>OIEC01000939.1_pt1 | contig 13933 bp, 14 predicted proteins | sample 1604801 | NCBI WGS metagenome assembly OIEC01 (sample SAMN01760940, study PRJEB22395) | human gut metagenome | reverse complement strand
GAAAGGTTGAAAAACCTTGAATTTTCAATAAAAAACACTTGATTATATGAGGAGGTTATATTTATGTTGAAAGCAGAAGAATTAAAACTAGTATCTGAATGGGATAAAACTTTTCCAAAAAGTGAAAAAGTAGATCATGAGAAAGTGACATTTGTAAATCGTTATGGAATCACACTTGTTGCAGATTTGTATAAGCCGAAAAATGCATTTGGGAAATATCCAGCGATTGCTGTAAGTGGACCATTTGGTGCAGTCAAAGAACAGTGTTCCGGATTATATGCGCAGACGATGGCTGAAAAAGGATATCTTACCATTGCATTTGATCCTTCTTTTACGGGGGAAAGTGGAGGCAATCCAAGATTCATGGCTTCTCCGGATATTAATACAGAAGATTTCATGGCTGCTGTTGATTTCCTGTCTGTTCGGGAAGAGGTAGACCAAGATAGAATAGGAATCATTGGAATTTGTGGCTGGGGTGGAATGGCTCTTAACGCAGCCGCACTTGATACAAGAATAAAAGCAACGGTTGCATCTACCATGTATGATATGACAAGGGTAAATGCGAATGGGTACTTTGATTCTGAGGACAGTGAAGAAGCACGTTATGCGAAGAAACAGTCTCTGAATACCCTCAGAACACAAGAATACTGCAAAGGCGAATATTCTAGAGCTGGTGGTTGTGTTTCTCTTCCGGTTCCAGAGGATGCCCCTTTCTTTGTAAAACATTATAGTGAGTACTATAAAGGCAGATGTTATCATAAAAGAAGCCTGAATTCCAATGATGGTTGGAATAGTATTGGATGTATGTCATTTATGAATCAGCCAATATTAAAGTATAGCAATGAAATCAGAAGTGCAGTCCTCATTGTTCACGGAGAAAAAGCGCACAGCTATTATTTTGGAAAAGATGCTTATGAAAATATGATTAAGGATAGCAAGTACACATCCAATAAAGAGCTGCTAACAATTCCAGGGGCTGTTCATACAGATCTTTACGATAATCTGGATATGATCCCATTTGATAAAATCCAGAAATTTTTTGAAGAAAACGGAGTTGGTTAATTATGGCAAAAAAAGTATTGATCATATCGACAAGTCTTCGAGGAGGGAGCAATTCTGATATACTTGCAAATGAGTGTGCAAAGGGAGCAAAAGAAGCGGGGCATATATTAGACTGTTTAATAGCATAAGTGAATACACTGTAAATAATGATTTTAAATTAGATGTTCAAGATTATGGAGGCTTTGTGAAATCGCCGGTTGGCAATAGATTTAGTGATAAATTTGTGCTGGTATCAATTATATGTCAGATTAATTTTTTGCTGTATGGTGTTGAACAATGGATAAAAGAAGAAATACCCACAAAATTGAGATTTGGGTATATATTGTATTTTTATCTAATAAATGTGGTTGAGCAAATAAATACAAAGTTAGGAATTACTTTAAAAATCGATACAAAATGGAAATCAGATAGATTTCGGAATGCTATGGCACATTACAAGTTGGGAATAGTATTAAAAGAGGATGAATTGATAAATAGCGATGTAATGTTTGGATTAACAAGAAAATTACTTGGAGAGGATTATCTTATCGTAAAGAAATCAATTTATAAGGAACTTAAGGGATTAGCGAAACAGATAGGTGAGTATCTTGAGTTGCCCAAAAGAATGGTATATTTACAGTAATTAGTAGTAACTCCACCCGCTTTTTACTACGTTTCTACTACGATTGCTGTACACATCTTGCAGTATTTTGCTAAGTTTTGCATTTTATGTACAGAAATGACCGATACATAATGAAGAATTTACACCGCGCAAATCGCTGCAAATGGCAGCAGGACAGCGCAGTTTGAAAGGAGTTTTTATGAGTATACGCGTACTTTTCGTTTGCCACGGCAACGTTTAAAGTATGGCGAGAAAGACTTGATTTTGTAGGATTTTCTAGATAGAAACAGATAATTTACACCTTATTTATACCTTTGGAAGACCGAATCGGAATAATTAAAAAAGTTGTCATAATTCAGTTGGTCAAAAAATAATACTACACTCAAAATCAATTAAAAAATCAATCGTAAAAAAATACGATTGATTTTTTGCGCATTTTTGCATATAATATAATCATTATGGTTGGAAAGGGAACGATTACTATGCGTGAAACAAGAATATTAGAATTCAAGGAAACGATTACGAATACTTTTTTGAAAACAGTTAGTGCCTTTTCGAATTACAATGGTGGGACAATTCTTTTTGGGGTTGATGATAATGGAAATGTGAAAGGATTGCCAGATGTAAAACAGGCCTGTCTGGATATCGAAAATAAAATCAATGACAGTATATCACCTCAACCAAACTATACACTTGAAATACAGAATAATGACCAGACGATAAAACTTACTGTAAAAAGTGGTCTTCAAAAACCGTATTTATATAAATCAAAAGCATACAAACGAAATGATACAGCAACGATAGAGGTAGATACATTGGAATTTTCAAGGCTTGTATTAGATGGAAAAAATATTAGCTTCGAAGAATTACCTTGTAAAGATCAGGAGCTATCTTTTAAAATTTTACAGTGTAAACTGAAAGAAAATATTTACATTGAAACTTTCAATCAAGATACTTTAAAGACATTGAACCTGTATGACAATATAAATGGTTATAATAATGCAGCGGGACTTTTGGCAGATAAAAATCATTTTTCAGGAATTGATATTGTTAAGTTCGGTGAGAATATCAGTATTATTCAAAAAAGAGTAACGTTTGAACATATATCGGTTTTAGAAATATATGAAAAAGCACTTGCTGTATTTAGAGATTATTACCAATATGAAGTAATACAGGGGGCTGACAGAAAGATGGTAGAGAAAATACCGGAAGCAGCTTTCAGAGAAGCAATTGCAAATGCTTTGATTCATAGGGTATGGGATATTAATTCACACATCAGAGTTTCTATGTTTGATGATAGAATAGAAGTAGTGTCTCCTGGTGGATTGCCGGCTGGAATAACGGCAGAAGAATATTTATCAGGTAAACTATCTATTTTAAGAAATAGAAATCTTGCAAATGTATTTTACAGACTGGGATTAGTAGAGATATTTGGAACAGGAATTACACGAATCAAACAACTGTATGCAGAGAGTTTGATAAAACCAGAATTTGAAGTGTCAGAAAATGCTATAAAAATTGTACTACCGATATTTGAAACGAATGTCAATTTAACCGAAGACGAAAAAGTGATTTACAAATTTTTAAGTAAGACGATGCTGAAACCAATAAGTGAAATTGCACCATATGTCCCATTTGGCAAATCAAAAACAACACAATTACTGAAAGCTATGGAGAAAAAGGGTGTGATTGCAGTTGAAGGAAAAGGCAGAGGAACAAAATATATCATTAAGTGATTGAGAACATAGAGGGTTCAAATTACACAATCTTTCAATAACACAAGGAGAAAATCATATGATAAAAATTTTATTTATATGCCACGGCACTCCAGTTTTATGATAATGCATACCTTCGCAGACTGGGGCAACACAGGGCAAAATATGGCGGAAAGCCTTGGAAATACTACGGTTTCGACTACTAAGGCACAGGGCAGATGAGGCAGAATAGTCAAAGAAATTGGAAGAAATCCTTAGTAGTAAGGGACTGCTTAGAGAGGTGAATTTGTGTATGTCAAGAAAATTTCAAGGTACAAATTATGCACATTATAAGAAGTGTGAAGCATGTGAAAGAAAAAAATTTTGTAATGAAGAAAATAAACCAATGACAGCATATAATATACTCCGAGATAGTGAGGGCTTCTATTATGTGTTCTGCAAATTGGAAGAAATAGATACAGTTCCTAAATTTACTCCTGATTCAGAGAAACGTAGAAGAGACTTAGAAGAATACGAAAAGAGACATAGACAGCTCCCGTTTCTTATGTCACCAATGATTACAAATGGTGCATTAGCCATAGAATTGGCATTTAAGTTTTTAATATTCAAAGAAAACTTAGAGTTCGAATGTGAGCACAAGCTGGACATTTTATTCTTACAATTACCACAAAAATATGGTGATGAGCTAAGAACAAAGATCTATGAACAGATTCATCAAAATGAAGAATCACTAATGAAGAATCTCAACCAGATTTCTAATTTGTTTGTAGAGGCACGTTACTCCTTTGAACGAGATACAATAGGATACTCCAATTTTTTTACAGATTTGGTTCACCTTGTTTGTGATTATGTCATTGATATGAAGAAAGAGTATATTCACGAGGAAGATGATATTTTAGCAGATGATTAGAGAATATGGAACTAAGGACGGAATGATTGGATTAATATTATTCGAGGTCTTATATTTGAAGAATGAAAAAGAAATGCTATAATATGTGTTGAATAATTAAATGAAACTTTACATTTTCAAGGAAATATTGTAATATATAAAAAGAACATATGTTCTAAGGAGGTAAACGCATGGATGAAGCAATAATAAATAAGTTTATTAATAATGCGCTAGTATACCTCAGTTGTAGCTATGCTAGTGAGTTTGAAAATGCCAATACTAATATAAGAGAAATATATCCATATATTTTTCATGAATTATATCTTGATAAGAATAAATGTAAACAAGTTATGGAATATGATTCACTTGGAATTATGTATGAGTCAATTATTCCTAACAGTATAAAAAAAGATTTGGGACAGTTTTACACTAGAGAAGAGGGAATGATCGAATATATGTTAGATAAAGTAGATTTGCTTTCTGGAAAAATTTTGGAACCATCCTGTGGATCTGGTGTATTTGTTTGTAAAATAATAAAAAAAGTGGTCTCTATGTTACAAGATAAAGGGTATACTGCATGTCAGATTTTGGATTATATATGTGATAATATTTATGCTAATGATATGGATAAGAATGCATTAGTGATTACGGAAATAAACTCACTTGCTGAATTGCTACCATTGATGGTATGTGCCCGAAAAGAAAATGAAAATTATGTAATGCCTAGATTAAATATTAGTTCATATGATTTTACGAAAAAAAATATTTTTAAAGGCTATGCAATTATTATAGGAAATCCTCCATTTGTAACAATGTATGGAAAGCGTAGTAGAAATATGACGGAGGAAAAGAGAGCTTTTTATAATACATTTGATTTTGTACAGAACAAAAAAGGAAACAATAAGTTTAACTTGTCTATGTTTTTCATAGAAAATGGGCTAAAAGCACTTGAAGATTGTGGACATCTTTGTTTTATTATGGATATTGCGTTTTTTGAGACAGCATTCGTTGATTTGAGACGGTATATTGTGCAAAACTACACAATAAAATCTATAACTAGAGGATTGCAGGCATTTGAAGGTGTTGCAAGTGGACAGCTAATTATAGATGTAATGAATTGTTTACCTAAAAAGAATAATGTTGAATTAGTTAATTTTGAAAATAAAACTATTAAGCATATAGAGCAGGTGCTTTGGAATGACAAATCAAAAAAATACAAGTTTTTTGAACCGTTAAGTGAGATACAAGAACAAATAAATGAAAAGCTGACACAATATGATAATTTGGAAAAGTATTATCCAAACAAATGCTTGAGAACTTGTTGCGCATTGACAGGCAAAACAGATGAATTTATTGTAGATCCTGATGATTCAAAAGAATATCTTGTATTGCCTTACATTGAAGGTTCTAAGGGATTAACTGGAAAATTTCAACGTCCAACACCACAACGATGTATTAAATATGATTATGAGCTACAACTTAAATTGTCAGATCAATTTAAAGAGGAGTTGGAGAAAGCCGGAGTTAAAAATAAAAAAAGAGTTACGTTAGGAGATAAAGACGCTTATTTAGCACCAAAAGTATTTATTAGACAGAGTGCTACAGAAATAATAGCTACATATTGTGATAAGCCATATGCTGCAAATAATAGTATTTATATTTTAACCAATAAGGAAAATACAGAACAGAGTAAATCAATGTTGAAGTATACTTGTGGAGTGCTTAATAGTGATTTAGTAACATTCTATTGTAGAATTAATAAGATTATTAGAGCAGAAAAAGGGAAAACGCCACAAATTAAGATTTCTGATTTAAAAGATGTTAGGATTCATGTAGACAACCATTATTTCGAAGAAATTGTTCAAATTGTTGAGCAACTATTAAGAAACCCAAAAGACAAAATGTTATCTAGACGTTTAAATGAGCTTGTTTACATAATATATGGAATTGACGAGAATGAAAGAAAATTCATTACGGATTATTTAACTGCTTAAGAAAATATAAATGGCATATAATAATTATTGATCAATTATTATATGCCATATTTTTATGTATCAATGATCGTGATTTATTTTATCATTGTAAATTTTTAATCGTTGTAACATAGAATCAAAACGTGAATCAAGATCAGCCTTTTTTGCTTCTTGTTTTGCAATATTTCGATCAATGGATTCTTTATATTTTGTGTAGAATAACTTTAAAAATTCATCTCTTGTTCTATATTCCTCTGGTTCATGAATATTGACTTGAAATTGAGGTTTAGGGTTGATTCTAACTGAATGATGAATATCTTTTAAAAATTGACAATGTACATAACGACCATCTTCAAAAGCTAAAAATTTTGTCTGGTTATCTTCAGTTGCTTCGTATTCTAAAAAAACAAATAATAAATAAAAATGACCATCCATAATAAATTTAATTATTTTTTCAGGCGTACCTAAATCAGGATTACTGTCGGCGTATGAAAATTTTGTGGCCTTTATATCTCCCCATATTAAGTCATCAAATCCTGACTCTGGATGTTTGTAATTAAAGCAAAAGTCATATGGATTTTTAGTGGCGCCCTTAGGAGCACCTTTAGGATTATAGATTCTTTCGTGTGGATTTTGGGTAATGTATTCGACGAAACCATCTTCTAAATAATCACTGATTTCAGCACCGCTTCGTGATTTGGCACTAATTGGAAAAATATAATTATGTTTAATAAGAATCTGCGTAAAAATGGATTCAATATCCTGTTTAATAAGATTTTCTAATAGCTGTTCATTCATAGAAAATTCCTCCTTTGTCGATTTTTATTATATCAAAGGAGATTTTCTTTTACAATCATTAAGTGCTGGGGGCTTCTTAATCTCTACACATAATTGTTCCAAAGACCGATGGCCCCCTTCGTGCGAATTTTCGCAGAATTAAACAGGGGGGATACCCGTCAAGGTCGGTTGATGTGAAAATATCCGCTGAATGTCATCACTTTAGCTGATTTTGTTTTGCCGGATAGTAACGAAATACGCAGAAAAAACGTGTAAAAAACAGTATAAAAATCACAGTTTTTCTGCGTACATTTTGGCAGAAATATAATCCGAATTGTCTTGCAATTCTGTGCCATCAGAGTGATATATGTACTACCGAAAAAGAAAGGCGGGTACATATTATGAAGAATGAAATCAGATTTACATTGGAATCAAAGCAGAGACCAAAACTGGCACAGGAGATTGGAAACATACTTGGAACAGCACCGCATTATGAACGGGTACCAAGCTGCGCATATGATATTGCAGGATACCGACTGGACAAAGAGGGTGTATTGCATATCCCGGAGGGAGCAGAAGAAACAGCGAAAGACCTGATTCTGCAGTTACGAGAGAGTGGGCTTCAGGACGATGCGGAAATAACGGAAGAAGTGCCAGTGCAGCAGGACAAACTGACAATAGTGATTCCGAGAGAAAGCCTTACGGATACGGCATTGGAAAATTTGCAGAAAATCACAGCAAACAAGCAGCCACTTTTTCAACGTGCATTTCGGATGGACAGCACAGAAATTGAGATTACTGAGGAAAAAATAAACTTTACATGGTTTCCGTACACAGCAGATGGCGATGAGATTACAGCCTACACACAATTTATCTCAAGGCTGTGTGATATGGCAAGAGATGCAAAAAGGGTATCATCAAAGCTGACCGAAACAGATAATGACAAATACGCTTTCCTCTGTTTTCTGCTCAGACTTGGTTTTATCGGGAAAGAGTATAAGACAGCGAGAAAGATTCTGCTTAGAAATCTTACGGGAAATTCAGCATTCCGCTATGGAGAATAAGGATAAAATGACATGGGGTGTTGATGTAGACCGATGCCCTTTTTCTATGGAAAAACAGTTGGGGCAACTTGTGGCAGATGATTTAGGTTATTCTTATAGAGCCTATATAGAAAATAACCTATATTACTTGCCACATCTTGCCCCAGTGTGAAAACAGCCGTGGTCACGCCCATCGGTTATCATTTTCTTCCTGTATCTTTCTGCGATAAGCAGTGCGGGATTTTCTGCGGTTTCGTTCCTTTTTACATTCTGGATTGTCACAGTATTTCTGGCGGTTTCCATTTTTGATGAACAGACGGCCGCAACACTCACAGGTGGCAACGCCCACACGGTCGGCATAAGCAATGGGGTAATCCGTAGGGATAGATACATATTGCGACAGAGCGAATCGGGCAGCATCAAAAACAGAATGGAAATCCGGCATGACCTTCAATTCTCCATTTTCATCCAGTCCCAACTTCATAGTTACGCCACTCATTTTATTTAGGTAAGCTGATATTTTACCGAGATGTTTCTGCATAGGAAACGAATTAAAATCTGCAAATTCATTCGTCCATGTGATCTGCGCAAGATCCGTGGAAACGTCAAGCCGTTCCAGACATTTTTTGAACATCAGGATGACAAGGGTATCCCGGTACAGGCTTTCGAGATCTTTCCGCATGGTGTGAACATCAAAAGTGAAATTACCAAGAATGTTAGTAGAAAAATCCCAGTATTCCGTATCCTTTTCAATATCCCAACGATATTCTTCGATGTCCTCAGAGGCATAGTAGGGGTGTGCGTACTGCTGACACCAAGAAATGATATCATCGGCAGCAGTGTTGTCATTTTTTCCCCGGATACTCTGGTACAGGTTATTCAACGAAAGCCAGAGCTCATTTCCGTCCAAGCCGTATCCACGGTTGAGTCTTGGGACATCGCCCTCGCCCAGACAGGCAGTGATTATGATTTTTCCATTCTGTTCTGTTTTTTCATAGTATTTGAAAGTTGCGGTCAGCCGTGCATCCGCACTCATTTTCCCCAAACTGAAATCTTCGTTCATATTCTACCTCCATTCTTACTGATAGAACTTGCTTTCGGTAAGAGTTCTTACCAATAAAAAATAGTCTTTGGTAACATTATAAAGTATACTGTGATAGAAAACAAGAGCAATTCATGTTTGGAATGCAGAGAGGAGGATGGCTATGGATAAAGTCACGATGAGCGTACAGGAAATGGCAATGCAGATGGGAATCAGCATGAGCAAAGCGTATGCACTGACCAGAGAAGCGGATTTTCCAATCGTCCGTGTAGGCAAGCGGGTATTGGTTCCTGTTTCCGAATTTAAGGTGTGGTTATCGGCAAGAGCCTCGGAGAAATGATACGTCAGAAAATAAGCGGGGAAGGAGGAGCACAGAATGTATGAGAAACTTCCGGAACAGTTGAAAAAAGACGGACGGTTCTGTCTGTGGAAATATGAAGAAAGAAACGGGCGCATGACAAAAGTGCCGTATCAGACAAATGGCAGAAAAGCGAGCAGTGCCGATAAAAATACCTTTTCGGATTTTCGATTGGCAGTCAATGTAATGGATGGTTATGACGGAATCGGTATGGGTGCATTTGATGATTTCTGCATGGTAGATATCGACCATTGCGTGTTTGGTGGAAAGATGACACAGATGGCAGAAGACATTGTGGAGAGAATGGACTCCTATACAGAATTCAGCCCCTCCGGCACGGGAGTCCGCATAGTATGTAAGGCATCTTCCCTGTCTTATGATACGGGCAGATATTACATCAATAATCAGAAACTTGGTCTGGAAATCTATGCAGCAGGTGTGACGAAGAAATTCTGCACTCTGACAGGAAATGTGATCCGCAACCGTGGTGTTGAGGAGCGAAGCACTGAAATTGGGGAAATACTGGAAACTTATATGCTCCGTCCGATTTCTAAGAAAAAGAACGATGTACAGGATATTCCCGGCAGTTATCTGTCCGATGATTCCGTGGTCCGCTTGGCATCGGATTCCAGACAGGGCGAAAAGTTCAAAGCCTTGTGGAATGGAGAAATACTGGAAGGAAAATCTCACAGCGATGCGGATATGTCGCTTGCAAGTATCCTTGCATTCTGGTGTGGCGGTGACACAGGGCAGATGGACAGACTGTTCCGAAAATCGGGATTGATGCGGAGCAAGTGGGACCGTGTGCAGAGTGGCTTAACCTACGGTGCATTGACGATGGAAAAGGCAGTGGCACAGGCATTGGATTTCTACAGACCTTATGCAAGGACATCAGCAGAGAGTGATTTTGATGATATGCTGCAGAAGCTGATAGAACTGAATGTGTCGGATAACAGCAGATACCCGTGGAATGACAACGGCTCAGGCAGATTGTTTGCGGATGTGTATAAAGATATCGCAAGGTATGTGCCGGAAAGGAAAAAGTGGTATGTGTATGACGGAACCCGGTGGATTCCGGACATTGGCGGATTGAAAACAATGGAGCTTGCAAAATCCCTTGCGGACAGTCTGGTCAGATATGCCCTGACAATTACTGATGAACGTATAAGAAAGGACTATCTGGAATATTCTGCGAAATGGCAGAGCCGGAATTACCGTAACACGTATATCAGTGATGCCCAGAGCGTGTATCCGATTGCAATGTTTGAGTTTGACCGCAATGTTTATTACCTGAACTGTCAGAACGGAACACTGGATCTGCAGACGGGAGAGTTCCATCCGCATACACCACAGGACAAGCTGACCAAGATTGCAGGGGCGGCCTATGATCCGAATGCAAAGAATCCACGTTTTACCAGATTTGTTTCATAGGTGATGAGTGGGGATACGGAGAAAGCAAGGTTCATGCAGAAAAGCCTTGGTTATGGTCTGACAGGTGATACCCGCTATGAATGTATGTTTTTCTACTACGGTGCAACCACCAGAAATGGGAAAGGGACTCTGATGGAAAGCACACTTCATGTGATGGGAGATTATGGTTTGACTGTCCGACCAGAAACGATTGCTGCAAAACCGTCTGCCAACAGCCAGAACCCGACAGAGGATATTGCACGGCTTGCCGGAGTGCGGTTCGCCAATATCTCAGAGCCAAGGCGGGGATTGGTGCTGAATGAAGCACAGATCAAAAGCATGACGGGAAATGATACACTGAATGCCAGATTCCTGCATGAAAACAGTTTTGATTTTAAACCACAGTTCAAGCTGTATGTAAATACAAATTATCTTCCGGCTATTACGGATATGACACTGTTTTCGAGCGGACGTATCGTAATCATTCCCTTTGACAGACATTTTGAGGAATGGGAGCAGGAACAGAATCTGAAAGCAGAATTTTCCAGGTCGGAGGCAGCAAGTGCCATCTTAAACTGGCTGATTGAAGGCTACACCATCTTGAAAGAAGAAGGTTTTGCTCAGCCGAAAGCAGTAAAAGATGCCACCATGTCCTATCAGCATGACAGCGATAAGATGGAACTTTTTGTGGAGGAATTTCTGGAACAGGAGAAGGATGCGGAATGCCGGACATCGGCAGTGTATCAGGCATACCGAAACTGGTGCAATGACAATGGATATTTTGCGGAGAACAGCCGGAATTTCAATCAGGCACTCCGCATAATCGGCACGATAGTCCGCAGGCGCCCAAGGGATGGCGGAGAAAAGACTACACTTTTAACTGGATATCGGCTCTTGTGCAGAGATTTCTTCTGTTAAGAAAAAAGGAGGTACACATGGGAAAACAGAAAGCAGCACCACCGATGCGGTTTGAGCCATCGGATTTTTCAACAGACAAGTACAGATGTGTGAATGTCATCAATTTAAGGGACAGATGCCCGGTCATTATCATGGCAAGCGAATCCTGTGACCCGCCTTATTACCGTGTGGTTGACGGGGCATTGGAGATGTTTTATCTGTCCTATTCTGAAGCAGTGGATTATTGCAGACAGAGTGGTTATATAACACAAAAATAATTTTTCAGGAGGTTTATTATGATTAACAGTACAGCTTATTATAACGATTTTTGGAACGAAATGAGAGGAAAACAGGCAGTTACGGACAGCCTTTATAACAACCGTGAAAGCAAGACAAATGCGTACCATCTTCCCGGAGAATCAAATAAAAAATATACGGCAGTACTACAGAAAGAAAGTGCAGTCCGTCAGCTGGCAACCGTTGTGAATGCGACCAGAAGTGACAGCCGTCTTTGGACATTTGACTGTGAAGGTCAGGCTGAATGGGGCGATATGGTCAATCTGGAGGGCATGGATAACGAGGACGATTTTCAGAGATTTGAAGTACAGGCATACCGATTGTCCGAGCTTGTCAGACTTGGATTGGAGTTCGCTTCTGACCAGTCCTTTGCCATAGAGGATTATGTAATCGGGAAAATGGCACGTTGTTTTGGCACAAGCGAGGAACAGGCGTTTATCAACGGAACAGGGGAAAATCAGCCGACAGGTATTCTGCACGCCACTGACGGAGCAGAAACGGGCGTGACGGCAGAGAGTGATTCTGCTATCAGCTATGATGAAATCATCAAACTGTATCTGTCTGTGGATAAGAAATACCGTAAACATGGTACATGGCTTATGAATGACGAAACGGCTCTGGCACTCCGTACCCTCAAAGATTCAGCCGGAAACTATCTGTGGAAGGAAAGTGATGAAACGATTTTCTCAAAACCTGTGCAGATTGTTGATTCCATGCCGTCTATCGGAAAGGGGCAGAAAGTAATCGCATTTGGAGATTTCAGCAATTACTGGCTCGTTCAGCGTTTCCCACTGACTATCCGCACACTGAAAGAAAAGTTTGCCATGCGTGGACAGGTAGGGTATCTGGGATGTGAGTATCTGGACGGAAAACTGATCCGTAAGGATGCAGTCAAGGTACTTCAGATGGCAGCAGACTAAGCAGTTGGGGCTGTGGAAATACTGCAGCCCGTATGGAAGGAGGATTGCACATGGCAATAGAAAAACATGATACTACGGAAAATACACTTGTCCCTGTGAGTGAAAAGTACACACTGACAATCAAAGAAGCAGCATCGTATTTTAATATCGGGACAAAGAAAATGCGTAGACTGGCAGAAGATAACAGAGGAAGATTTGCGGTATTCAGCGGAAACAGGTATCTGATTATCCGCCCGCAGTTTGAAAAATTTATCAGTGCTTCTTCGGAGATATAATTCCGTTTGTCTGCCGAAAGTAGTTGATATTATCAGCGTTCAGAGTGATATATAGTATGACCTCGAAAACCTGTGAAAACAGCCACTTTTGGCAGAAAGGAAGTACTTTTATGGCAAGACCAAGTTTAGGAGAAAAGGATATTTTAAATCCTTCTGAGGCAATTGAATATTTTGTCTTGAGCCGGAGAAAATTTTATGATTTATTGAGTAATACGGATGGAGAAGATTTTCTGGCATACTACGGAGAACGCAAGCTGATTCTTCGTGTAGCCTTTGAAAGGTATCTGCGTAACCATCCAGAACTAAGGAGGCGGGTATAATGGCAAAGGCAGGAAGAGGTCAGACAAGGCGGGATTCCAAACGCAGAGTATTAAGACCGGGAGAAAGCGTAAGGGCAGACGGAAAATATCAATATAAATATCATATTGATGGAAAACCACATTTTGTATACAGTTGGAAATTGGAGCCTACGGACAAACTTCCAAAGGGCAAGAAACCATGCCTTTCCCTTCGAGAGTTGGAAAAACAAGTAAACACAGATTTAGATTTGCTTGTGAATATCGTAGACGGACAGATGACAGTCTGTGAACTGGTAGACCGATATTTGAAAACAAAGACTGGAGTAAGGCAAAGCACGAAACAGGGATATGTTACAGTGCAGAGATTGCTTGCGA
>OIEC01000933.1_pt1 | contig 13964 bp, 8 predicted proteins | sample 1604801 | NCBI WGS metagenome assembly OIEC01 (sample SAMN01760940, study PRJEB22395) | human gut metagenome | reverse complement strand
ATGAGGATCTCCGTGCAGACCGTCAGCCGGAATTTACTCAGATCGATATGGAACTTTCTTTTGTAGATGTAGATGATGTTATCGATGTAAACGAAAGATTCCTTGCATACCTTTTCAAAGAAGTTCTGGATGTAGATGTAAAACTTCCGATTCAGAGAATTACATGGCAGGAGGCTATGGATCGTTTCGGTTCTGATAAACCGGATATGCGTTTCGGTATGGAACTGCATGATGTAAGCGAAGTTGTCAGAGACTGTGACTTTGTTGTGTTTAAGAGTGCACTGGAAAATGGCGGAAGTGTTCGTGGTATCAATGCAGAAGGCCAGGGTGGCATGCCTCGTAAAAAAATTGACAAGCTGGTTGAATTTGCAAAAGGGTATGGTGCAAAAGGTCTTGCTTACATTGCAATCGCAGAAGATGGCACACGCAAATCTTCCTTTGCAAAATTCATGACAGATGAAGAAATGGATGCACTTGTTCAGGCAATGGAAGGTAAGCCGGGAGACCTGCTTCTCTTCGCAGCAGATAAGAACAAAGTGGTTTATGATGTACTAGGAGCCCTCCGTGTAGACATTGCAAAACAGATGGATCTTCTTGATAAGAATGAATATCGTTTTGTATGGGTAACAGAATTCCCGCTTCTTGAGTGGAATGAAGAAGAAAACCGTTACACAGCGATGCATCATCCGTTCACAATGCTGATGGATGAGGATATCCCGCTGATCGAAAGTGGAGATCTTGGAAAGATCCGTGCAAAAGCATATGATATTGTACTGAATGGTAATGAAATCGGCGGAGGAAGTGTCAGAATCCATCAGAATGATATTCAGGAAAAGATGTTCGAGATGTTAGGATTCACAAGGGAAGCTGCTTACGAACAGTTCGGATTCCTTCTGAATGCATTCAAATATGGAGTTCCGCCTCACGCTGGACTGGCATATGGACTTGACCGTCTGGTTATGCTGATGGCAAAAGTTGACAGTATTCGTGATGTCATTGCATTCCCGAAAGTAAAAGATGCCTCCTGTCTGATGACTCAGGCACCGCAGCGCGTAAGCGAAGCACAGCTGGATGAGCTGGGACTTGAAGTTGAGAAAGACGCTGTTCCAGAGACTGAGGAATAAGAAAAGAAATACAACAAGAGATAACTTAGCTTATAATTTGGAATAAGCTGACTGAAAAATCCTGCCTGCAAAAATGGGTGGGATTTTTCTTTTGGAAGACTGTTGTCACGCTCCGGCAGGCATGGACTTTGGGCCCGCTGTCAGCACAAATAAAAACGCCTCTGCACAAATTTGCAGAGGCGTAAATTTTAACTATATCATCCGTTGGTTTCCTGCTTGTCTTCTACCGGGCTGGAACTTAAAGTTCCAAACAATGCCTGTCCAAACACAGTTCCTGCGTCTTCCAGTTTCCAGGAAGCACCGTCGTTGATCAGTGTGAAAGTCGTTTCCACTGTTTTAGTAGCTGTATTTTCTTCGATATATTCAAGAAGCAGACTGTAGGACTTTTCATATCGTTTTTGAGAACCATCGATAACAGCATCCACAGAGGCAAGATAGGTATCCAGCTCCTTCTGATAATTTTCCAGAATAGCATCGCTGTCAAAGGTGGTAATATTGGCTGTAACTGTGGCTGTATAGCCGGAAACAGTGGTTTCCCCAATAGAATAATCAAAGGTGGAGTGAACCTGTTTTACCAGTGCTTCTGCCAGGCTGATTTTTGCAGGATCTTCCGTGCTGATAATGGAATCTGCATTTAAATAATTGCTCAGTTCCTCAGCAGACATATTTTTCAGGGTATTCAGATAAACTAAGATTGTGTCTTCCGGTGATAAAATATCCGGGTCTGTGAGATTGTTCATAAGACCGCCGACAAGGTCGTTTTCCAGTGTATTGGTGCGCCGGATCTCCCAACTGGTTTCGCCGTCTTTATCTGAGGCGTCTAAGGAGATGGTGCAGTTACGCTCCACAGTCTGGTAGTCATTACTCTTAAGCAGTTCATCCAGAAGCGTGTAGCGCTCTTCAAGGGAAATGGTCTGTTCCGTGGCTTCTTCAGAGGAAGCGGACTGGGAAATTTCATGCTTCAGCTGCGCCTTGGAAAAATCTTCAGCAAGCGCATGGGCATCCAGAGTGACCAGCCTGAGATTCGCCTGTGCGGATTGTTTGTCCTTGTCTACGTTAACATCCAGAATTTTATAGTCAAAATCCTGGAAAAAGAGAGAAAAGACTTCTTCAATATCAGAAGAAATAGCGATATCTTCGGGTTCACCGGGGAAAAGCTCCTGGTAGGAGATGTATTTCTGTGTGGTAACGGAATCCAGATTCTTTAGCTGATCCAGTTCCTGCTTTACTGCGTCCTCGATTTTTTTCTCCTCTTTGCTGGTACAGCCGCACAGTGAAAAAGTGCAGAGAAGCAAAAGAAGAGGAAGCAGAAATCTGACTGACTTCATACAGAGTTCTTTCCTTTCAAATTATTACGTAAAATGTTTATAAAACTTTTTTATTATACCATTTTTTTTCATAAAAGTCAAAAATGCCTAAAATTTAGACGATATTTCTAAAAAAAGAGTGAATAAATTGTGAAAATTGCATTATTAGCTTAGAATACTTTTCTTTTGGGGATGAATCTGTTATTATAAACAGGGTAAATGCAGATGACAGATGTGGAGATATATCTGTTATAATTGCAAAAGATATTGAAAAACCATTGAGTTATCGTATAGGAGGTAACCATGAAGAAAAAAGGTTTTGTCATCGGAGGGTTGATCATTCTTGCTGGAGCAGCTGGTGCCGGTGGCTGGTATTACTATAAAGAGAATTATGGGGATTCTGCAGCGGCTTCTGGTGAAGTTGCATATGTGACTAAGATCAGCACTCTTCTTGGAGAAGATTCCGGAGTGCTGAACCGGTTCGCAGGCGTAGTAGAACCTCAGGAGACGGTAAAGGTAAATATTGAGAACAATCGAACTGTTACCGAAGTGAAGGTGAAGGTTGGAGATGAGGTAAAGAAGGGACAGCTGCTTTTTGAATACGACCTGAGCAGTATCCAGGATAGTCTGAAGGAAGCCCAGCTGGCTCTTGATCGTCTGAAGAATGAAGCACTCAGCCTCAATACGCAGATATCCACTCTTGAGAAAGAGAAGAAGAAAGCCAATAAGAACAACCAGCTTTCTTACACCATTGAGATTGAGACCAATAAGATGAACCTGAAGAAGAACGAGTATGACCAGGTGAGCAAGCAGGCAGAGATTGATAAGCTGCAGGCCGCTACCACCAATACAGAAGTACGAAGTGAAATCGATGGCGTCATCCAGAAAATCGATACCAGCAAGCTGGGAAGTGACGACGGAGATACTCTGGATGACAGCATGGGAGCTGATTCCGGAAGTGATTCTTCTGATAATTCTTTTATCACCATTCTTAGTACAGGTGCTTACCGTATTAAGGGGCAGGTAAATGAGCAGAATCGTAATACGGTTGTTCCAGGCTCTGCAGTTATTGTACGTTCCAGAGTTGATGAGAATCAGATCTGGCATGGAACTATGGGGGCTGTGGACGAGCAGAATTCAAGTAACAGCAATAGCAGCAATTCCTATTATTTTGGTGGATCAAGCGATGATACCACAAGTTCCAGTACATATCCTTTTTATGTAACCCTGGATTCTTCGGATGGACTTATGCTGGGACAGCATGTATACATAGAGATGGATGAAGGTCAGGAGGAGCAGAAGACTGGCATCTGGCTTGGGGATTATTATATTGTAGATGCTGATACGGAAAGTCCTTATGTATGGGCTGTAGATTCTAAAGGCAGGCTGGAGAAGCGCTCCGTTGTTCTTGGACAGCATGATGATGATCTTTCAGAATATGAGATCGCAGATGGCCTTAAAGAAGATGACAGTATTGCGTTCCCATCAGACAGCCTGGCAGAGGGAATGCGGACAAAGGACGTATCTGAGATGACAGATGAGGATCTGGAGGCTGTTGATATGGAAAGTAACCTGGATGGCAGTGAGTACTCAGACGGGGATACCATGGAGCCTATGGATGGAGACTATTCCAGTGCGGACTTTGAGACAGGTGTTTCTGATGAAAGCATGGATGCAGCCATTGATGGTGATTATACAGACTCTTCAGAAGACTTCTCAGATGAAGATTTTATAGAGGATGATTCAGAAGGGGACGATTACGAAGATTTTACGGATGAGAGCATTGATGAGCCTGGACAGTATGGTTCTGATGATACGGAGGCCGCAGGATGATACTTGAACTGAAGGGGATTTATAAAGATTACCAGCAGGGAAAAATGATTGTCCCGGTATTGAAGGACGTAAACTTTTCCATGGAAGAGGGCGAATATGTAGCCATCATGGGACCTTCCGGTTCTGGTAAATCTACATTGATGAATATAATCGGTTGTCTGGATCAGGCAACCAAGGGAACTTTTTTCCTGGATGGGCAGGACATCAGCAAATGTTCTGAGAATGAGATGTCAGATATCCGTCTGAACAAGATTGGATTTGTATTTCAGAGTTTTCATCTTCTTCCGAGGCAGTCTGCTATTTCCAATGTGGAAATGCCGCTGAACTATGCTCATGTGCCGAAGAAGGAGCGACGTGAGCGCGCTTTTGCAGCACTTGACAGGGTGGGGCTTGCAGACCGTGTGGATTTCAGACCCAATCAGCTCTCAGGTGGACAGATGCAGCGAGTTGCGATTGCCAGGGCAATCGTAAATAACCCCAAACTCCTTCTGGCAGATGAACCAACAGGAGCACTTGACAGTAAATCAGGTGCTCAGGTCATGGAGCTTTTCCAGAAGCTGAATGATGAAGGCGTTTCTGTCCTTATGATCACTCATGATCCGGATATTGCAGCACATGCCAAGCGGGTAGTTATGATCCGTGATGGTGAGCTTCAGGAAAAGAGGTGATCCTATGGGAAAAGCGAAGAAAATTATAATAGGTGTGGTAGTCACAGCCCTTGTAGGGACTGGTATTGGCGGCGGACTGATGTATGTACGGAAGGGAAGCCAGAAGGAAGTGCTGGTGGCAAGCGTCAGTGATCTGGCAGGTGAGAGATATGATTCTGATGCTACATTGAGTGGAACTGTATATGCCAATGCAACACAGAGGATTTCCGTAGAGAAAGACATGATCATCCAGGAAGTTTATGTGAGCAAAGGGGATGAGGTAAAGCCGGGAGACAAGCTGATATCCTTTGATATGACGCTTGTGGAAATGGAACTGAACATTGCCAAGCTGAAGCTTCAGAAGCAGCAGCAGGATCTTGCTGCTGCAAAGAAAAGACTTGCCAGCCTGCAAAATGGCGGACCGATTCTTGATTCCGATTCTTCCTCCGCAGACAATCTGATTGATTCAGGAAAGGATTCTACAGAAGATGACAGCTCAGATTCTATGGGAGATGATGAACTGTCTTCCGCAGTAACTGCTTCTGATCATTATCTGGCAGCTGTTTTGCAGCCAATGCTTCTGGCTGCTGTGACAGATGGATTTGCAGACGATCAGGCAGGTGGAAATGGGGAAATTACTTCTGCAGATACCCAGGAAACGGGAAGCGGAGATATTGGTTCTGCAGATGAAATGACAAGCGGTGACACAGGAGATATTTCTGTTGATACAGAAGCTGATTCCGGAGATGATTCAGAGGATAGCACCGGCGATCCGGGTACTGCTTCCGGATTTTATGACGAACCTTCCAGTGATGGGTTTAGCAGTGATATTTCAGACACGAATCAGGGAGGATTTTCAGATGGAAGCAATTCTGGTTCCTCACAGAATAATGCTACCATTGGAAATGACGGATTTGTAGATGGAGAGGAACCTTTTTACCTGACTCTGGATTATGATACAGAACCTTATCAGGGAACAGGAACCGAAGAAGATCCTTATCTGTATCTTTGTTCCAGTGCAAAAGGCAAGGTAAATGTAACCGGGGCTTTTCTGAACAAGATGGCTGGCTATAATGCTGACGGAACCATTCTTCTTCATCCGGGCGGATACTGGTATCTGCTGGAATTCCATCAGAAGGATACCATTGCTGATTATACCAACAGAAAAGGATCCTGTACCGGATACTATCTGGTCGATGGAAATATGCTCAGCAATCCGGTTGACCGTTTTGCGGAAATGGATTTTACCCTTGACGGGGCTATGCAGTATGATAATGGAGATGACGAGCCGGATATTCCTGGTGATGGAGGCAGTGGTGGCGGAAGCTCTTCCCTGTCCCGTTCAGAGGCCATTAAGATCCAGAAGAACCGGATTGCCAGTCTGGAACTGGATGTGCAGGAGAGTGAGATCAGTATCAGTAAGCTTCAGAAGAAAGCTGACAGACAGATGATCACCAGTAAGCTGGATGGTATTGTAACCACTGTGGGAGATGCAGCTACAGGTACCAATTCAGAATCTGATTCCTTTATGATTGTTAAGAGCAAAGACGGCTATTACGTACAGGGAACTGTAGGGGAACTTATGCTTGACCAGGTGAAGGAAGGCACAATTTTGAACTGCAATTCTTATGGTGAGAATGGATATATGAATTTTGAGGCTGAGGTGATCCAGGTTTCCGATTATGCAGTTGATGGAGACAGCTCCTATTATTACTATGGAGACAGCAATCCAAATGTTTCTTCTTATAATTTTACTGCCAAGATCACAGATGACACCGTGCAGGTAAGTGTTGGAGACTGGGTGGATATCCAGCTGGAACAGCAGGCGCAGAGTACTGACGGCATTGTTCTTTCCAAGGCTTTTGTCCGTACGGAAGACGGCGTAAGCTATGTGTATAAGGATGACAATGGCGTGCTGAAGAAACAGATCGTTAAGGTAAAAGAGAATGTAAACGGTGGTGCTTATGTATTGGTAAGCGGCGGCTTATCCATGGATGACAAGATTGCATTCCCTTATTCGAAATCCATCAAAGAAGGTATGAAGACAAAGGAAGGATCGCTGGATACGTTTATGGGATATGACTCCACATCATATGGCGGTCTTGGTTAAGGAGGGATTTCATGTTTGAAAATATACGTCTGGCATTCCAGGGAATCTGGTCACACAAGATGAGATCTTTCCTCACAATGCTGGGTATTATTATCGGTATTGCATCTATTATTGCCATTGTTTCCACGATTAAGGGAACGAGTGAGCAGATTAAGGATAACCTGATCGGTTCTGGAAATAACACGGTAAATGTAACTTTGTCACAGGGAGACAGTGCTTACAGTGTGGATTATTATGATGGCAGTTCTTCCGGCTCTACACCGATCCTAAGTCAGAGCCTGAAGGATGAAGTATTAAAAACAGATCATGTGGAGAATGCAACATTTTTCTACAGCAGAACAGATTACAACAGCAGTGTTTACTATGAGAACAGCAGTTTTTCCGGCGGCAAGGTCTATGGTATTGATACCAATTATCTGAATACCTGCGGTTATCAGGTTCGTTCCGGAAGGGGATTTGTACAGGCTGACTATGATAATTTCCGCAAGGTGGCACTGGTGGACAGCTATGCTGCTGATACCATGTTTCCGGGAGCGAATCCGGTGGGAAAAATCATTGAGATCGGTTCTGAACCCTATACAGTTGTAGGAGTTGTACGCCAGTCGGCTGACAGCCTGCCCAACATGGATACACCGAGTGATTTCGACAGCTATTATGAAAATGTAATTGGAACCGTAATGATTCCAAATAAATGCTGGCCGATTTCTTACAAATTTGATGAGCCTGAGAATGCGATCGTCAAAGTAGACAGCACGGACAACATGAGTGAAACAGGTTCAGCTGTGGCGAAAATCCTGAATAAATCTATCAGCAGCACTGGCAGTGGAAGCAGCGGCTTCAAGTACAAAGCTGATGATGTTATGCAGCGGGTAAAGGATCTTCAGGATTTAAGTGAGAGCACCAACTCCCAGCTGATCTGGATCGCAAGTATTTCTCTTCTGGTTGGAGGTATTGGTGTTATGAATATCATGCTGGTATCTGTAACCGAGCGTACCAAGGAGATTGGTCTGAAGAAGGCAATTGGTGCCAGAAAGAAGGTGATTCTGGGACAGTTCCTGACGGAGGCAGCAGTACTTACCAGTGTGGGAGGTATTATCGGAGTTGTTCTTGGAATCGGACTTTCAAAAGTAGTATCCAAGGTGGCAGGCTCACCTACAGCCATCAGCGTTCCGGCGATTATAGGCTCTGTAGTATTCTCTATGCTGATCGGTATCATCTTTGGTCTGCTTCCTTCTGTTAAGGCGGCCAACCTGAATCCGATTGATGCACTTAGAAGTGAGTAATGGTTAATATTTTGCAATAAATGTTAATATTGTTATAAAAACGAACAGCTGAAAGCATAAATTAGATGATTTGTGCTAACGGCCGTTCTTTTTATGAGTCAATTCATGTGTCCAAGTATGTTTTTTGTTATTTGGGTAAAGTGGAGTGTGCAGATTGTGGAAATGCTTTTAGGACAGGCTATAGACAATGTTATGTTTCGTCGGTTATAATTTTGCAAAATATAAGGGTAAACATGATATACTTGTTTAGAGATTACATAGAGATTCCTTTGGTAGGATTATTGCATACCACTGGAAGGAGATTTTTAATATGCAAAAATATAAAAAATGGAAACAAGTTCTGTCTGTTTCTACAGCAGTATGTCTGAGCATTGCGGGAGCGGGAAGCCTGATGGGCTGCGGCAGTACTGACAGAGGGAAGGACAAGGCAGATTCCGTGGAATCCAAAGCAATGGGACGGTATCTGGAGAATGAACTGTCTGTGCCGGAAGGATGTATGGAGATTGTGGATTTGCAGGTTATGAAAGAGGGAAGCCTGAAAATGCTTGCAAGAAACAGTGACTACGAATTGATGCTCTACCAGTCTTCTGACAAGGGCAAGACCTGGGAAGAAGGGAAGAAGGTTGCCGGTTTTTTCGGTGTGGAAGGGGAATCCATTTATAAAGCAGCGCTTGGAAGAGACGGAAGTATTCTGATTGGCGTGTATATAGAATCTGAAGATGAGAACAGCATGGGAAGTATGGAATATTATTATTGTCCCGCTGACGGTGAAGGAAAGAAGGTAGAAATCGGAGAAGCTTTGGATGAAACCATGGCCTGGAGTATAGAGATTGGGGAAAATGGCAACCTGTTTTTGCAGATTTCGGGAAATGGAATCTGGGAAATCAATCCTGTTGACGGGGCTGTGGTTCATGAGTATGAGAAAGGAAAATCCACAGATTATATGTGTGTGACTGCAGAGTATCTGATTGTGATTGCAGATGGAGATGTGCATTATTATGATGTGGCTTCCGGCAAGCCGGCAGGTGGAGGCGATGCACTGACTGCGCAGCTGAAAAAGACTCCTGCAAATCTGGAATTTGGAAATTCCTCCGGTACTGCTTTGCTGTTTTTGGATGGTGATGAGAAAAACACCATATTCTATGTGGATCAGACTGGTTTATACCGCTATGCATTTGGCGGCAATGTAATTGAGCAGGTAATTGATGGAAGCCTGAATTCCATAAGCTCTTCGAATAAGGCATTTAACTGTATGGCAATGGATCAGGAAGGCGTGTTTTACATTGGGGAAATTGATTACAGCTCCGGTTTAAATTGCGGAAGGCTGGTTTCTTATAAGTATTCTGCAGATACTCCAACTGTACCGGATACAGAGCTCACCATATATTCCCTGGAAGAGAATTCCGGTATTCGACAGGCTGTTGTTATGTTTCAGAAGAAATATCCGGATATTTATCTCACACTGGAAACCGGAATGTCTGGAAACGATGGTGTAACACGTACAGATGCGTTAAAAACACTGAATACGGAAATTATGGCAGGAAAAGGACCGGATATTTTGATTCTGGACGGAATTTCTTCCGAAACCTATGCAGAACAGGGAATGCTGGAGGATTTAAGTGGAATTCTGAAAGAGGCAGGATTGCTGGACAACATAGAAAGTGCTTATACAAAAGAGGATGGAAGTATCTATGAGATGCCGGTGAAATTTGGAATTCCTATGATAGAGGGAAAAAAGGAGGATGTGCAGGCGGTGACAAATCTGGCTTCTCTTGCTGATGTGCTCACGAAGCACAAGGATGAATATGGACTGACTTCGGCAAACATCTATAAGCTGCCCTTACTTTATTCCATGTATCCACAGGCACTTCTGGAAAAACTGGCAGATAACAATTCCGCAGCCTGGATGAAGGCGGATGGAACTCTGGACGAAGAAAAGATCAAGGAATTTCTGGAACAGTCCGAAAGGATTTATCAGGCTGGAAAGGATGCTATGGATGAATTAAAGGCTGCCTATCCACAGGCTTTTGATGACAGTGAACAGCCAGTATATGAAAGAGCTGGCAGTATTTCGGGAGAAACTGCCGTGCTGCTTTCCCATAACTGTAAATTTGCGTTGGGTGATGTTTTTTCGCCTTTGGATTTTGCATTTGTAAATTCTATGGCAGAGATAGATACTTCCTTGGCCTATGCACTTTGGAATGGGCAGAAGGCGAATTGTTTCATTCCGGTCAACCGAATTGGAATCAGCTCCAGAGCTTCCCAGAAAGCTGCTGCTGAGAAATTCGTGGAATATTTATTTTCCGAGGAAGGACAGATGCTTTCCAGAGAAGATGGTTTCCCTGTAGTGGAAGCTGTTTACAATGGAGAGGACTACTGGAATCAGGGAGAGGCTGGAAACGTGTTAGTCACTGGCGGCAGCAGCAACAGTGAGAACGGCCAGGAATTGGTATACAGTATAAAAGTTCCGTCCGCTGATAAGGTAAATGAATTAAAACAGCTTGGAAAAATGCTTACAACTCCGGTTTTGGATAATACAATCATTACCAGTGCTGTCTGTGAAAACGGAGTGAGTTACCTGAATGGGGAAATCAGCCTTGATGAGGCTGCGAATGCAGTCATGCAGCAGGTGAACCTGTATCTGGCAGAATAGAAGGAGTAAGAGATGTTTAAAAAGCTTCACAGGCAAATGACCATATTTGCATCACTGATCACAAGCGGAATACTGATCCTGATGGCAGCTTCCTGTCTTGTGATCTCAGAGAGGGGGCTTACCCGTAATACTTACGAGAGATTTATAAATAATGGAAATTCCTGTGTGGCTTATCTGGAAAATCAGACTGTGCTTTCTCACAAGTGGATACTGGAAGCAAAGCAGGAATACAAAGTGGAATTTCGCATTCTGAATAACGGAAAAAAGCTGTATTTTGATAAGCTGGATATAGAAAGCCGGAATCAGGATAAAAAGGAAGATGATCTGAGCTATGTAGGAAATATGCTGACAGAGGCTGCCAGAATTTCCAGGGAAGAGCAGGGGCTTGATGTGGACTATATGGGAAGCCTCTCTCTTTCCAAAACGGTTTATTTTGAAACTTCAGATTTTTATGCCTGTACAGCCTTGATTCCTAAGGGAAGCGGCGTGTTAAGCCTGGTGCTGGTATATCCTCTTGATGGGTTGAAAATACAGATCTTTCATCAAAGAGTCTGGTTTGGAGTCATGGTGCTGCTTGCAGTTCTGGCTTTGGTTACATTTTCCTGGTTTTTTACAGGAAAAATGCTTCGCCCTCTGGAAGAGAATCAAAGGAAACAAACCCAGTTTATTGCTTCGGCATCCCATGAACTGAGATCTCCGCTGGCTGTGATATTGTCAAGTGTACAGGCAATGGAATCTGACTGGGAAAATGCCGGCAGATTTTTGAAAACCATAAAAAGTGAGGGAGACAGGATGTCCCGGCTTATCGGGGATATGCTTTCTCTTGCAAATGCGGACAATAAATCCTGGAGTATTATGAAGACAGATTGTGAGCTTGATACATTGCTTCTGGATACATATGAGAAATACCAGCCTATTCTGCAGGGGAAAAAGATTTCCCTGAAAGTAGTTCTGCCAGAGGAGCCTCTTTCTATCTGTAAGTGTGACAGTGCCAGAATCAGTCAGGTACTGGGAATCCTTTTGGATAACGGGGCAAGCTATGTGTCGGCCGGTGGCAGGATGGAAATGGGAGTAAAAGAAAATGAAAAATATTTTCAGCTTTATGTACAGGATAATGGTCCGGGAATTCCGGATGAGAATAAGGAGGCAGTATTCCGAAGATTTTACAGGGCTGATCCGGCCAGAAAGGAGAAACAGCATTTTGGACTTGGACTTTGCATTGCCAGGGAAATTGTGACGTTACATAAAGGGAGTATCCATATTCTGGATACTCCGGGTGGCGGCAGTACATTTGTGATAAGATTACCGAAATAAAACTAGAGCGTGTTTACTGACAGACTTCCAACTGATAACCTATTCCGCGTATGGTTTTGAGAACCAGTGTGCTTTCCACAGATTTTAGGCGGCGCCGGAGAAAATGTATGTAGTTGTCAAGATTTCCTTCTTCTACGTCGGATTCCATGCCCCATACGCGGGAGAGAAGAAGGTTTCTGGGAAGAACCTGACCGGGATTTCGGAGAAATACTTCCAGAAGGGCACTTTCGCGGCCGGAAAGAGTGCATTCTTTTGCGCCCTTGGTAAGGCGCCCGCATTCAGGATCAAAAGCAATATCTCCCAGCTTCAGAAGATTTAAGTCACCCCATTTTCCGGGACGGCGCATAATGCTGTGGATTCTTGCAAGAAGCTCTTCAAAGGCGAAGGGCTTTACCATGTAATCATCTGCTCCGCAGTTCAATCCGTTGACTTTGTCCTGTAATTCGCCAAGTGCCGTAAGGAAAATAACAGGGGTTGAGATGTTGGACTGTCTGGCTTCTTTCAAAACCTGGGTTCCATCCATGGAAGGAAGCATGCGGTCCAGAAGTACCAGATCATACATATTTTCCTGCATATAGTAAAGACCTTCCGCACCATCCAGACATATATCTACCGTGAAATTTTCTTTTTCAAGTGCAAGCTTTGTAAGCTGCGCCAGATCTTTGTCATCTTCTATTATTAAGATTCTCATAAGAAACTCCTCTTCTTATAATCTGTTATCCATTATATACGCAAATCTCTAAAATTTCTCTAATTAATTTTAAAGCCTGTTTGAAAACCGGACAAAATCTCCCACAAATTGTGGCGCACATCTTGCAGAAAGCCTTTTTCAAACACGCTTTAGAGAAAGAATAGAGATTTCTTTGCTATTTTTATAATGCTGAATGAAAGGTAGAAAAGAGGAAATTTTTTGAAAAGAAAACATGCCCTGAAAGGGATTTTATTTATTCTCCCTAGCTTTGCAGGAGTCTGTGTATTCTGGCTGCTTCCTTATGTGGATGTGATCCGCAGATCTTTTTTTGGAGCTGTAAATGGAGTGTTTACTGGATTTATGAATTATCAGATGATATTTTCCAATCAGGCATTTCTTCTTGCCGGGAAAAATACCTTGCGGTTTTTCGGAATCTGTATTCCGTTACTGGTGGTTTTGTCACTGGCAGCTGCTGTCCTGCTAAATGGACTTGGAAAAAATCAGAAGCAGCTGATGAAAACCGCATTTCTGCTTCCAATGGCCATTCCAGTTGCTTCTGTGGCAATTTTATGGAAAGTACTCTTTAATGGACAGGGGCTTTTGAACCATTTTCTGGAAATGTTGTCGTTGAAAAGTATAGACTGGTTGAATACAAAGGCTACCTTCTGGGTGCTGGTGATCAGTTATATTTGGCGAAATTTAGGGTATGACATTGTACTGTGGCTGGCAGGCCTTTCCACAATTCCGGAATCTCTTTATGAGGCAGCAAAGGTGGATGGAGCAGGTGCCTGGAAATGCTTTACCAGGATTACCTGTCCCAATCTTTTATCCTCTCTTTTTACCATTGTAGTTCTGTCGCTGCTGAACGGCTTTAAAGTATTCCGGGAGGCTTATCTGGTCGCAGGAGATTATCCACAGGAGAACATGTATCTTCTGCAGCATCTGTTCAATAACTGGTACAGAGACCTGGCCATGGATAAGATGGCGGCTGCGGCAGTGGTT
>OIEC01000923.1_pt1 | contig 14086 bp, 17 predicted proteins | sample 1604801 | NCBI WGS metagenome assembly OIEC01 (sample SAMN01760940, study PRJEB22395) | human gut metagenome | reverse complement strand
GCAGCGCCTCACGTCTATGTATCGTGCCACATGCTGCAAGGATCCGGTAAACACAACCACAGAAAAAGGGAAAAATATCAAGAGGTATTATTACCTTGACATCAAGAAATGCCTCGATGAAAGCGAAGACCGCGAAGATGCTGTTTTCTCTGTGCCCGCAGACCGCAAAGTGAAGACAAACTTTGACCGTGATGTGGTGCTCGATTTGTCGACCAGAGAGCTGGAATACGAGCATGAAATGTTCCCGTTGAACATTGTTTTTGACAGCGGGGCACGTGAAGATTGGGCAGACGGCTATAAAGAATTCCATGGATACTCCAAAGAGTACATGGAAAAATACAAACAGTTCCGAACGGACGTGCTCGATACAATAACGGGATATAAGCTGCCGGTCATTACGCTTGGTAAAGAAACGCCCAGAGAGGCTGTCTGCAAGGTCTTTGAAAACGTGAACACTGGTGGCGTCCCACTGACGGTATTCGAGCTGGTGACTGCCACATTTGCCACTTACGAATTTGACCTTCGCAAAGATTGGGAGACATGTCGAGATATCATCTGGGGCAAGAATGAGCCGCTCAATACCGACGTTATGTATGGCGTGGATGAAACGGCGTTTCTGACAGCAGTGACTTTGTTCACCACTTATCATGCCGAGACGATGACAACCTGCAAGAAGAAGGATGTGCTCTCGCTGGCATTTGAGGATTATCAGGCAAACAAGGCTGCGCTGCTTGAAGGCTACAAAATGGCACGCAACTTCCTTTTCAGCCAGTACGTTTTCAGAATGCGCGACTTGCCTTATACCACACAGCTCATACCGCTGGCAGCTATTTGCGCAGAGATTGGTAGAACCACATTTAACCAGCCGCAGACGCAGAACATTCTGAGTAGATGGTTCTGGTGCGGGATCATGGGTGAAATGTACGGCGGTGCGAACGAAACACGCTATGCTAACGATATGGAAGACGTAGTCGCTGCAATTCGTGGTAATGAAAGTCAGAACCGCACAGCCAATGCTGCATACTTCTCAGCAACCCGCTTGATTTCCCTGCAAACGAGAAACAGCGCCGCGTACAAGGGTATTATGGCTCTCGTTTATCGAGGCAGATGCCACGATTTTGTTCAGGGTACAACTATAGACATCGTTAAGAGCATGGATGAGGCACCGGATATCCACCACATTTTCCCTGAAGCGTATTGCATCAAAATGGGCTACAAGAAAGAAAAGTGGAACTCCATAGTGAACAAAACACCGCTGCTACCGGAATCCAACCGCCAGATAGGCGGAGAAGCGCCGAGCATTTACAGCAAACGCGTAATGCGTAAAGCGGAAATCGATGAATTCGAATACCGTTCCCGTGTGGAATCACACCTTGTCGATTACTCCTACTTTATCGTAGATGATTTTGATGGGTACTTCATAGCGAGAGCAAAGGCAATCATGAAGGCAATCGAGGCAGCAATGGGCAAATCAATCGCCGATAAAGGATCTGAGCAAACAATCAACATTTACGGAGTAACGCTGGAAGATTAACCAGAGGAACAATGACAGTAACATTCTGCGGACACAAGGACATAACGAACACGTCCACGGTGCGAACCGCCGTGGATGAGGTCTTGCGCGGTCTTGTGGCAGAAGGCGCAGATTGTTTCCTACTCGGCGGTTACGGCGGCTTCGATTTGCTCGCAGCCCACGCCGTTCACGATCTAAAGCAACAGTACCCGCAGATACATTCAACGCTGGTGATACCGTACCTCAATCGAGAATACAGCACCGAGCTCTTTGACGACACCACATACCCTCCTTTGGAAGACGTACCAATGAAGTTTGCAATCAGTAGGCGGAACGAATGGATGGTGGATCAGGCTGATGTCGTTATCGCTTACGTTACGCATGGCTGGGGCGGCGCATCGGCCACACTACAATATGCAGAGCGGAAAAACAAAAGGATTATCAGGGTAAAATAGGATTCTTAAGTAGACGCCTCGTAATCGAGCATCGGTTACGGGGCGTTTTCTTTTGCACTGTCATGTAATGAAATCGTTACCTCACATCGCCGTTCTGGAATTTCTGTTTCAAACCGCTTGACGTGACCCTGTGCGGTGAGTATAATTAAGACGTAAATGAGACACAGGTTTCATTTAGGAGGAATTTCGCATGAGAAGCAAAGACAAGACCCTTATGGCAGCTATCGAGAAGTTCGTGTGTGACTACACGGACAAGACTGGTATCTCGCCAACCATGCAGGAAGTCGCGGACAGCGTCGGATCCTCGAAGGCCACGGTACAAAGGTACATCGCCCAGATGTGCGACGATGGTATCATCGAGTATTCCGGCTATCGCACGATGACCTCTACGAAGACGAAGATGCAGGCCGTCCGAGTTCCCGTTCTCGGCACCATCGCTTGCGGCATTCCGAAATTCGCAGAGGAAAACATCGAGGAATACGTCCGCCTCCCTGTTGCGCTGTTCGGTCAAGGCAATTTCTTCATCCTCCGTGCCTACGGTGACTCTATGGTTGAAGCAGGCATAGACGATGGCGATCTCGTTTTGATCCGGCAGCAAAACTACGCTGACGAAGGTCAGATCGTCGTCGCGCTCATCGAAGACGATGCCACGCTCAAGAGATTCTATCCAGAGCCGGAGAATCGCCGTATCCGCCTCCACCCGGAGAATTCGCACATGGAGGATATCTACGTCCCAATGTGTGAAATTCAGGGAGTCGCGGTAAAGGTGCTCAAGGATCTGGAATGATCGGAGGTCATGAACATGAGATCGAACCCACCGCACCGCCAGAGAGATGGCGCGGTCGTCGAGACGCCTGATTACTATGCGGCGCAGGCATACAACGGCCATATTCAGGTGTACGACAAGACGACCAAGGGCATGGTAATGCATATCAGCTGCACGGCCATGTACCCCAAAGAGAAGCTGCAGGCGTTCGCCGATCGGCTTCAGGCTGCGAACAGTCGCAGCATTGAAGACAGCATCGCGGCCATGCAGGCTCTCGCCTGATACCACAAATTCGGAATGGAGTGTACCCACTATGGCAAAGCAGCGCACATACTTTTGCATAAGGATGCGATCAGGTGGATCAAGAAAACAAACCCGCTCGAAGCAAGGAAATTCAGCTGTCCCAAGCTGACGGACAAGCTCTATGAAACGTGGGGCTGGGACAAGAGCATGATCTACCGTTCCACAGGGCGACTGGTAACCGTATCGAACAAGGTAATGCTGTACTTCGATTTTTCTGCCCCGGAGAAATGGAAGAGACCGGAGGCGAAACATGCCGAATGACACGTATCTCTCGTTCTACCTGAGTACATCCCGGCTACACATTTTCAGCAAAACCATAATCGAGATTGGCAATCCGAAGTTTATACGGTTTCTTGTGAAAGAAGACGGCCAGTCCATGATCATGGAGGCATACCACAAAAAAGACTTCCAATCACACAGGGTGCCAAAGCGAGCAGAAGGAAAATGGGAAATGGAGGTGCGCAGCCTCCCACTTTGTAGTCTTCTCAAAAACCGTTTGAACTGGGAGGACGGAAAATCATACCGCATTCCCGGAAAGACATATCCAAGGCAGCGGCTGGCCGTCTTTGATCTTTCTGCGGCAGAACAGATTCAACAGGTTGGATCGTGAGAATTGGTAGAGAAAAGGATACGAAAAAGAAAACGCAGGGTTATGCCGTCATTGAGTTCAATCACGGCGGGATACTGGATAATGAGTTGAAGCCGGAAGAATTCAACCAGCTTCAAGTGTCTGTTCTGAATGCTCTCCCAGCAGATAGAAAGCAGCCCATCCTCCGTGGCTGTCCTGCAGCAGTGGTCAATCTTGCCACGGGTGAAAAGATCGCTTCGTTCAACATGATGAACGTGGCGCCTACGGAATATCAGAAAAAGGCACTCGGGAGAGCATTATATGAGGCAACACAGCGTTTCATGCAGGATCCGGAGAATGCAAAAAAGTTCGCAGAGTGGAAAAAGCAACATGAAAAGGATGGCTCCGGATCAAATACATGAAAGTACGTATCATTAAAAATGCCGCCAAGTGTAACTACTGCGGCGATGTAATTGAGAGCACATACCGGCATGATTACAAAACATGCCGGTGTGGCCGCGTGTCCGTCGATGGAGGCCATGACTATTTGCGCCGGTGCTATGCCAGCAGGGATGATTTTACAGAAATGTCAGTCACAGAGCCAGTGGAGGAAACAGACCCAAAATGAGAAATGAAAAGTGTCTTTTCGCTTTTCTTTCTATCGTTTTGTACCTTATTGCACGTCTTTCACATGAAAGAAACCTCTTTTGTCTACCAAGGCAAGAGAGGTTTTTTCGTGCATTTAGGGGCAAAATAGCCCTCAATATAGGAAAATACCGCTGAAACAGGGGTTGGAACGGTCGATCAGACTGCACCAGCCCCTGTTTTTTGCTTTTCGGCGGTCAAACAGACGCAATACTTTTCGCGTTTCTTTACAGAGCAAAGAAGTTGGCAAAACAGCAACCGACGGGATTTGAATATAAAAAGGCAGCAGGTGTCGCAGAAAACTGACAGCAATACCTTGTAAATTGCGGAAACTTGTGCTATAATGCTTGGTGATACTTTATGCCTATTTGCAGGAATATCGTTGGAGGTGGCACATGGCACAGGAAAATTGGCAGAAATATAAGCTGTTAAAGCTCCTTGAACTTTTACGCCAAGAGACAGATGAACAGAACCCTCTACCCACCAGTGCAATTTGCAATCGGCTGGCAGAGATGGGCATATCGTGTGAGCGCAGGACGCTGACGAAGGATATCGCTGTCCTCAATGATCTTGGCTACGAAGTTATGTGGAACTGGGTCGGCAAAGAAAAAGGATACTACATCGAGGATCGCAGCTTTAGCGTTCCCGAATTGAAGATACTGATCGACGCAGTACAGGCAGCCAGCTTCATTACGGATAAGAAAACGGCAGAGCTGATCGATAAGATTGCAGAGCTGGGCGGCACCCATAAAGCCGATATTTTGAAAAGCAACATGGTGTGCTTCAACACCCGCAAGCACAGCAACGAGTCTATATACTATAATGTAGGATATTTGGAAGATGCCATCCAACAGAATAAAAAGGTCATCTTCTATTACTTCGATTTGAACGAGAATGGCGAAAAGATTTACCGCAACGGACATCATCACTATGTGGTGGAGCCGATCGCGCTAATTTTTAATGAGGATAATTACTACCTCATGGTCTACAGTTCCAGACACAACGGCACTGGGAACTATCGAGTTGATAGAATGGATCATGTTGAGATTATCGACGAAGACATCACCGGAAGTGCGCTGGCATTGCGTGAAAGCGTTGACTGCTGCACCGAGCAGATGTTCAAAATGTACGGAGGCCAGCAGGTCGATGTCGTTTTGGAATTCGACGCAAAACTGATCGGCGTGGTGTACGACAAATTCGGTGAAGACACCAAGATGATTAGATCTGGCGAAAACAAATGTATCGCTACCGTCAAGGTGCAGATCAGTCCCGTATTCTGGGGATGGCTGTTCCAGTTTGCAGACAAAATGAGGATACTCTCCCCCGAATGTGTCATAACAGCTTATTACGAGCGGTTGAATAACGCAGGAAGAATTCCGTCCGACAATATTTCTCGTGCCAGATTGGTGGGCGCGAATACAGCTCGTTTAGTGGGCGTGGAAGCTGGTGCGGAATTGTTCACCAGCGGCGCGCCAGTAGTACTGTAAAAAGCTATAATTATCAAATGAAGGAGGAAGCACAATGGCAATAGGCAGCAAATACGCACCATTAACCGAATGGCTGCAGCAATGCGGCAAAAACAGTGTGCGTCTGACATTTGATGAAATTAATGAAATAATAACCATTCCCAGCTACGCATATAAGGATAGGCCGTCATGGGCAAACCTCACAAAGCCAACTTCTTTCTGCGCTGGCTGGATCAATGCCGGTTATCTCGTAGATACGATCAACCTGCAGGAGCAGTGGGTCGTGTTCCGAAAAGGGACAGCCAAGGGTTATGAAATGAAGCCCAGATCGTTGATAAAGCAGATGAACAAAAAGGCCATCGACGCAGCGCTGCAATGCGGCTATGACTGCTATAATGGGATTGCAACAGATCCCAACCATCGGTACTTGTCGTGGGAATATTGCCACGAAGCGTTTAAGCAACACCGGCAAAAGCAGGACGAAGCAGCCATCGACTATCTCTGTCTGCATTTAGCGTGGTACCTTGCAAGCTGGGGCATGCTTCGTAATTCATTCCTCATGCAAAAGGACTATAAAATTCATGCGGCGGTTGTGAAGCTAATTTATCAGCCAGAGTGGGGTTCGCTATGGGATATCACTGCGGACAAAATGGCGCAGGAGTGGTATGCCGATCGAATTATGAAATTGTGCGAAGCAATTACCGAAGCATATGTTACCTGCGGAGCAGGCATTCCGACAGAAACGCTGCTAACAAAGATACTGCTTGGAACCATCGGTTGTGCACCTGCATATGACAGATACTTCAAAAAGGCATTGTCGATTACAGGCGCAGCGTCACAAAGCTGCAGCGCCAGATCACTGATGGCACTCGGTAAACTTTACATAGACCGCAAAGATGAGTTCGAGGCATTACGCAGACACTGCAGCGACCGTGTAGAATATCCGGCAGCAAAGGTAATTGACATGTGCTTCTTCGAATACGGATTTCAGAATGACGGTGGTGCGGAAGAATAAGCACCTAATCGCTTTTTTTACCTCCATTTACGCACCGTTATACTGCTCTTTCGCAGAAAAGAAACAGCCTTTGTCTGAAAGACAAAGGCTGTTTCTTTTCAGTGAAATAAATCCCTTGCGGGATTTGTGAAATGCCTGACCGGCGTGAAATATGGCTTCGCCATGTGAAATGCCTGCTTATCGTGAGGGGATTTATTTCATTTCACTTTCCGCGCAAGCGGAAAATTTCACAATGACCGAAGGTCATTATTTCACATCCGAAGGATATTTCACTTCACAATCCGTCTTTTCTGCTGTATAATCAGTTCAATAAACTTGAATTTGTAGAGGTAAATGAGATGGAAGCCGTGTTTGGAAAAAGCACCTGTATCAATTCGTGGATGCAGCTTGTTAGAAAGGTCCGTTGGAATTTTCCGGGACTTGAAACGGAAGAGCGTATAGAGGAGCATGAACAAACCGTACTGAAGTTCATGAATAAAAAACAGGCATTATGCGTCAAAAGCCAGGGAACAATCATTGGTGTTCTTCTTTTTTCGCGCAGCAAGAACATGATTTGTTGTTTGGCTGTGGATCCTGAGCATCGAAGGTAGGGTATTGCTTCGATCCTCTTGAGAAAAGTGCTGAATGAATTGGATGTAAGCCGGGAAATCACGGTGTCAACGTTTCGTGAAAATGATGAAAAAGGGATTGCAGCAAGGGCGCTGTACAGAAAATTTGGATTTCAGGAAGGCGAATTGACAGAAGAATTTGGTTACCCCAATCAAGTATTTGTTTTGCACCCATAAATTGTAATTTGAAAACCACAATTTTATAAGTGGTTATTAACCCTCACAGGGTTTTAATAAAATCCTCCAAAAGCCTTGAAAATAAAGGGTTTATCGCAAAATGCTCACCTTAATTTATTATACGATTTCACTTATGTTTATTCTTCCCTTGGAAGCTGATAAGGGCAAACACAAGGGCAAGAAAATCTGATAACAAGATATAACAGAATGTGGCAATCGGAGAACTGTGACGTATGTGCGAATATATTATACTGGAGGATTTATTATATGGACAAGTACATTTTTGATGAATGCAACGGCTTATGGTATGAATTGCAGGGAGATTATTATATCCCTTGTCTGATACTTTCCGAAGAAGAAACGCAGCCTATCGGTTTATGGGGACGACGCCACAAAGAGTATCTAAAAGAGTATATAAACACTACCTTTACACCACAATGCTGATAGAGGGTACGCTGAACTCTTACCTTGCCGATATTGATATACAGGCGCAGGAGTGTTTACTCGTGCTGACGAAGCAGATTGCCGAGCAGGAAAATGTGACCGAACGACTGAAAGCCGATAATGCTATGTTGTGGGTGCAGAAAATGAATGAAATTCAGTCCAGAGTTAGGGAAATTATTTACAGCGAGATTATCTACGCATAGTAAGTAGGGATTGGGGGGCGGTAAGCCAGTATTAGGCTTATCGCCCTTGTCTGCTCGTAAGCAAAATGAAGAGATACCGTCAATGGCAGTGCTTTGACTGTTCATCGTGACCATTGACGGTATCTCTTGTTTTGCTATTTAAAAATATTTTGAAATAGTTATTGACAAACCAACGCTAAATTGATATAATCTATTTAAAGATTGTTTGAAATAGATTGGAGCGTGGTGGATTGGCTATAAATGAAGTGTTAGCTGCTTTAGCAGACGATACTCGTCGAAAAATTCTGCTAAAGTTACAGGAAGGGAAAATAAGCTCAGGCGATTTAGCTATTGCATTGGATATGACACCACAGGCATTGTCATATCATTTATCAAAGCTAAAAAAGGCAGACTTGATTTACGAAACTCGATATAAAAATTTTATTTACTATGAATTAAATTTATCTATTCTTGATGAAACAATTATGTGGATAAGTAATTTGCGTGGAGGTCAACAATGAAAAAGAAAAAAGTCATTTTTTACAGTCTTATGTTTTTACCATTGGCAGTTGTTCTGATTGCCTTACAATTCTTGCCAGAGCAAATTCCAGCTCATTATGATATGAATAATCAAGTAACACGTTGGGGTAGCAAATACGAAACATTAATTTTCCCTGTTATTACAATTTTATTTGGCTATTTTATGCTTGGTATGGCTAAATTTTCTGCAAAACAAGAAGAAAATGGAAGCAATAACGAAAATGTATGTATTGTGGCAGGAATTGTATCTCTTGCACTTTTTAACGCTATGACAGGCTATTTTTTGTATGCTGATTTCAATTCGATTGAAAATCTGTCTTCAATTGCACTTGATATTAACCAACTTTTATTTGGACTGCTTGGAGTTGCAATGATTATATTAGGTAACATTATGCCAAAACTACGAATGAACTCAGTTGTAGGATTGAGAACAGTATGGAGTATGAAAAATGAAACAACGTGGAAAAAGAGTCAACGCTTTGGTGGTATTTCATTTATTGTAGGAGGTTTTATAATAATCATAGCGTGCTTTTTAACGAAAGGTTTTTCTTGCTTCTGGTGGACAATGGGTATCGTAACACTTCAATTAATTGTTGACACCTACTATACCTACACATTATCAAAAAAGTACTAATATTGTAATATGTGCTTATGGAAACCTTTTATATGTATATGAACACCCTGCAAGACGCAAAAATCTTGCAGGGTGTTCTACTGTCAAAATATATGTAAGACCGCAAGGCAGGTCGCCCTGCGGTGATGTTTCCTATGTTGTGATTATCTGTCCCTGTCTTGGGATTTCTTTCTCTGCTTCGGCTGAGAGTTCTGTTTCCCCTCTTCCTGAAGCTGTCTGAGCCTGTTTCGCACACTTTGTCTTTCGGGCGGTCTGTTCTGTTTCTCGGCAGGTTTCTGTCCGTTCTTAACTGCCTGCTCCCATTCTGCAAGGTCTTGGTTATACTGTGTCACAATAGCCTCTGCTTTGCGGTAAGTTTTCATAAATGCCTGTACATCAGGATAACCGTCATCGGTCAGAATATCGGGGAGTTTATCCAGTTTTTCATCAAGTTCGGCTTCGATCTGCTGTATCTGTTTTTCCAGAGCTTTTCGTTCCTTACCCTTGAAAATACCCGTTGTTTCTGCAAGCTGCTGTCGCAGATTCGGGAGTGTGACCTCCTGTATCTTCTTGATTGCTTTCGCCTGTTTCTGTACCTTTAGCATAAGGGTCTGCATTGTGCGGAACTCGTCCATATCCATATTGAGGACTGGCTTGGGTGGCATATCCTTTTCACGGATGATGGCTTGCAGAAATTCCTTTGCCTTGCCTACGATACCTCGGAACAGGTTTGGAAGCCAACCGTTTTCACGGATGGACTGACCGGCTTTGTCGTGGATTTCGGTCTGCTTGATTTCCAGTATCTTTGCTTCTTCAATGCCCGATATGAGAGCCAAATCCGCTGTTCTGTTCCATTCCTGCCTTGCGGTGTTATCTGCTTCGATTTCGGCAGCCTTGGGATTGTTCTTACCTATCTTTTTTGTGGGGAGATACACGCTGTTCTTATCAAACACTTTCAATCGCTGTTCGGGATCTGAAATGTGGGAATTGATAAGCTCCGTGTAAACCTCTTTTGCTTCTGCTATGAACGCTTCTGTTTTGAAACGCTCGTCTTTGGTTGTGAATAAATGGCTTTCGTAAACTTCCCCCTTTTTGATAACGGTACAGCCTTTTCGGACTTGACCGTTCTCGTCTGTGATTTCTTTCTTGGTTCGTACCCTTTTTCCTGTTTCGTCATAAAATACGCTTCTGGTGGCAATCTTGATGTCAGGTTCGGGAAGCAGTTTCCTTTCACTGAATATGAGGTGGATGTGGTAATTGGTCTTGCGTTTGTTATGATGCAGAGCCGATACACATTCCACTCCGTACTGCTGTCTGAATTTGTTCGTAAATTCTTCAAGCACCTGCTGCGGGTCAAAGGTGGTGTAAATCTCTGGCAGGGCAATGATTAACTCCCTTGCTTCAATACACTTTCCTGTTGTTCCACTTCGTAGGAACTCCTGCTGGCTTTCCCTGGCGAGATTGTTCCAAAAGGTATTGTCGGCAGTACGATAGGTGGCATAAAGGTTTTCCTGTTTGGCGTGGCTCGTGATATATGAGATTCTTCCCTTGACATTGGGCAGCTTCGACATCTGAATGAACGAATGTCTTGCCAAGCTTTTGCTCCTTTCTTCGCTGAGAATACCGTACTCATTACGCAACCGACTTGTCGGGTGCGGCTGTCACAGCTATCGGTGATTGGTGGGACAGCAATGGAAATTGCGGTGCAATTTCCTCTGTATCATAGCTGAGGTGATGGTGTCCGAAGCTGTGATACAGGCTCCCCGCAGGGGCGAAATACCCAGAGTACAAATCGCAGATTTGTGCGAGGGGTGTATTTCGCTCTCAAACGCCGAGGGCTTTGGAGAACGGTCATTCCACTTTTCGTACATCATTGGGATTTAGTAAATTCCTGCCCTGATTGACCGTCATAAAACGCTCCAGTGTATCCCTGCGGATAATGGTCTTACGTCCGACTTTCAGAACAGGCAGTTTGCCCCAGTCCACCAGTTTTCGCATTGTGTTCCTACCGATACCCGTACATTCTGCTGCTTCCTCGATAGTTAAACCCATTTTAATTGCTGTCATTATACATCTCTCCTTTCAAAATACTCATTTTGCAACCCTGCAATTATCATTATACTTATTTCGCTATTTCTTGTCAACTTATTTTACAACCCATTAAGATTGTTTTTTAACTTTTATCGAGAAAATAGTTGCAAAATAGGTTTTGATATGCTATACTTGTATTCGTCAGGAGGTGAAAACCTTGAAAAAAGAAATTACATTCACCGCAAAACAGGTTGGTGAACGAGTGAAAGAACGTCGAACAGAATTGAATCTTACAATGCCGGAACTCGGCAAGCGTATCGGAGTGAACAAGTCAACGATACAGAGATACGAAGCAGACGGCGTAGACCCAAAGAGAACAATGATTATCAATGGACTTGCAGAAGCACTGCTTACCACTCCTGAATGGCTCACAGGTCTTTCAGAAGATAAGGAATATGACAGCAGAACGCTTTGTGAAAAGGACTTGGAAGAACATATCAAGAAGTACATTGATACAGTGTCTACGGTTGTGAATGGCGAACCGCACCAACAGCTCCTTACCACATTTCTCGGAAAGATGATTGATTTGTATTCCGTTCTCTGCTACCACTTCTCCGACGCTATGGCAGAGGTTGACCGTGTGGCAGAAGATGAAGGACTGAAACAGTCTCTCCGCAGATATGCGATTGAATCGGGAGCGATTACAGAGCGAGTTTACCATAAAGAAATGGAAGCACCGATTGAGGATATGAAACGATTCTTAGACGGAATTTTACATATCTACGATGAAGGACGCACCGCTGTAAAGATGGGTGACCTTTTCGGGATAGTAGCGGAAGCCGAAGCAAGGCTTGCCGAAAAAGAATAATTCCGTGGCTCTTTGACAATGAAAAAAGCCGATTAAACAATCGGCGGATGTGACACTATTTACTTTACGCACACCATACGTCACAGTTCCGATTGCCACGGATAGAAAGGAGACTATTTATCAATGGCAAAAGGATCTGTAAGAAAAAAGGGCAAAAAATGGTACTACCGCTTCTATGTAGAAGATGAAAGCGGAAAGATGGTACAGCGTGAGTTTGCAGGCACAGAAAGTAAATCCGAGACGGAAGCATTGCTCCGAAAAGCAATGGAGGACTACGAAGCGAAGAAGTTTGTGGCAAAGCCTGAGAACACCACTGTGGGTATGCTGCTTGATATGTGGGTGGAAGAAGAACTGAAACCCGGCAATCTGAGCAACGGTACAGTAATGGCGTATATGGGAACAGTGAGCAGGATAAAGAAATATCCTATCGGAGACAGAAAGCTGAAAACGGTCACTGCGGAACATTTACAGGCATTTATGGACGTCCTTACTTTCGGAGGACAAAACCCTGACGGAACGACAGCAAAGGCACTCAGCAAAGGGTACCTGAGACTGTTCTCAGCAGTATTGCAGGGAGCGTTCCGATTTGCGGTATTCCCGAAGAAACTGATTTCCTTTAATCCTATGCAGTATGTGGTATGGAGAGGAAAGAAAGAGGAATACGAACTGTTTGCAGACGAGAACGGCGAAGTTGACAATGCTCCTACCATTGACCATCAGCAGTTTCTGATGTTGGAGGACTTTCTGAAAAAGAAAGACAATCCTGCGTTGCTCCCGATGCAGATAGCCTATTACACAGGACTTCGTATCGGAGAAGCGTGTGCATTGACTTGGCAGGACATCAACCTTGACGGACAGTACCTTACAGTACGACGCAGTATGCGATACAACGGGCAAAGGCACAAGACAGAGATAGGTGCTACCAAACGCAAGAAAGTCCGTACCGTGGACTTCTGCGACACTCTGGCAGATATTCTCAGAAAGGCAAAGACGGAACAGCACAAGAACCGCTTCAAGTATGGAGACCTCTATCACCTCAACTACTACAAAGAGGTCAAAGAGAAAGATCGTACTTACTATGAAATCTACAGCCTGCCGAGAACGGATGAAGTTCCAGACGGGTACAAAGAAATATCATTTGTCTGCCTGAGACCTGACGGAGCATACGAGTCACCGAGTACAGTTGGTGTTATGACAAGGTCGGCAAAAAAGAAACTGGAAGGATTTGAGGATTTCCATTTTCATATGCTGAGACACACATTCACAAGCAATCTGCTCTCCAACGGTGCAGCACCAAAGGATGTGCAGGAACTGCTCGGACACTCTGATGTAAGTACCACAATGAACATCTACGCTCACTCTAAGAGGGAAGCGAAACGAACTTCCGCAAGACTGCTTGATAAGGTGGTCGGGGAAGCCTAAACAAAAAGTTTCCCTTGTTTCAGCTCATAAGGGCAAAAACAAGGGAAAATGCATAAGGTGAGAATATTAAAATGCCGATTTTCCTTGAAAATACAAGGGTTTCGGAGGATTAAATAGATAAATTCCAATTTGTCGAACAGAGCAGTCACACTACTTTTGCTTACTTTTACCATGATTCTGCTCCGTTTGGTTACTCTTTGCCATAAAGGCTTTCGGCAATCGCCGGAGGCCTTTCTTTTTATAGTGTAAGTTCATAGCGTAAAAAGCAGAAGGGGACGCAGAGCGTCCCCTCCTGCTTTTTGCGGAGAAAGTGGGGCCTGCCGGGATAAAGGCAGGTCCCTTTTTTCACAATATGCAGTAGGAGGTGAGGCGGATGACGGATGCTAAGCGAGGAGCGATGCTACTTCTTTTGGGACTATTCACGGCGGTTCTCCTGTACCCGGCGCTCCATGAGGGCGGGCACATTCTGG
>OIEC01000910.1_pt1 | contig 14174 bp, 17 predicted proteins | sample 1604801 | NCBI WGS metagenome assembly OIEC01 (sample SAMN01760940, study PRJEB22395) | human gut metagenome | reverse complement strand
AGCCGAACCTCCTGCCGTGAATCCGATATCGTTCCATCGCCGGGGTGACAAAAGAGCTTCGGGGCGAATCTTTTGTTCATAGTCGTCTCCCAGGCGTACCCGGGCCGCTTCATGAACAAATTCTACCTGCCGCTTGTAAGGTAGTGCGACTCCCTGCATGCGGCGGATGTCGTTCATAATGCGAGGTGTTTCTTCGGCAAGCTGAAGGCTGGCGGCAATCACATCTTCCCCGGTATGTCCCATGTGGCGGATGTTGATCGCGGCAATACGAGCCCCGACAATCAGGCCGTTGGTACACACCAGCCGGAAGATCCCGGCCATGAGCTGGTAGGAACAGCTGCCGTTGTGACTGTTGATCATGACCACTTCGATGCGTTCGTCCCGGGTGCGTTCCAGCACGTCCCGGTGGGCGAAGCGGATCAGGTGTTTGCGTGTAGGTGTGCCGTCCGGTTTCCGGGTACGCTGTTCCTGGGCTCCGACAACGAGGAACCCGGCCTCTTCCATCTGGTCGAGCAGAGAGTCGGAGGAAACGAAGCGGTACTTCTCCGAGCGGCTGTCGTCTTCGCGGTCGGCGAAGACGGAGGGTGCGACACGCCGGATCTGGACCCTGTCCAGCGGGCTGTTGTCGCGATTGCGATAGAGTTCGCGTGTGGATGTACGAGTATTCATATTCATTGATGATTGGTTTGTTGCAACAAAAAGCCCGCCTCCCGGAACAAGGCCGGGAGGCGGGCACTGGCAGAAAGTAGAGAATCTACTTCCTCATGGATATATGACGTGGCAAGAGGGGAATTTTCAGAGTAAAGAGTTCAAAAATAGGACACCTCATCTATTATGTATTGATTTACTGAGCCGTTCTTGCTGATAAATTGTTATGTCCCGTCGTCCTGTCTGCAAATCCACTTGATTTAGAAAACCCATCAATGTAGCTTGTGGGGGTTGGTTTGTAGCATTGTGTTCTCGTTTTTCAGAAGCCTTCGGGCTCTTACAGAAAATATAATGAATGAAGACTATGGACGAAAAATGGCTGAACGCGAGCAATGAACCGATCTGCAAGAGCATCAATCACAGCAGTAAGGAGCGGCCATGACCGAACTAATATAGCAATAACGAACAGATGCTGAAACTTTCAATTCTACTTAAACAGAACTTCCTCTGCTGTGACGCCAAAGGGCTTGTCCCAGAGCAAAATTACGGCTACTTATTCTCTAAAATCCCTGACAATATTCAGGAAGAAGCCCTCAGATTACCCATGTGGCACAATCAAATAGTAACAAGAATAGGAGGCAAATAATGGCAAGAGCGGATTTACTCCTTCGCCTTGTCCAATCCGGCGTACAAGGCGACAAGGCCAGCTTTAGAAAAATCGTCGAAGCGATCATAGCCGAAGAACGAACCAAGCAGCACAAAGTGCTGGCCGAAAAACTTGAGGAGTTTCTCAACGCTACAACAGCTGAACGCCCCATCACCAATGGCGGTGTTTCTATGCTAGATCAACGCATGGGCAATCTGTTCCATGAGGTCATGCCCCAGCGAAAGCTTTCCGATCTCATTTTGCCAAGTGAGGTGCAGCAGATTTGCCAGAGTCTGATTCAGGAACAACACCGGACCGATTTGCTCAGATCATATAACTTAGAACCCCGCAATCGTGTGCTTCTTATTGGACCTCCGGGCAATGGGAAGACATCGTTGGCCGAAGCTATTGCAGAAGCACTAATGGTTCCTCTGCTTATAGTTCGTTATGAGAGTGTCGTCGGCACATACCTGGGCGAGACAGCGGTCCGCTTGAAGAAACTGTTCGAGTACGCTTCTACTCGAAAGTGCGTTCTTTTCTTTGACGAGTTTGAAACACTTGGTAAGGAGCGCGGTGATCTTCACGAAACTGGTGAGATCAAGCGCGTGGTTAGTTCGCTACTCATGCAAATCGACAACTTGCCAAGCCATGTCATGGTTATCGGGGCAACCAATCATGCCGAACTACTGGACCGTGCGGTATGGCGACGCTTCCAGGTTCGCATGACGCTACCGGGTCCAACACGGGCACGCTTGACAGAGTGGGTCGAAAAGTTCGAACGTCGAGTCAAGATACCTTTGGGATATGCTCCTAGTACGTTGGCAAAACGCCTCCAAGGGTCTAATTTCGCGGAAGTCGAAGAGTTTGGCATGACCGTGTTTCGTCAATATGTGCTAGAACAACCTAACGTCGACATGAGGGATATCGTATCCAAAACTCTTCAGAGTTGGTCTGCAAGATCAGTTACCGTAGCGCAACAGGATAAACAGGAGGTGAAAGATGCCTGAACGTCCACTACTCCTTTTCCCGACACCTCAACTGGCCGATAGAACAAAACAGTCTCCCCAGTTCGGACGCGTTCATAAGCCCACCGTAACGCGACAAGGTCAACGCCTTTCGCCGATATTCAACCAATTGCAGACAGCGTTTGAAGCCCGTAAAGTTGAAATTCAGCAAAACACTGCAGGTATCGATCCAGAACAGGTTTTAGTCATCGAGATCATTGGTAGCGTGGACAATTTTTCCAATGCCGTGAAACGTATTAAGGGGCTCGAGTGGATGGGGGAACTCGAAAGTACCGAGATTGCACCCGACCAAGATTTTTATAATGAGAATAATCCTGAAAAGAAGCTGAATGGCCGCCTGTATCTGGTAATGACCAATCAGCGAGCCCTTGATGAGATGCTAGCCTTGTGGCGACACTATCAAGCTGATCCAAGCATGAAATTCGAGCGTGGTCTTACAAAGTTCCGCGACGTGTTCTTGCACCTGAAAAATATCCGTCGGTGGGATGTTCAAGACAGGCTTTTTGAAACTGGCGTAATTGATATCTGGCAAGAAGATCTTGAATGCGACGGTGATCGGGTCATTCCGTTTGAGGTTGAACTTTGGTTTCGTGGAAACAATGAGCTTCGCGTAGTCAGCGCGAGTCAAGTTGCGAACCTCGTTCAGCAAGCAGGAGGTCGAATACTAAGCCAGTCAGTAATTGAGAGCATCGCTTATCATGGACTCTTGGCCGAATTGCCAGCTCACGCTATCCGAGATATCGCGGAGAATCCAAATACAGAGCTTGTTAAGTGTGAAAACGTCATGTTCTTTAGACCTGTTGGACAAATGGTGGTCGGAGACACCCCTGCCGAAGGTGATGTAGAAATAGGCCAGTTTGAAGAGATGCCACTACCTACTGGCAATCCTATCGTAGCTCTTTTTGATGGAGTTCCGATGGTGAATCACAGTTTGTTGGCGGGTCGTTTGATAGTTGACGATCCAGATAACTGGGAAGCTGATTACACGGCTTCGGAGCGAATTCATGGCAGCTCAATGGCATCGCTCATTGTCCATGGTGACCTGAATCAGCCACAGCCTCCTCTCTCCAGACCGGTTTACGTTCGACCTATCATGAAACCGCTGGGCGGGTACAGTACGCTTCGACCAGAAGGGATTCCGGAAAATTGCCTTGTGGTCGATCTTATCCACAGAGCAGTTAAGCGATTATTCGAAGGAGATCAGGAGGAAGCCCCGGTAGCACCTCAAATTAAAGTAATCAACTTGTCAGTCGGTGACCCAGCTCGCCAATTCACCCACTCAATGAGCCCGCTGGCGAGATTGCTAGACTGGTTGAGCGTGAAGTATGGCGTGTTGTTTGTCGTCAGTGCCGGGAATCATCCAACATCAATTTCCTTGGGAGTACCTCGGGAAGAATTCGATTCATTCCAGGCTGACGAATTTGAAGCAGCTACAATAAGGGCTCTGTACCGAGATGCACGGCACAGGAGACTTCTTTCGCCAGCCGAAACGATTAACGGTATCAGCGTTGGGGCAGTACATCAAGATGAGGCACAAGTTGCCTACCAAGGAAACAGGATAGATCCCTTCAGTTCTCTATTGCCCAGTCCTATTTCTGCATTTGGCAGCGGTTATCGACGTGCAATAAAACCCGACGTTATCTTCTGTGGAGGGAGACAGTGGTACCGGCATCCTTTTCAGTCCACTAATCCCGTAACAATTGAGCCAGCTATTTTTCTCTCTCCCCCTGGTAACAAAGTCGCCTCACCCGGGAGCCTTGTTGGAGAATTAAACGCAACCTCCTACACTTGTGGAACGAGCAATGCGACTGCTTTGATCAGCAGAGCCGCAGGCATTTGTTACGACTCTTTACAGCAAATCTTCAATGAGCAAGCGGATGAAGTCGACCCATCAAATTATGAAGTTCCCTTGTTAAAGGCTATGTTGGTTCATGGTTGCTCGTGGGGCGATATAGGTTCAAGCATTTCTGAGGCACTTCGAACCCCTGAAAATGGTCGCCAGCTCAGAGGACTGATTAGCCGGTGGATCGGTTATGGCATGCCGATAGTGGATCGTGTTCTGGATTGCACAGAACAGAGGGCAACGGTGTTGGGTTTCGGGCAACTTTCTGATGGCGAAGCTCACGTTTTCAGTTTGCCTTTGCCTCCATCACTGGGATCGCGCCCGGAGTGGCGACGCCTGACTGTTACCTTAGCTTGGTTGTCCCCTATCTCGGCAAGCACTCAAAAATATCGAACGGCAAACTTATGGTTTGAAATGCTCAATAACAGCTTAGCCCCAACTCGAAGTGATGCAGATAGCCGAACCGTACGAAAGGGAACAGTTCAACATGAAGTATTCGAGGGCCAACAAGCGGAACCGTTCATCGATGGAGATGTTATCGAAATCAAAGTGAATTGCCGTGAAGATGCTGGAAAAATCCAGAGTCCTATTGCATATGGTTTAGCCGTGTCATTAGAGGTAGCCGAAGGCGTCGATATCGCTGTTTATAACGAGGTTAGAACTCGAATTTCACCTGCGATTCAGATTCAACAGGTAGCAAATCAAGGTTGAGGGTAGTTAGCAGATGGAGTTGCTTTGGCAATACAGTACCGTTCATAATAGTTCTTCCAAGGACATCGAAAGGCTGACTCGTAATCTATTGCCTTAGGCCGTGTGACTGGGGGGCGATGACGCCTCATACTGGAATCGGTAGCCATTAGCCCTGCTTCTACGCCTAAAGGTATTTGCGAAGAAAACTCGTAAGGAGCCATAAAAAGAAACATTGACAAATTTTTGACCCTCGTGATTGTGAAATGTTCAGATCAACATGTTTGATCTGACATTTGGCTCTGTACATTATAACTTTTCTGTCTCTTACCTGTAATGAACTGGTACATTAAAAAAAATTCTGCTGTTTTAAGATTTCTGAAATTTATTGACTGCCAAAATGGAGGTGGATTGAAAAGCGTCCGTTGGTACAGAGGGCATAGGGATGCGACATGGGATTTGCTTCCATCTATATTAAGAAACGTTGAACCGGTAACTGAAATGATATATGACGGAATTTGTCAATATAGCGCTAGCTATAAAGAAAAACGGTTACTATCCAAATTCAAAAGAGAAGGAGCAGCCTTTCTCAATAGATCATACACAAACATAGAGTGGTATCACTTGGCTCAGCACCACGGGTTGCCTACCCGACTGTTGGATTGGACCGAAAATCCTTTAATTGCTTTATGGTTTGCACTCCAACCCGATGAGTGTGGAGATAACTCTGGAGAAAGTTGTCTTTATTGGATTAGCCCGGGATCTTATGGTTCATATCTGGGGGTTGATAATTCTCTCTGGTGCTATAATTACAAAGAAAAGCAGGAAATAGAAGAGGCTTTTATCAATTATGTATTCGGTGATGCAGAAGAAATTAGAATAAAGGCTCCGGACTTCGAAACAATTGCCGCCGAATATCCCGGACACATAATAAATTGCACGAAAAAAGAAGACCTAAAAATCATTGCAGCTCAATCTTTAAAATCATTTCAGAATGTTTCCGGGAAGATAATCGCCCTTACTCCACGTGTTTACAATCAAAGACAATCTAGACAGTCCTCCTTCTTTACCCTTCACCTGCCACCCGTAGATTCACCAGATAAAAGAGAAAGCTCTGTAATCACTGTTCATGAGACACAAAAATTTATCATTAAAGAAGAAGAGAAAAACGAATTAAGAGAATACCTATACAGTCAGAACCTTCGACGTTGGGACATTTTTCCTGATTTAGATAATTTGGCTAAAGGCTTGAAGGAAGAAAGCACGAAATGGGATTACATGTAAAATACACTTCGTTCTACTAATCCCAGCTAAAAGAAGCCATACCTCACGGTAGACTTCTGAATAACTACTTTCTCTCACTTCTTACAGCACCCGGAGCATTCTTTCCTGTACTGGCACCAGGAACATTGCATCCCGAGCTGGGGATGGAAATGCTCGGTGGTGATGCCTTCGTAGGCTATCTTGTACAGGTTAATGATGCGTTGCTTGCGTTGTTCGTTGGCTGGTGAAGTCTTGACTCTGATCACCTGCGGCGTTTTCGTCTTGACCAGGTAGATCAGATCCAGTGACGGAGGCGTGTCTCCTGTCGCTCCTTCGATCATCATCTGGTAGGTGACCAGCTGAAGTTCGTGATCGAAGGCGGCATGCCCGGCATCCGGCTTGGCGGCAGCGGATTTGTAGTCCACTGCCGTCAGGTCATGCTGGACGAGGTCGATGACGCCTCGCACAGGAACCGGCAGTCCGGGTATGGTGGCGGATAAGCCGACTTCCACTCCCAGGGGCATCTGCGAAGAAACCTCGTCAGAGTTCATGTAGGCCTTGACGGTGTTCCATGCACAGGAACGCACTTTCTGTCTCGTTTCTTCGTCTGCATAGTCCACAGGACCTTCCGTCTTCTCCAACTCCAGGAAGTGGGCGGAGAAGGCTTCTTCCATGGTTGCCTCACTGCTGTCCTCTCCCCGCCATCGGGTGAGGTTGAAGGACTGGAGTGTTGCGTGGATGGCCTTGCCGACATGCAGAGCGGACGTTGTCGGTTTCCTTATCTGCGCCACCTTCTCGAAGAAGAAGCGCAGGGAACACGACAGATACGATTTGACCGACGAAGGAGACAGGTAGTCCGGGCGTATGGCATTGGAGAAGAAGTTTCCTTCGGAGGCTTCTTCTCCAATGCCATAGCTGGGTGCAGGGAGTATGAACGTATTGGTCGGGTTGCAAGAGCGATCATGGATAGTACGGGTTGGAGTTGCCGGCATAGGTCGCAGCGGGACGGCGGGTGTAGTTGTTCCTGCCCGATGCCGAACGTTTGGGTGATGAGCCGGAGTGATTCATCAATTCGTCGATCAGCCCGGAGGCTTCCATGCGGTTGAGCATGGCAACGGACTTGTTGAATCTCCGGGTAGCCAGTTCATTCAGGGCAGAGTCATCCAGTCCGACTTTCCCGGCCAGTTCCATGATGAGTGCTTTCTGCTTCTCCGAGCATTTCCATGCGGGAGTAGGTTCAATAGAGTTCTCAGAAGCGCCTACGGGAGGAGTTTGTCTCACGGATGATATGGATATCGTCTGTGAACCGAAAGCCCCGGGAACCGGCGTTTGTGCAGGTTGTATGCCGTAATGTTCGTCGGGAACGAGCCCGACCTGTTGGATTTGGGCATCTACGGCTGCTTGAAGGGAACCGTAGAGCCGTTCCGTTTCCAGAAGCAACTCTGATGTGTTGCTGATTTCTGTTTCGATGGATACCTCGAATTGGTGGGAGGAATACCCCGGCAGTCCGAGGCGTTTGCTGTAGTTGGCGATGAGTTTGATAGCCATGATGGTTGTTTTTTTGTTGTTGATGGGTGGATACGGTAAAGCCGCCATGCCCGGTATGGGGGCATGGCGGCTTTGTGAAGGATGACAGGCAGGTAAGTTCCTGTGTCTGATATATATGACGGTAGGAGAGTTGTTATTTCAGATGAGAAGGAACTTTACATCCCTCTGCCACGGGAACGTAGACATGAACTTGTCGTACCCGGCCCCATGAATTGTCGAAGCCCCTTTAGTGAGTTGTCGCCAGTAAGAAGATCGCATGAGCAATATTTTACGAACCAGATAAAAGAAAAGCAACAGCCTGCTGTAGATGGCTCTACAGCAGGCTGTTGGATGATTCAATCGTAACCAATTGATTGCAGATACTCCCTAGGATCTTCCGCATCCAGAATCTCTTTGATAAACTTCTCATCTTCCGTTTGAGGAGAGAGAAAATCCTCCGGGTGTTTGTTCCTTTGGTCTTTGAGTTTGTATGCTAGTAACTTGACTACTGGAAGGCTGCTAATTCTTGGCGATCCCAATACAACTGGTTGGTGTCTGCATGGATTAGGATCTACGATAACGGCGTAAAACAATGCCGGAACCAATATCAGGCTTAGAACCCACACAGTGATCTTCGCACTCCGGGGCCATGGTTGTTTGATTGATTTGTCTTTCATGATAAATAATCTCCTTTCTCATGTATACATAACATTCGCAAAGGAGATATTTCAATATAACGATACCAGTATGACAGTAGCAATATCGCTTTACCGGGAAGACATGAAATGCGATTTTATACCACAATCACGAATCTATGTCTTCTTCGAGTTCTTGCAGCTTGGTCAGGGCCTTGCGCCCGGGCAGATCGACTCTGACAACGCGAACCAGCTTGCCCAGTGTTTTCGCCGCTTCCACGCGATGGTGTCCGTCCAGAATCCAGTTGTCCCGGGAGATGAGGACGGGCTCCTTGCCTGCGTTGGCCCAGTCGTTGGCGATGCCCTGGGCTTTCGTCTTGTTGATCTTCTCCTGGGTCTTCTTGAGCTTGTCCGGGGAAACGAACTCCAGCTTGCCGGTCGGGATGTCGTCGCTCTCTTCTGCGTCACAGGCGCAGACCTGAGGCATTTCGCTGCGCGGGACCTCGCCGAGCTTTGCCTGGGCGTATTTGTTCATCTCGTCGAGGAGGAGCCGGGCGTTGACCTGTTGGGCCTGTTGCTGCTTCTTCTGGGCTTCCTCGCCTTCGCGCTGCTGCTGGGTCTGGTAGTTCACCTGGCGCAGGGCGTCCGTGTACGGGATGCCTGCGGATGAGGAGAGCTGGGCTGCGGCGGCCTGGTCTTTGATGAAATCGTTGAGGACACGCGCTGACAGGTACTGATGATATTCCCGAACTGGGGAGCATTCCTGCCATACGCCGGAAGCGAAGCGACGGCGTATGGCAAGGACGGGTACACCGTCCTTGTGGGAATGGTTCGCAGTTCGGGGGAACCATCGGCACTTGTCATATTCCAGTCCTACTCTGCTTCATAAAGAAGCAAATCCGGAATCGTAAACCGGAACCTTTGTATGGCAGCTAAAAAACAGCTCTTCTTCATGATGAAGAAGAGCTGCTGAACGGGAGCCATGCCAAACCCAATCATCCATAGGGTTGGAAATATCCGCAATAAGACTAGATAGTGTAGGCAATTATTCAAGCCAGATAAGAATGCCGATGAAGTGAGCAAAGGAAAGAAAGGAAGAAGCCAACTTCTCGTACCGTGTGGCAAATCCTCTAAATCTCTTCATTTTTAGAAAAAGTCTCTGGACAAGATTCCTCTCCCTGTACAAATGGGCATCGTATGGTCTTTGGTCACGACGATTCTTTCTGGGAGGAATAACGGCAATAGCCCCCATCTGTTCAACTGCTTGAACAATATAGTCCGCATCGTAGCCTCGATCAGCCAAAACAAAGCAAGCCCGCTTTCCCTCCAGTAAAGCAAGAGCTTGCTTGTAATCCGATTCTTCTCCTCCCGTCAAAATAAACTTCATCGGATTACCGTGTGAATCACAAAGAGCGTGAATCTTGCTTGTTCTTCCTCCTCTGGATTTACCGATCTGTTGATTTTTTCCCATTGGTCGTCTCGCAATTGATGTCTCGGTATTTCGGGCATCTGATCATTATTATCAATTTTTCTTAATTGTTTACACTATCTAGATATGGCTTTCCGGAATTTTCGTCTCCGCAGGTCATGGAAATTTTCGGATTTGTTCCATGATTTCTACCGTTCCAGTTTGCTCTTCTATACGGAAATTGTTCAGCAACCGAACAACTCGTTGCTGTCTTCCGGAGCCTTTTCCCGCTTTTTGTCAGTATAGGAACGAAGGGGAGTAACTACTGTAATGGAGTAATGTTCAAAGAGTGAATGCCGTCCCTTCGCCTGTCCTCGTCGGTGATTTTGTTGATTGCGCCATTCATTGACGGAGGCTTCATTTTCCCACATGGACAGGCTGAGAAGTTTCCGTTCATTGGTCAGGCTTGAGAAACGTTCTGCCCGGAGAAACCCTCTGGCGTGAGCAAGTTCTTCTTTCAGCTTTTCAGCAATGGCTAGATAATCGTTCATGCCATCTGGTTTGACGGTAACTTCAAATAAGACAAGTACAGGCGACATTGTTTCAAAAGAATGAGGAATTACAGGGCCGTACCTTTCTTCGGGATGAATAAGGAAGACATGTCCACGCCTTCCAACTCCAGCAGCTTTATTTTTGTGTTGATGCCTCCGGAGTAACCGGTCAGGTTGCCGTAGGCCCCTACTACTCGATGGCAAGGGATGATGATGGAGATGGGATTGTGTCCGACTGCCCCTCCTACTGCCTGACTGGACATGCTTTTTTTGCCTGTCTTGACGGCCATTTTTTTTGCGATATCGCCGTAGGTGATGACTTCTCCATAGGGTATCTCGCACAAAATGTTCCAGACATTCTGCCTGAAATTTCCTCCGACGGGAGCCAGCGGCAGTTCCGTAATCGCCGGTTTTTGCTTGGAAAAATATCTGTCCAGCCAGTTCCTTACAGCATCGAATAGGGGCAAGTTGTCTTTTCTCGTCATTTCTTCCGGAATGGTATCTCCGTGGTATTTTTGCCCCGCCATCCAGAGACCGGCGAGATTCACGCCATCGCAGGCGAGGGTTATTTCGCCAACGGGCGAGGGGTGAGTGGTGTAGTAGTACATGGTATTTTTCGATTGTTTGTCTATAAAGTATTCCAAAGATTGATGGTCGCGTAACTGCGCCAAGGTCGCCATGACTCTGCCAGAACAAGCAATTCTTGAGTCGTGTGGGTCTTGAGTGCTTTTTTCACCCCTAAGTCCGTTTCCAGAAAAACGTCCGGCCATCCCATCGCCCGCATGGCGATGTACCGTGCCGTCCAGTTTCCAATGCCCCTGATGGATGTCAGTTTTTTCATTTCCTCTTCCGGTTGGGCAAACAGGTTCAAATTGATTTGTTTGTTTGCCAAGGCAAGCCCTAGGTCATAAATGGCTCTCGATTTCGCCGAGGTGACGCCTAATGAACCGAGAGCATTTTCGATGGCGCCTCCCAGCGCCAATATCTCCTGAGGGGTGGGAAAAAGATGCGTCAGCCCCGCTATTCCCGTCCAGACAGGAGTGCCGTAAGCGGAAACGATTCTTGCGGCCAGCGTACCGGCAGCTTTGACTGATATTTGTTGCCCCAGTATGGCACGTACCGCCATTTCAAAGGTGTTGAAACAGCCGGGAAGACGGATTCCCTCCATGCATAAGCCGGGTCGTATTTTATTCATGGAAATAAGTGTCCGATAAATGGTATTCGGGTCACAGTTCAAGTCAAACAGATGCCGTACCCTTGCCAGAACCAGAGGGATGACGGGCAGCAGGTTTTCGCTCATGGTGACGGCCAGAGCATTTTTTTCCGGGTGATGCTTTACTCGAATCCACCCCTGGACGTGTTTCCGTTCCGCTGTAAACAGGCCTACAGTTCGGGAATATTGATCGTTTTTTATCGTTTCAATTCCGGAAATAGCCCGTTCGGAGAGAAAGGCCAGCATGTGTTCCCAACGGTAGGGAGGGCGGTATCCAAGAGCCAGCGTAATGCCGTCACTCGGGCGATTGTCCTTCGACCCTTCCTTTCTTAATGCTAAAGGAGAGAGGCGATAGTGTCTTTTGAACAGATCGTTGAAACGCCTCAGACTGCCGAACCCGGATGCCATGGCGACATCAAGTACCGACAGATTTGTATCCGTCAGCAGGTTTTTGGCAAGAAGCAGACGGCACGTCTGGAGGTATTGTACGGGCGATACATGGTATTGCGCCGTGAAAACACGCCGTAAATGACGGCTTGTACAGCCCAATTGCCCTGCAAGTTGATCCAGATTCCACCCGCTATCGCAGTTCTGTTCCAATATCCTGATCGCCCGGCGAGTCAAATTGGCGGTAGAATCTGTAACGGATGACCCGGGAGCCAACTCCGGACGACACAGGAGACAAGGGCGATATCCGGCTTGTTCCGCTTCGGCGGCGGTGGCGTAAAACGTGCAATTCTCCTCCTTCGGCTGTTTTGCCCTGCACACCGGGCGACAGTATATTCCTGTGGATGATATCCCCACAAAGAAACGTCCGTCAAAGCGGGCGTCCTTCGCCTTGAATGCTTCATACAGGGCGTGGTTGTGGTTCGTCGTCGTGTCCATCTCGTTTGAATGATACCAGGAAACTAAAAAAAGTCTGGCCATTTTCGGACATGGTTTTTATTTCCGTGAATTCTGGGGAAATTCTATTTCACTCTTTCATGATGATTGTTCTCTCCCTCCGACATCTAAAAAACAGCTCTCCTTCATGATGAAGAAGAGCTGCTGAATGGAGGCGAGCATCAGCCCGTGCCCTCCAGTGTCCTGACGATCGCCTCGGCTCCACGTTTGTACACGGTCACGGCCAACAGCTCTCCGTCGCGGAAGACGGCCCAGAAGCGGGTGCCCTTGTACTTCTCAATCATCAGCATCTGGCAACACCTCCTTTCCGGAATGATGGCGGGAATCGAGCCAGTGTCTCAGTACGGCCCCGATATTGGCTTCGTACATGTCACGTGTGTGCTTGTTGCAGGCTATGGCATACAGGCAACGGGCATCAAGGATGTCGATGTCTTCACCACAGAGCCGAATGCAGCTTTCCAGTGTATCCAGTTCCGCCTCCGGAATCGGTGAAGCCAGCAGGATGCTTTCGTCCTCGTCCAGAGACTTCTGCTGTTCTTCCGTCAATTCCGGGAGGTTCACCAGAGCCGTCATGGACGGCCCGTGAATCGTCAGCTTGCTCAACCCCAGCGAAGAATTGTCTTGCTGACTGTTGTAGAGTAACACAGCCTTTTCTATTCGCGTCAATAGTTCCGTGTCCACTTCCAGGTACACATACGGAGCATCCGTATCGTATTCGCTCGTGGAACACAGTTGAGCGATGATGGGTATCGTCTTCATGTTTCGTTCTCTTCCTTTCCTGTCAGAGTTACTTGCAGAAGAAGGCGATGACGCCCAGGATCAACAGCACGGCTAGCAGGTACGGAGCTACGGCCACCAGAGCCGACAGGATACCGACGACAATCGGCCCCACCAGACACAGCAGTACGAGCGCCGCCAGAGCAATGAGGAGGTCTTTCATGTTCATGGCCGTGTCTTATGCGGGAACTCTTGTCCGGGATGATCGACGAACCGGAGCGGTAGCGGCCACCCATTGCCTGAGCGCCTGCCGTCCGGCATAGGTAATCAGCCAGCAGTCGGGACGAAGCAGGAATTCCTCTTCCTTCGTGCGGATGATGAACTCCCTCCCGGCCAGACCACGGACGGCGTGCCTGACGCTTTCCCGTTCGATGCCACGGCATTCCAGCATGATCTCCTCGTCACTGCGTTCAAAGTCGCCGTGAAGGTACAGGAGAATGGACAGCTCCAGTCCGGTCAATGAGGGAGTCCGCCCCATACGCTTCACTCTGAAATGATGTTTTCTTCTCATGGTCGTCTCGGGTCAGTTGTGCAGGGTGTAGCTGTCAGCCAGATCCCAGAGCTCCCGGTTCAGGCGCGTGTTGCCGTCAATGCCGTTGAGCGCACGCAGGGAACGTCGACGGTAAGCACCTCCTTCCTGTGGCTTCAAGGGAACGCCTCCCCTGATCAGGTTTTCCTGAACCCGGTTGAAGCACTGCCAGACGGTAGCCAGACCTCCCGCCGTAAAGCCGATATCGTTCCAGCGCCGGGGCGACAGAAGTGCTTCGGGACGTATCCTGTCTTCGTAGTCGTCTCCCATACGCAGCCGGGCCGCTTCATGAACGAAGTCCACCTGCCGCCTGTAGGGGAGTTCGACTCCCTGCATGCGGAGGATGTCGTCCATAATGCGAGGCGTTTCGGAGGCCAGCCGGAGACTGGCCGCAATCACCTCGTCCCCGGTATGGCCCATGTGGCGGATGTTGATCGCGGCAATACGCGCCCCGACAATCAGGCCGTTGGTACAGACCAGCCGGAAGATCCCGGCCATGAGCCGGTAGGAACAGCTGCC
>OIEC01000900.1_pt1 | contig 14293 bp, 10 predicted proteins | sample 1604801 | NCBI WGS metagenome assembly OIEC01 (sample SAMN01760940, study PRJEB22395) | human gut metagenome | reverse complement strand
TTTCACAGCGTAGAACAACATAGGCTAAGGGTGGAAGTTAGTTTTTCATTTTAGGTTCACAAAATCTTCACAAAATAATTAGCACTCATCTATTGACAGTGCTAACAACGCATGTTATATTACCAGTATAACAAAGATAACATTAAGGGTACGGGAAGAGATTTCAGTATCCTTTTCCTACGATATAAGGAGGAGAGCCTATGAACATCAGTAAGTTTACACAGAAATCCGTGCAGGCTGTTCAGGATCTTGAAAAGGTTGCCTATGAATACGGTAATCAGGAAGTGGAGCAGGAACATCTTTTATATGCTCTGCTGACACAGGAAGACAGCCTGATTCTCAAACTGATTGAGAAGATGGATATTAATAAAGAATATTTTATCAATGTAGTGAAGAAAGCACTGGATGCGAAGGTCAAAGTATCCGGCGGTGATCTGAGATTTGGGCAGTATCTGAATAAATCACTGGTAAATGCAGAAAACGAAGCAAAAGCAATGGGAGACGAATATGTTTCTGTTGAGCATCTGTTTCTGTCACTGCTGACACAGCCAAGCCCGGGTATGAAGAAGATATTCGATGAATTTGGCATTACCAGAGAAAGATTTTTGCAGGCGCTGTCTACTGTCAGAGGTAACCAGAGAGTTGTCAGTGACAACCCGGAGGCAACCTATGACACACTGAATAAATACGGCGAGGATCTTGTGGAGAAAGCAAGAAATCAGAAACTTGATCCGGTCATCGGGCGTGATGCAGAGATTCGAAACATTGTTCGTATTCTTTCACGTAAGACCAAGAATAATCCGGTTCTGATCGGTGAACCTGGCGTTGGTAAGACAGCAGCCATCGAAGGTCTGGCACAGCGAATCGTCGCAGGTGATGTCCCGGAAGGCCTGAAAGATAAGAAGATTTTTGCACTGGACATGGGAGCACTGGTTGCAGGTGCGAAATATCGTGGTGAGTTTGAGGAACGTCTGAAAGCAGTTCTTGAAGAGGTAAGAAAGAGCGAAGGCGAGATCATTCTTTTCATTGATGAGCTGCATCTGATCGTCGGTGCCGGTAAGACAGACGGTGCGATGGATGCGGGCAACATGCTGAAACCAATGCTTGCCAGAGGTGAGCTGCACTGTATAGGTGCAACCACGCTTGACGAGTACCGCCAGTACATTGAAAAGGATGCCGCACTGGCACGTCGTTTCCAGCCGGTTATGGTAGATGAGCCAACCGTAGAAGATACAATTTCAATCCTTCGTGGACTGAAAGAGAGATATGAAGTATTCCATGGTGTGAAAATTACAGACAGTGCGCTGGTAGCAGCCGCTACGCTTTCACATAGATATATCACAGACAGATTCCTGCCGGACAAAGCCATCGATCTGGTCGATGAAGCATGTGCCCTGATCAAGACCGAGCTGGATTCCATGCCGACTGAGCTGGATGAACAGAGACGTAAGATCATGCAGCTTGAGATTGAGGAGTCTGCGCTTAAGAAAGAAACAGACAATCTGAGTAAAGAGCGTCTTGCAGAACTGCAGAAAGAGCTTGCAGAGATGCGTGACACATTCAATACTCAGAAAGCACAGTGGGATAATGAGAAACATTCCGTAGAGAAACTCCGGAAATTACGTGAGCAGATCGAAGACATTAATAAACAGATCCAGAAAGCAAAACAGAATTACGATCTGGAAAAAGCCGCCGAACTTCAGTACGGAGAGCTTCCGAAAGTTCAGCAGCAGCTTGAAATAGAAGAAAAACAGGTCAAAGAAAGCGACCGCAGCCTTGTCCATGAGGCAGTTACAGATGATGAGATTGCAAGGATCATTTCACGCTGGACGGGTATCCCGGTAACGAAACTGACCGAGGGTGAGAGAACGAAACTACTCGGTCTCGAAGATGAACTGCACAAACGTGTCATCGGTCAGGATGAAGGTGTACGTCTTGTAACAGATGCCATTCTTCGTTCAAAAGCAGGAATCAAAGATCCGTCCAAACCGATTGGTTCATTCCTGTTCCTCGGACCTACCGGTGTCGGTAAGACAGAACTTGCCAAAACATTGGCCGCGACTCTGTTTGATGACGAGCAGAATATGGTACGAATCGATATGAGTGAGTACATGGAGAAATATTCTGTATCCCGTCTGATCGGAGCTCCTCCGGGATATGTAGGATATGAAGAAGGCGGTCAGCTTACAGAAGCTGTTCGTCGTAAACCATACAGTGTTGTATTATTTGATGAGATTGAGAAAGCCCATCCGGATGTATTTAATGTACTTCTGCAGGTGCTGGATGATGGACGTATCACAGATTCACAGGGCAGAACGGTAGACTTTAAGAACACGATTCTGATCATGACTTCAAACATCGGTTCACCGTATCTTCTTGATGGTATTGATGAAAAAGGTGAAATAAAACCAGAAGCTCAGGAACAGGTTATGAATGATCTGCGTGGACACTTCCGGCCGGAATTCCTGAACCGTCTGGATGAAATTATCATGTTCAAGCCATTGACAAAAGAGAATATTGGCGGCATAGTAGACCTGATGGTCAAAGAGCTCAGTGACCGTCTGGCAGATCAGGAACTTTCTCTGGAACTGACAGATGCAGCCAGAACACAAGTAATTGAAAATGGCTATGATCCGGTATATGGTGCAAGACCTCTGAAACGTTATCTGCAGAATTATGTGGAAACACTTGCTGCGAAGAAGATTCTTTCCGGTGATGTTCATCAGGGTGACACGCTTGTGCTGGATGTAAAAGACGGAGAGTTTGTGATCAACACGAAATAATATGCTGCTGTGTATAATCTGACCGGTAGCCAAATACCACAGGAGGTACGCAATGATACCAAAGGATCCGGTAATGCTGTTGAGCTATGTCAACACACAGTTGAGAGATTTTTATGGTACTCTGGAGGCTCTTTGCGAAGACAAAGGGCTGGACAGAGAAGAATTGGTGGAGAAACTCGCATCGATTGAGTACGAATACGATGGAGAAAGTAATCAGTTCGTATAAAGAATTCCCGGCGATGATGGGAAGAAACTAAGGGGACTCGGGTTGGAGATTTTCGTTGAAAATACGAAAAGCATCCATTCTTTGAGTCCTCTTTTTCTTTTCCCATCCATCCCCGTACTTTATACAGGATAGTGTGGCACCTCACCGTGCTTTATGAATGAACAAAGGAACTCTTATATTTTAGAGATAAAAAATATTGAGTGTCAGGCCAGATAATATGAAAAAATAAAATATCAGCTGAGACAGTACCGGACTTCCAAACAGGAAACATCTGCAGGAATTTATGGTAATACTTAGTCTCTCGGCAGACTGCGTTATGGCGAAAAAGTGCATTGTTTGAGCGTTAGCGAGTTATGCACTTTTTCGCCATGTATTTAGCAGAATGAAGAGAGACATAGTATTTCCAAATTCCGAAGCCGTTTCCATGTTGGGAGTCCGGTACTGCATCAGCGTGAAATATATATTTTTATTAATTAGCTAAGCAAAATATTTTTTATGATGAAAATATAAAAAATCTGTGAAATTCATAAAAAACCATTGCTTTTTTTGTGCAAATGCATATAATAATCAATTAGCCGACTAATCAATAATCGACTAACAAACTATAAACATTACTTATGGAGGTGAAGAGGTGTTTACAGAAGGAGAACCAGAGTTTTGCCCACCGGAGCATAAGGACAGCTTTTTATCCATGTTTATGAGAATTGACCGCCGATTTATGGGAAAGTGCTTTGGACAGATGCAGGAACTGGGAATTTATCCGGGACAGATTCCGGTACTTGGCTTACTGGCATACAAAGACGGACTGAGCCAGCGTGAGATCGCAGAACATTTAAGAATCAAACCGCCGACCGTCAATGTGACTGTCCAGCGACTGGAAAAAGCAGGATTTCTTTACAGGGAAGCCGATGAAAAAGATCAGCGCATCTCTAGAATCTATCTGACAGAAAAAGGCAAACAGGCAAAAGAGAATGGCATGAAGAAAGTCCAGGAAAATGAAAAGATTCTTCTCGATGGTCTCAGCGAAACAGAACTTTGCCTTTTGAGAAGAATGTTGGAGCAGATTACAGAGAACATTGATAAAATACCCGGAACATCCGGAAAATGACACAAAGAAAGTGAGGCAGCAAAAGTGATCAAACTGATGAAATATCTGAAAAAATCAGCAGGCTATGTGGTACTGATCATAGCACTTCTGTTTCTTCAGGCATATTGCGATCTTTCCCTGCCGGATTACACATCCAAAATCGTCAATGTGGGAATCCAGCAGAGTGGTATTGAAGACAGCGTACCGGAAAAGATCCGAAAGACATCCATGGACAGTCTTCAGTTGTTTATGGACGATAATGACAAAGATACTGTAGATTCCTTTTATGAAGAAGACGGTGATCTTCTTGTGTTGAAAGACGATGTGACTTCCGAAGAAAGAGATGAATTAAACAGCATCTTCGGAAAGCCGATGATCATCGTGGCAAGCTTTTCTTCCGGTGGTGATGAAGTAAATGCCATGCTTACACAGATGGGCATTCCGGAAGGCACAGATCCGATGCAGGCACTTGCGATTATGCCGAAAGAAGCACTGGATGCCATGACAGAAAAAATCAGCGAAAAAGTTGACAGCATGCAGGCTTCCATTATCACACAGGCTGGTGTTTCCTACGTAAAAAGCGAGTATGAAGCAATTGGCGAAGACGTCGATGCGATCCAGATGCATTACATCAAGATTGCGGGTGTGAGAATGCTTGGCATGGCACTGATCACAATGCTCTGCGCAATCTGTGTGGTATTTCTTTCTTCCAGAGTTGCAGCAGCACTCGGTCACGATCTAAGAAATGCGGTATACCGAAAGGTTATCACTTTTTCAAGCAGAGAGTACCACAAATTTTCAACTGCATCACTTATCACACGATGCACGAACGATATTCAGCAGGTACAGCAGGTTATGGCAATGCTCTTCCGTATTGTACTGTATGCGCCGATCCTTGGTATCGGTGGTGTGATCCGTGTTTTAAACACAGATTCTTCTATGACCTGGATTCTTGGTCTGGCAGTTGGACTTATTCTTGCGGTGATCCTTGTTCTGTTCCAGGTGGCAATGCCAAAATTCACAGTATTACAGACGCTGGTTGATAAGCTGAATCTGGTAACCCGTGAAATCCTTACCGGTATTCCGGTTATCCGTGCATTCAGCAGGGAGAAACATGAGGAAGAACGTTTCGAGGAAGCCAACGAAAGACTGACAAAGACAAACTTGTTTGTCAACCGCTGTATGACATTTATGATGCCGACGATGATGCTTATTATGAATGGCGTTTCCGTTCTGATTATTTACAGTGGCGCTTATGCGGTAGATAACGGAACTATGCAGGTTGGCAATGTTATGGCATTTATCCAGTATGCAATGCAGATCATCATGTCCTTCCTGATGATCACAGCGATGTCTATTATGCTTCCGAGAGCAAATGTCGCAGCACTCCGTATTAACGACGTGCTGAAAACAAAAGTAAGTGTTACAGATCCGGAAAATCCGGTTTTGCCGGCAGAAGACGTAAAGGGAATTGTGGAATTTGATCATGTAAGTTTTGCATATCCGGAAGCAGGAGAAAATGTACTGACAGATATTTCCTTCAAAGCAGAAAAAGGTGAGACGATCGCCGTGATCGGAAGTACCGGAAGTGGCAAGAGTACACTTGTTAATCTGATTCCGCGATTCTACGATGTGACGAAGGGACGTATCCTTGTAGACGGAGTTGATGTCCGTGATATGACACAGAAAGATGTCAGATCAAGGCTTGGATATGTACCGCAGAAGGGAATTCTTTTCTCAGGTACGATCGATTCCAATATTCGTTACGGTAAGACGGACATTTCCGTCGAAGAAGTAAAAGAAGCAGCAGAAGTAGCTCAGGCAACAGAATTTATTGATGCAAAACCGGAAACATACGATTCTCCAATTTCACAGGGAGGAACCAACGTATCCGGTGGTCAGAAACAGCGTCTTTCCATAGCAAGGGCAATCGCTAAGAAACCTGAGATATTTATTTTTGACGACAGCTTTTCTGCACTGGATTTCAAGACCGACAGTACTTTGCGTAAAGCACTCAAAGCACATACAAAAGATGCAACAACAATCATTGTGGCACAGCGTATCAGTACAATTTTGAACGCTGACAAGATTATTGTTCTGGATGACGGACATATGGCAGGTATCGGTACACATAAAGAATTGATGAAAAACTGTGAAGTTTACCGTCAGATTGCAATGAGTCAGCTGTCAGAGGAGGAATTGGCATGAGTGAACAGAGACGACGTGGACCAATGGGCGGACACGGAAGAGGCATGCGCCCGACGGAAAAAGCAAAAGATTTCAAAGGTGCGATGAGCAAACTGTTCTGTTATATGAGCCGCTATAAAATGCGTTTTGTGCTGGTATTTATTTTTGCGATTGCAGGAACTGTATTTAATATTGTTGGACCGAAGATTCTTGGTAAAGCAACGACTGAACTTTATACAGGCCTTGTTGCAAAAGTAAACGGAACAGGCGGCATTGATTTTGCAAAAATCGGAATCATCCTTCTGTGGACACTGGGACTGTATGTGGCAAGTGCATGCTTCTCTTTCATTCAGGGATGGATCATGACAGGAATTTCCAATGATGTGACTTATAATCTCCGTAAAGATATTTCAAAGAAGATCAATCATCTGCCATTGAATTATTTTGAAAGCAGAACAAACGGTGAGATTCTTTCGAGGGTAACAAACGATATTGATACTCTTCAGATGAGTCTTAATCAGAGCCTGACACAGCTTATCACATCAGTAACTACACTGATCGGTGTATTTATTATGATGCTTTCCATCAATGTATGGATGACGCTGGCTGCACTTCTGATCCTGCCGGTATCCATGTTTATTATTCAGATGGTGATGAAGCATTCACAGAAATACTTCCAGGCACAGCAGAATTACCTTGGCGCAGTCAACGGTCAGATCGAAGAAAACTTCGGCGGTCATGATGTGGTAAGAGTATTTAATAAAGAAAATGATGTGCTTGATGAATTTGAAAAAGACAACAAGAAACTTTATGAATCTGCATGGAAATCACAGTTCTTTTCAGGAATGATGATGCCGATCATGCAGTTTGTCGGAAACCTTGGTTATGTAATGGTAGCACTTCTAGGTGGAATCTTTGTTATCAAAGGTTCGATTGAAGTTGGTGATATCCAGTCATTTTTCCAGTACATCCGTAACTTTACACAGCCGATCCAGCAGATCGCGCAGGTTACAAACCTGCTGCAGTCTTCTGCAGCAGCTTCTGAGAGAGTCTTTGAATTTCTTGATGAGGAAGAGGAAGTACAGCAGCCGGAAAATCCGGATTCTATTGAAGGTCTGGAAGGAAATGTGCAGTTTGAACATGTTGAGTTCGGTTACAATCCGGATAAAGTCATCATTCATGATTTCTCGGCAGATGTACATGATGGACAGAAGATTGCAATTGTAGGACCGACCGGTGCCGGTAAAACGACGATGGTTAAACTGTTGATGCGTTTCTACGATGTAAATAAGGGTGCCATCAAAGTAGATGGCCATGATGTCAAAAATTTCAACAGAAGCGAGCTTCATGAGATGTTCGGTATGGTGCTTCAGGATACATGGCTGTTCTCCGGAACAATCATGGAAAATATCCGTTACGGACGACTGGATGCAACGGATGAAGAAGTCATTGCAGCAGCAAAGGCAGCGCATATCCATAATTTTATCATGCAGCAGCCGGGCGGCTATCAGATGGTGCTGGATGAAGAAACAAGCAACATTTCACAGGGACAGAAACAGCTTCTTACGATCGCAAGAGCAATTCTTGCGGACAACAAGATCCTGATCCTTGATGAGGCAACATCCTCTGTTGATACAAGAACAGAAATGCAGATCCAGAAAGCGATGGATAATCTGATGAAGGGAAGAACAAGCTTTGTCATTGCACATCGACTTTCTACGATCAAAGACGCAGATCTGATCCTTGTTATGAAAGACGGAGATATTATTGAGCAGGGTAACCATGAAGAACTGCTGGCAGCGAAAGGATTCTATGCAGATCTTTATAACAGTCAGTTTGATAACAGTTCGTCGGAACTTTGTTCATGACAATAAAGAATTCCCGGTGATGATGGGCGTATAAAGAAAAGGACTCAGAGCGGAGTTTTTCGTTAAAAGATTCTCTGGGTCTGTCTCAGTTCAAAACTTCTGAGATTCTATGGTATACAGAACTTTGCTAAAAACGATACAGAAAATGCTGAACTCGCATCAAAGATGCTCAGACAGCAGCATTTTCTGCATCAACGCAAAAACCTGTACACCAAGAATCTCTACGAAGTTTTTCAGGCGAGACAGACACAGATGATAATTACGGGCATTCCTGACAGGAGTTTTTCTTTTTCCCAGCCTGCCCCTCCCGGTTGCCGCACACGACATTTTTTTATCTGCACAGACTCTTATCAGTTTATTTATTATCCTTGTCATAACCTCTTTTTTTCGGTATAATATTAAGCCACAGTTACAAACAGGAAACAAGCTGCTTACAGAGGAGCAGACTTTATATGATAAAATAGGAGAAATCATGTAACAATACGACATGATTTTCCTGCATAAGACAACGAGGAGCAGTGATCAATTTCATGGAAAATATAAAAAACGGCAGGGAATATCTGCAATATGTATTGAAATGTCTGAATGACCGTCTTGCCCAGGCAGATGCGGCAATTCTCGAAGGCGAGAAAGAAATCGAGGACATGCATGAATACTACTGGGAAAACTATACCGAGATGGATCAGTACGGATATGAGGATTATGATAATCAGCAGGCACTTTTCCGCCAGATGAATGCCAACGAAGAGCAGTTCCGCCTTCGCAAACGCTTCAAAAAGATGCAGGACTCGCCATTCTTCGGCAGAGTGGATTTCCGGTATGACGGAGATGAGGAGGCAGAGACCTTTTATATCGGAATCGGCAATCTCTCCGAGAGTGCAGGAAGCCTTCCACTTGTGTATGACTGGAGAGCACCGGTGAGCGGACTTTTTTATGATTACGATAAAGGTCCGGCGTCTTATGAGGCACCGTCAGGAATTTTTGAAGGTGAAGTGACTTCAAAATGGCAGTACAAGATCCGTAAAGGCAAGATGCTCTATGAATTTGAAAGCGATGTCAAGATAGACGACGAAATTCTCGGAGCAGAGCTTGGAAGCAACGGAGAAGTACAGCTCAAAAATATCGTCCGGACGATTCAGAAAGAGCAAAATGAGATCATCCGAAATACCAAAGACAAGATCATGGTGATTCAGGGAGCGGCAGGAAGCGGTAAGACATCCGTAGCCCTGCACAGAATTGCATATCTTCTGTACCATGACAGAGAAAACCTGAAATCATCGAATGTACTGATCCTGTCACCGAACGGAGTTTTTGCAGATTACATTTCACATATCCTTCCGGAACTGGGCGAGGAAAACATCCGAGAGATGAGTTTTGACCTGTTTGCATACAGAGAACTTAAGGAAATTGTCGGTGACTGTGAGGATCGCTACGACCAGATCGAACGCACGGTGCTCAATCCGAAGATACAGGAGATATGCAGAGAGAAACAGTCACCGGAATTTGTTTCGAAGCTGGATGGTTTTGTCCTCAGACTGGAAGACGAGCTGATGAATTTCCGTGATGTGGAATACAGAGGCTGTACACTGAGCGAAAAAGAGATTATTGATCTGTTTTATTTTAAATTTCTGGATGTACCGCTTCTTTCCAGAATGCATTCTGTCGCAGAATATTTTATTGACCAAGTGGAGACACTGAGAGACAGAGATCTTTCTGATGAAGAACGTGAAGAAGTAATGGAATGCTTCAGAAGCATGTACGAGACAAGAGACTGTTATGTGCTGTACAGCCGTTTTCTTGAGAAAGAAGGATACCGGCCGCTTCCACACTGCCAGATTGAGAAGCGCCGCCTCCGATATGAAGATGTATATCCGGTGCTTTATCTTAAGTACACACTGTACCAGTGCCGAAACCATCACGGGATCAAGCATGTTGTGGTGGATGAGATGCAGGATTATTCATGGATCCAGTATCTGCTAATTCATAAAATGTTTCCATGCAGGATGACCATTCTGGGAGATAAGGCCCAGACAATGGAAGACGAGACACAGGATGTGCTGAAATTTCTTCCGAAGATATTCGGGAAAGATATTCGCAAGATTGTGATGAACAGAAGTTATCGTAATACGATGGAGGTTGCACAGTATGCGAATCATCTTACCGGAATTGAGGATATGGAGCTGTTCGAGCGTCATGGTGAGCCGGTAGATGAGCGGACATTTTCGTCGACAGAGGAAGCACTTGAGACTGTTCTTGAAAAATGGCTGAACCGTCGGGAAGAGTTTGAGACAGAAGCTCTGATCTTTCTTACAGAAAGGGAAGCAGAACACGCTTTCCTTTATATAGAAAAGAGACTGAAAGAAATTGCCCCGGAGGCAGAAAACCAGCTTTGCTACATGAACCGCGACAGCCAGAGCTTTAAGAAAGGACTGACTGTGACGACTTTTTATCTTGCAAAAGGTCTGGAATTCGATCAGGTATTTGGCATATTTGAAGAGGACAGAGAAAGCGGTCTTCAGTGCCAGGCAAAGTATATTACAGCGACGCGAGCACTGCATGAACTGCATATGTATATGATGGAAAATTCAAAGTAAGCTTTGCCAAACTATACGGTTTTTCATTGACACTGATGGGATATAACTGTAAAATATAGCATGAGGGAAAGAGTATAAACATTATCATTTTATAAGGAGAATGTTATTATGAAGAATAAAAAATTACTTGCAATGACAGCAATGGTGATAACGGCATCTGTACTGATGTCTGCATGTAGCTTTGGCGGTAATGATAAAAAAGAAGACACTCCGGCTGTAGCCGTGACACCGACAGCAGAACCGACTGCAACACCGGCTCCGACTATAGAACCGACGATCGCACCGAATGTACAGAGCACAACTTATACATCCGCAGATAAGTCAATCGCGATCAACCTTCCGGATGCAACATGGTCCAATAAGTCAGACGAGACAGATATGGTAAGCTTTGAGTCTCCGAATGTCGGAAACATTCTGATCCTGCACGGACAGGGTGAGGATACCATGGCTTCTACCGTGATTCCGAGCACACAGGACATGGCAGTTTCACTTGATCAGGCAGATGGTGACAAAGTAAATGGCACTGATTTTGAAATTCAGGATTATACATCCAATGATGTCAACGGAATTGGTGTATACAGCTACACAACCAAAATGCTGAATACAGATAAGAGTGGCGGAGACCTTTATGTGGTTCACAAAGTATTTGCCAACGATACCGAATATTATAATATCGAAGCTTCTGTAAAGAGCGAAGATGCACTGGATTCTATCAAGGCAGCAGTCGCTTCCTTCCAGATTCTGGGAGATTCTTCACTGAAAGAAGCAGCACCGAAGCAGGCGGCTCCGGCAGCAGATAACAGCTCCGCAGACAACGCAGCAGCAGACAATTCCGGTGCAGCAGCTTCTGATAACGCAGGAAATACAGATGCATCCGCTTCCACTGACGGAACAACTGCCGATGGAAGTTCGAACGATGCTTCACAGGCTGCAGATAATGGAACTGCTTCTACAGACACATCCACGAATTCCGGTGGATTTACAGATGAGCAGCTTTCTAACACCGATGAGACAAGAACCATCTACCGCAATTCTGACGGACATCCACTCGTTATTCAGCCGGACGGTAACGGAAACTGGGTGGATTTTGACGGAAATACCTATAGCTTCGCTGATGAGCAGGATGCATACGATGCAAATGGCAACAGCTATTACTGGCACGGAGAAGCAGCAGACGTATATTATATGCCTGTTCAGTAAAAGGATAACAAAGACACAAAAGAGGCAGGTGAGAGATCATCTGCCTTTTTTACCAGCAGGAGAGGAAGAAAATGGAAGCATACAGTAAATTTGCGCAGGTCTATGATCTGTTCATGGACAATATTGATTACGAAGGATGGGCAGACTATGTTACAGACCGCCTGAAAGAATACGGAATTACAGACGGACTCGTCCTGGAACTTGGATGTGGTACAGGTACGATGACGGGATTGCTTGCAGATCGGGGTTATGATATGATTGGTGTGGACAATTCCGAGGAAATGCTTGCAGAGGCAATGGAAAAGAGAGTAGAATCCGGGCAGGATATTCTTTATCTTTTACAGGATATGCAGGAATTTGAATTATATGGTACGGTACGTGCGGTGGTCAGTGTGTGTGACAGCCTGAATTATATCACGGAGAGAGAAGAACTTCTTCAGGTATTTCGTCTGGTAAATAACTATCTGGATCCGGAAGGTATTTTTCTCTTTGATATGAATACCGTACATAAGTACAGAGACCTTATGGGTGATACGACAATTGCCGAGAACCGTGAGGAGGGCAGCTTCATCTGGGACAACAGTTTTGATGAAGAAGAAGGCCTGAATTATTATGAGCTTGCTGTTTTTCTTCCGAGAGAGGATGGCCTGTATGAAAAATGCGAGGAAGTCCACTGCCAGAAAGCCTATCCGCAGGAAGAAATCGAATCACTGATAAAAGAAGCAGGTATGGATCTTCTGGCGGTTTATGATGCGTATACGATGGAACCTGCTACGAAGGACAGCGAGAGAATGTTTTTTGTTGCAAGGGAAAAAGGAAAAAATAAATAAAAGAGGTACAGAAATAATATGAAAGATTATATAGTAAGAGCGATTGCTGCGGACAGCCAGATCCGTGCGTTTGCAGCAGTTACAACAGAAACCGTGGAGACTGCAAGACAGGATCACAACACAAGTCCGGTGGCAACTGCCGCGCTGGGACGTCTTCTCACAGCCGGTTCTATGATGGGTGTGATGATGAAGGGAGACAAAGACATCCTGACACTGCAGGTAAAAGGTGACGGACTGATTCAGGGGATTACCGTTACTGCAGATTCTAAAGGACGTGTCAAGGGGTATGTGGGAAATCCGGAAGTAATTATTCCGGCAAATGCAAAAGGCAAACTGGATGTATCCGGTGCTGTCGGCAATGGTTTTCTTCAGGTCATTAAGGATATGGGACTGAAAGAGCCGTATGTCGGTCAGGTCGCATTACAGACAGGAGAGATCGCAGAGGATCTTACTTATTATTTTGCAGCGAGTGAGCAGGTGCCGTCAGCAGTGGGGCTCGGTGTTCTGATGAACAAAGATAATACCGTACGTCAGGCTGGTGGTTTTATTGTACAGGTGATGCCGTTTGCAGAAGAAGAAACGATCGCAAAACTTGAAGAAAATGTACAGAAGATCCAGTCCGTAACGACACTTCTGGAGCAGGGCCATACACCGGAGAGCCTTCTGGAACAGGTACTTGACGGCTTTGATATTGAAATCAACGATACGATCCCGACAGAATTTTACTGTAACTGCAGCAAGAGCCGTGTAGAGCGTGCGCTGATCAGCATCGGACGTAAAGAACTAAATGAACTGATCCAGGAAGGCAAAGAAGTAGAACTGAACTGTCATTTCTGTAATAAAAATTATATCTTCAGTGTAGAGGAGTTAAAAGAAATTCTCAGAAAGTGCAAATAGGAGGAAAAAGCTGTGAAAGACGGTTTTATCAAGGTAGCTGCCGCTACACCGGATGTCCGTGTGGCTGACTGCGAATATAATGCAACAGAAATCATCCGTATGATCCATGAGATGGAAGCGCAGGGCGCAAAGATTATGGTATTTCCTGAACTCTGTATCACTGCATATACCTGTGGAGATCTTTTCTGGCAGGAGAATCTTCTGGAAGAGGCGAAAGTTCAGCTTGTCCGTATTGCAGAAGAAACCAAAGAGGTGGACGCACTGATTTTTGTCGGACTGCCGTTAGAATACAATGGTAAGCTTTATAATGTGGCAGCAGGACTTAATCACGGTGAAATCCTTGGATTTGTACCGAAGACCTGGCTGCCAAACTATAATGAATTTTATGAGGCAAGATATTTTACTTCCGGAGAGCATGTAGACGGCACGGTTCACATTGACCGCGAAGCGTACAAAGAACGGTATGACAGCGATTTTGATGACGTGGAATTTGATATTGAGATGACATCTTTTGATGAGTTTGAAGAACTCGAAGAAATTGATGATGAAGATTTCGATGATGAAGATTTCGAGGACGAGGATTTTGACGACCTGGATTTCGATGATGAGGATTTCGAGGAC
>OIEC01000871.1_pt1 | contig 14645 bp, 9 predicted proteins | sample 1604801 | NCBI WGS metagenome assembly OIEC01 (sample SAMN01760940, study PRJEB22395) | human gut metagenome | reverse complement strand
ACGACAGCGGCTGCGGCGGTAGCCTTCAGGAAGCTGCGGCGGGAGATCATGTTCAGGTTTTTCATAGTGGTAACTCCTTTCCCGGAGCGGGCGGCAAATCAAAAGACCCGCTCCCTTTGCGGGACGGGTCTTAAAACAAAACGACCCTGTCCCTGTGTGTTATCCACAAGGACAGGATCGGTAAATACGATTCTGCGGTGCCACCTTGCTTGCTCTGCATCCAATACAGCAGAGCCACTCACGGAGAGCCAACACTCCCCTGTCCTGTAACGGAGACTTCCGTCCAAAGCTACTAGGGTTTGTGCCCGTTTGCCCGGCCCTCGGCGGCCCACGAAACTCTGCCCCGCTTTCGCCCGTTTGCACTGTCCGGGCTCACTGCAGATGCGCTGTGCAGGTTCTCTTCCGCCTCATCGGTTTGATTGCATTATACACTTTATCTTCGTAAAGTCAAGAGGGATTTTTAAATTTTTATTTTTTGGCCCGGTCAAAGTCATTCTTCTGCCGGGGCACCGGTGCTGCGGCGCTTGCGGCGCACAAAGTAGGCAACGTACACCACCCACACCGGGATGGCCACTGCGGTCACCATCCGGCTGGCAGAAAGCCCGGCGGCCTGATACACAAAGTCGATGCTGCTTGCGCCCGCCGGGCAGAGCACTGCCATCAGTCCCTCGTCCACACGCAGGATATCGGCCTTTTCGCCGTTGACATAGGCGGTAAAGCCGTCATCGTAGGGCACAGAGAAAAAGACGAGGTTTTGTTTTTCCAGTGTGATCTCGGCATGGAAGCCCGCGTTGTTCATCTGGAACACCGAGCAGCTGTGGGCGCGGCGGTCGGCGCAGTCCTGCGTGTAGCTGTCGTAGTGCAGGTCGTCCAGCATCGCGTCCGGCAGCTCGGTCAGGTACTGACCGTATGCCTTTACGTCTTCGTCCTCCAGCACCAGCGCCCGCAGCAGCAGGTTGGAGCGCAGGGTCTTGACCGAGGCCTCATAGGTAGCCTTGGTCACATAGTAGTCGTAGGTAAAGCCCATGGGAACGTAGTTATCGTTGTGGTACAGCGTGTAGCCGTCCACGTCGGCAAGATAGGTCCAGCCCGCGTCTGCCTCGTCCTCAAAGCTTTCGCGCTTTTCCGGGGTGGTAATGAGGTACTCCACGCTCAAAAGGCCGCGCAGGGCGTAGTTTGTGATCTCCGGCTCGCTGCGCACGTCCCGCTTGACCCCCAGCCCCGGGTAAAAGCTGAGGATGCTGGGAGCCGCCGTGCTGCCGAAGTATTGCAGGCAGCTCTTATCCAGCCACATCCCGATGTTGTCGTGGATCTTGTAGGTGTCGATCCGGTAGTCGCCCTCCGGCAGGTCGTTTTTCAGCTGCAGGGCATTGGTATCCTGTTCCACAAGGTCACTGTCGGTGTGCCACTGGCCGAACTTGCCAATGCCGATGTGCACCATGCTGAACACGCAGGCAAACACCAGCACCGCCGCCGTCATGCGCTGGGCAAAGCGGCTGTTCTGCCGCCATATGCCGCAGAGGTAGCGGTACAGTGCAAGCCCCAGCAGACCAAAGCCCAGCACGACAAAGAACTGTTCCGGGTTCTTCAGCACGCCGAAGGACCATGTCCCGGTGGTATCGTCCCGCACGGGCACCACCGCAAACACCAGCGTAGCCAGCATGATCCAGCCAATGCCCCGGGCGGGGGCGTCCAGATCAACATCCGGGTCCTCCAGCGCGTTCACGGTCATGGCGGCAAGGATAAGGGAGGGCATATAGTACCAGCGTGCGTAGTAGCTGGAGTTGAGCGCGTAGAAGGCACTGTTCAGCACCGGCACCAGTGCGCACACGGCGCACACTGCCACGATGCGCTTTTTACTGTCGGCCTTGCGGCTGCGCCAGTAGGCCATGGCACCGGCCAGACTGCACAGGGGCAGGTAGGCCGTCATGCTCGTCCACTTGATCACGCCCTCCGACCAGACCGAGGTAAGGTAAGGAGAGTCCGGCGGCAGGATCCAGCTGAGCAGGATAGCCAGATACTGCTGCACCTTGGCGTAGGTCAGAAAGCCCCAGCCGGAGGAAAGGTCAATGGTGCGCGGGTTCTGCAGCAGGCTAAGCACTGCCGGGAACAGCAGCAGACAACCCATGGCAACCCCCAGCATGCTCTCCCACAAGAGATGCCCGAACTTGCGCCCGGTCAGCCGGAAGTCCTTGGCAGTCAGTTTGCACACAAAGTAGATACACAGGAAAATGACCTGTCCCACAAAGAAGAAGTAGTTGTTGAGCAGATTCACCGCCACCCAGAAGGCGAACAGGCCGTGACGGTTTTCATAAATGGCCTCGTCCAGCGCCCAGAGCAGATAGGGGAACAGCGCCACCACATCCACAAAGTGGTTGAAGAACACGTTGTACACCGCAAAGCCGGAAAGCGCGTACAGGCAGGCACCCAGCACCGCGTAGTTCTCGTTTTTGGCGTAGCGGCGCAGATACAGGAACGCGCCGCCGCCCGCCACGCCGAACTTGAGCACCAGCAGCGGCACCATCATATAGGGCAGCCAGCTCTGCGGCAGCAGCACCGACAGCCAGAAGAACGGCGAGCCGTACAGGTAGAAGGAGTAGGCGTTCATCACCCCACTGCCAAGGTCGGTCGCCCACGAAAAGGTATTGTGCGGCGCACCGGCAAAGGCACTGTCCGGGTAGCCTGCGCCCTTGACAAAGCCGTTCATATACCGGTAAAAGCTGATCTGCTGGCTGTTGAAATCGCCTGCATAGTGGAAAAAGCCGCCGTCAAGGATGTAGAACGGCAAAAAGAAGATGGCCGCCGTCAGGGCGCACAGCCCTGCCGCCTGCCAGAATTTTTTATGGCTCTGCCCCCTTGGGGTGAGCAGCCGTGGTTTTTTGAACTTTTCCATAGCGTTCCTCTTTCTCCGCGCACCGGCGCGGAAGTGGATTTGATGTCACCTTGTAGTATAGCACGGCGGCGCGCAAGAAAAAAGGGCTTGACAAGCGCACGCGGGGCGGGTATGGTGAAGAAAAGGAGGCGTATTGCCATGCTGTATCCCTTCAGCGCCCTGCTGGCGCGCATGAAGTATATTACCCGGTGGAGCCTGATGCACTCCACCCGGGCGGAATCCCTCAGCGAGCACACCTGTGACACCGCACTGCTGGCGCACCTGCTGTGTCTCATCGCCAAGCACTACACCGGCACGCCCTGCCGCCCCGAGGTGGTGGCAGTGGCGGCGCTGTACCACGACGCGCCGGAGATTATCACCGGGGATATGCCCACGCCGGTCAAGTACCACTCCCCAGCGCTGCGGGACGCCTACAAGGCGCTGGAGACCGAGAGCGTGCGCTCCATGGCGGCTCTGCTGCCCGCAGAGCTGGCTGCAGAGCTGACCCCCTGCATGGACGGCAGCGTCCTGACGGCAGAGGAGTATCGTCTGCTCAAGGCTGCCGACCGGCTGAGCGCGCTGATCAAATGCACCGAGGAGCAGCGCAGCGGCAACCACGAATTTGACGCCGCGCTCACGCAGCAGCGCGCCGCGCTGCAGGCCATGCAATGCCCGGAGGCCGACTGGTTTCTGGAGCACTGCCTGCCCTGCTACACCCAGAATCTGGACGAGCTGACGAAGGCGTAAAGGCGAGGAGCGGGCAGCCGAGGGAGGTTCTCTTTTGGTGGCAAAAACAAAAAAAGAGCTGCCGCGCTCCGCGGGGAAAGTAATTGCTTGCCGCAAGCGCGCAGGGACGCTCCGCTGGGCCAGAGGCAGGAATGGCAGATGAAGTAGCAGATGTTGCTGCAAGCGTTGCCGCAGATTCTGTAAAGCCGAAAAAAGAGTATCAGTATCCGCCGTTATCTCTGCTTCAGAGAGGAAAACGCGGCGGAGGAGAATCAGATGCGCATTTAAGAGAGACCGCTATGAAGCTGCAGCAGACACTCGAGAACTTTGGGGTAAAAGTTACTATTACCAATGTAAGCTGTGGACCTTCGGTTACAAGATATGAATTACAGCCTGAAATGGGAGTCAAAGTCAGTAAGATCGTAGGTCTTGCCGATGATATCAAACTGAATCTTGCAGCGGCAGATATCCGTATTGAGGCTCCGATTCCGGGAAAAGCGGCAGTAGGGATTGAAGTACCGAACAAAGAAAACAGTGCAGTCATGCTCCGTGATCTTCTGGAATCGCCGGAATTTAAGAACAGTTCTTCCAAGATATCTTTCGCAGTAGGAAAGGACATCGGCGGAAAGACTGTGGTAGCAGATATTGCCAAGATGCCGCACGTACTGATCGCCGGCGCTACCGGATCTGGTAAATCCGTATGTATCAATACGTTGATCATGAGTGTCTTATATAAGGCAGACCCTAATGAAGTAAAACTGATCATGATCGATCCGAAGGTTGTAGAATTGAGTGTGTATAATGGTATTCCACACCTTCTGATTCCGGTAGTCACTGATCCGAAAAAAGCGGCAGGCGCACTGAACTGGGCAGTGGGAGAGATGTCAAGACGTTATCAGGCATTTGCCAAATATAATGTCAGAGATATGAAAGGATATAACGAAAAGATCAAAAGTCTTGGAGTCCAGACCGAAGAAGGCGATAAACTGGAGCCTATGCCACAGATCATTATTATTGTTGATGAGCTTGCGGATTTGATGATGGTAGCTCCGGGAGATGTAGAGGAAGCAATCTGCCGTCTGGCACAGCTTGCGAGAGCCGCAGGAATCCACCTGGTGCTTGCGACACAGAGACCGTCAGTTAACGTTATCACCGGACTTATCAAGGCGAATATGCCTTCGAGAATCGCATTCTCAGTATCATCCGGTGTAGATTCCCGGACGATTATAGATATGAATGGTGCAGAGAAGCTTCTGGGAAAGGGAGATATGCTTTTTTATCCGTCAGGATATCAGAAACCGGCCAGAGTACAGGGATCATTTGTTACAGATAAGGAAGTACAGCAGGTAGTAGAATATCTGCGTGAACATAACGGCGATGTTACATACAATCAGGATATAGAGACGCATATGAATACCATTCCTACCGGAAATCCGGCATCAGGATCCGGCGGAAGTGAAGGTAATGAAAATGATGCATATTTTGCAGATGCCGGAAGACTGATTATTGAGAAGGAAAAAGCATCTATCGGAATGCTCCAGCGAGCTTTTAAGATAGGATTTAACAGGGCTGCAAGAATCATGGATCAGTTATGTGAGGCAGGCGCCGTAGGACCGGAGGAAGGAACAAAACCTCGAAAAGTTCTGATGTCTTCGGAAGAATTTGAACAATATTTGAATGAGAAGAATGGATAAGAGATAGAATTCACAGTAGGAGGATGGCATAAGATGAGATGTAGGTATTGTGGTCAGAGAATACCTGAAGGGGAATTGTATTGCAGACATTGTGGAAAAGAGGTCCGCATTGTTCCGGACTACAACCCATTAGATGATATGCTTACAGCACAGATAAAAGGTGCAATAGACAGTGATGGCTATGAGGATGAGATGTATTATTCCCGGCCTTCACGTAACAGAGATGCAGCTGGAAGATCTACAACCGGCAGCCGTAGAGGAAATGAAAGACGCAGTACAGGTGTGGCAAGAAATAATACAAGAAACAGAAGCAGACAGATGAATGAGGATGAACGCAGACGCCGTAACCGTGAGCGTGCAAGACAAAAAGCACTTCGCAAAAAAAAGAAAAAGCGTGCACTGCTTCTCGCATTGTCCCTGTTACTTATCATAGGAATTGTTGGAATATTTGCTTATATGACATCATATATCGGTGCGGTCAACAAGGGAAATAAAGCACTCGAAAGAAATGATTATACAGAGGCAGAAGACTGCTTCAGAAATGCCATGGCAAAAGATGACACCAGACCGGAAGCATACACAGGCCTTTCAAAAGTTTATCAGGCACAGGATAATACAGAAAAAGCAGAGCGTCTGTTCTCGGATGCACTGAAAAAACAGGAAGATAATATCGAATTATATCGTGCGTGCATCAAATTCTATATCCGTTCTGATCAGAACGAGAAGATTCCGGAGCTTCTGGATAATGCGACTTCGACGATCACAGATGAATTACCGGAATATGTAGTGAAGACTCCGAAATTCAGTCTGGATGACGGTGAGGATTATGATGATGTTCAGCAGTTAAAACTGACGGCAGAATCGGGAAATAAGATATATTATACGAAGAACAAGAAGAAGCCAACCACAGGCAGCCATAAGTACAATAGTCCGATTCAGATTGAAGAGGGAGACACAACGATCTATGCAATAGCAGTAAATAAGGCGGGCATTCCAAGCCTTCCGGTGAAAAAATCATATACCGTTGAACTTCCGATCGAAGATGCACCGGCAGTGTCCCCGTCAACCGGACAGTACAGCACTGTTCAGGAGATTGAGATTAAAGTACCGGATGGATATACGGCGTATTATACGACAGATAAATCAGAACCGACGACTTCTTCTACGAAGTACACCGGACCGGTAGAGATGCCGGAAGGAGAGACCATCTTTAAGGCAGTATTGGTCAATGCCAAGGGAAGAGTGAGCGGAATTACGACCAGAAATTATGTATTGAATTAAGATCGATATGTCCCCGGTCAAGTAGACTGGGGACATATCAAGATACACAACCGACAGATTCGATTAGATGTCTATGCCGTAGATGAAGATGATGTGATATATGAAGTGGAGGCCCAAAAAGATACTTATAAAACAGGAAGGTATTGCAGAAGGAAGATTAGAAGGAAAATTAGAAGAGAAGCAAGAACTTACGAGAAAGTTGGCTAATAAATTCTCAATCGAACAAATTGCAGAAATGCTGGAAATTGATATTTCTGAAGTAGAAAATATAATAAAAGAACTTGCAAAATAATAAAAGCGGTCAGATATATTCCGGAAGATATGTCTGATCGTTTTTATCGTTATGCGTTCAAAAGATGCTTCCGATTTTAGGTTCTGTAGACGTCAAAGTATGCAAGAGAAGTTGTTATAAGAGTATTTAAAAAAATTCATGGTCAGAAAACCGGGTATTCATGGCCACAAGCAACTGTTGCCACACAAATCATGGTATAATTACCCCAATCATTTAAGTATAAAATTAACACAAAATAATAAGGAAGACCTTTCAAATGACAATAACAGACACCGTAAAACAAAAAAAGCCAAATCATAAACTATTGGAGAAATACACCGTAAAAGAAAGAACAAGGAAACAAAAAGCAGACATATTTATGGGAATCGTTTTTCAGATATATCTTTGCATACCATGGATCAATATAAATGGGAAATATAACACAATACATATGTATTTAATAAAGGCATTTCGACAAAACGATTATGTAGACATATATATACAAACATTCTTGAAAAATCATACATGGCCGCAACAGTATTCAAGAATGGCAGCATTAATCTTCTTGCTGGCTATAATTGCAATGCTTCTTGTGCAATGTTTAGAATTGTTTAAACTATATCAGAACATAAAGGGTATCAATAATTCTAACTATTTATTAGCTATTGGTATCGCCTGGTTTGCGGTATTTTATATTTTTCTCGCTGCGTTGGACGCACACAGTGAAGGATTGATAAAGCTTTATTCCATGCCTGCTTATTTTTACATGATAACATTTTTAGCTTTGATAGTTGTGTGGATATTTTTAGATATGCAGGCAAATATCTGGGATGATGAGACAGCAAAGCATAAAGCCGAACTGGAAGAATGTGATAAAAAATTACTGCAAATGAAAATAAACTCGCTGGAGGCGCAATATAAGGAAATGTTGAAAAGCAGAAAGGTTGTACATGATATGAAAAACCATCTGCTTGCATTAAAAAACTATTCCCGGGAACAGGACTGGATCGGACTGGATAACTACTTAAATGAACTTAGCGAGGATATATTAGATTACAATTATCAAATTTGGACAGGCAATCGTATGCTGGACATGATACTTAATGAGAAATCGAAAGAAGCCAAAGATAAAAAAATTGATATGCAGATTAACACAGAAGTATTTACAACACTTCCTTTTACAGATCGTGAAATTATATCATTGTTTGGAAATCTTTTAGATAATGCTATAGAAGCTTGTGAACGAATAACCGATAAAAATACATGGATCCATATAAAAATGAAAAAGAAAAATCAACTGTTGTATTTCGAAATCAAAAATACTACAGAAACTACTGTGCAACAGGTTCCTGGAAAGTTTATAACCACAAAAACAGATGGTACTTTGCATGGATACGGAATAAAAAACATTATGGATGTTGTTGAAAAGCATCATGGGATCTTTCAATCTCAAATGGTTGAAGATTATTTTGTAGTCATGATTTCTGTCTATGCCGATATATGCATTGATTGATATCAGACATTATTTTATGAAAGCAGGTGAGTGGAATGAAAAAGGATAAGTTATTTTTTCAGATAATGAAAAAAATATTTTGGGGACACCATAAAGAATTAAGAATTCTGATTTTATGCGAAACAATACTGACGGCAATTTCATATGCTATAGTCAGCGGATATCAGATGTTTTCCAATGGACATTCTTCAGAATATTTTATGCAAGAAGACGGAATAAGCAAAAGCTTTCTTTCTGCCGGAACAATTCTATTATTCTGCGGAATTATACTGATCATCACAGTGCTCATATCATATCTTGGAAAGCGTATTCCGGAATATGTATTTTTACAAAGAATGGGAATATCAAAGAAAGATTTAAAAACGATGGTTTTATATGAGGCAGCAGTTTCGTATTTGGTATCCATCATAGCAGGATTTTTCGTTGGGAAAATATTGACCGAGGGATTAAAGATCCTTATGGTTCGTGCTTTGCATATAAATTTTAAATTAGGAAGGGTGGCTTTCTTTACATATCCGTCCATTTGTATTCTTATTTTATTTATATATGGACTCAGTTTCTTGCTGGTAAAAGAATTGCAATCCGATTTTCTGATCATTACTAATATGAATGAGACAGCAAGAATAGAAAAGCTGGAAGGAAGATTCAGAATTCCTAAAATAATGATCGGAATCATACTTTGTATTTATTCCGTTTATGCATATTCTAAAATATACCATTATGAGAGTGCATATCTGATCATCGCTTTTTTTGCCGGATTGTATTTAAGCTTAAGAAATATATTTTCTATTTTTTTAGAACGTATAAAGCACAAAAAGCAGAAAAAATATTATAAGAATCTTTTGATGAATCATCGGTTTTATTACCGTATGAATACCGTGAGCAGATATATTTTATTCTTTTCACTGATGAGCTTTTTGAGCTGCTTTTATTTCGGAATACAATTTATCAGTACGGTAAATGCTGAAAAAGCGGAAAGTTTATATCCGTATGATTTTATGTGTGTTGCAGATAAGTCAGACGATAAACTTTTGGAAAAAATCAAAGCAAAATATCATGTTACACTAACCGAATACCCAATGGTAAGAGTTGCAAACGCAGATAAGACGGAACATTTAGAAGGGCGAGGCGAAACTGTTATTCAGGGACAACAGATTGGCATCTCTGAGTCCACTTATTACAAATTAAAAAAAACTGTGGATCCATCGTTTAAAAAGAAATCCTTAAATCTGGATAAAGCAGGGAAAAGAATATATGTTGTTCATCAGCAGGACCGGGCAACAAAGGCCCAGCCGGTCGACTGGTACTATAATAAAAAGACACCAACTTTACATATCGGGGTTCCTTGTGAATATTGTGATCATGCGGATCATGAAACGACATATGATAAGAAGATAGTTGCAGGAGAGGAAATCTCCAGTCTTACCGGTTGCTACAGTACCCCCAAATGTGAAAATCTAATCGTTTTCTCAGATGGATATTTTAAGAAATCTCAAAATGAATGGAAGGACACGGAGGTTCTGACTGGCTATAAATTGGATCGATACAATGCAATTTATGGTGATGATGGAGAGCCTTATATTGTTGAAGGACCAACAAAACTGGTATTCATTCAGGCAGATAAGAAATACATAGATCAAATTGATAGAGAATTGGAGGCAAAAGAAGAAAAGCATAAATATATAGGTAATTATGATTCTACGGTAAAATTTCATTATTCCTCAAAAACGGCAATTACTGATATGAAAACTGAAAGGGCCGTTAAGTCTCTGATCTGTGTGTATATTATCTTTACACTAAGCATATTGAATTGGATCATGCTATATGCCATGAACGAAATGGAGAACAAAGAAAAAACGGAACGTGAAAAATTCCTGATATCTATGGGAATGGACAGGAAAGAACGAAAGAAAATGAACAAAAGAGAATGGTACATATATTGGATTATCCCGACCATTATTCTTATCATTTCAACCATATTATTTATGCAAGACACCATGGCTGCAAGAATGTATTCAGGCGATATCCGAAAAATCTGTGAATTACAGGAAACTGGAGTTGTAGCAGTGTGGATCGTAATAAATGGAATATATTTTTGGATTATGAATCGCAAGGCAAGAAGGGGGATAGAAAATCATGACAAATAATACAGAAATACTGCGGACAGAAGGATTAAAACGGTCATATCTTGTTAATGAAACGAAAATAGACGTATTAAAAGGAATCAATCTGACAATTAATAATCAGGAATTCATAGCCATTATGGGAAAATCTGGATCTGGAAAGACAACTCTTTTAAAATTATTAGGAATGCTGGACCGGCCGACGGAAGGAAAAGTCTTTTTTAAAGGTGAAGACAGTAATTCATTGAGAGGGGACAGGCTTGCAATGATCAGACGGCGTGAAATTGGATTCATATATCAGGATTATTATCTTATGGACAGTTTATCCGTAAGAGAAAATATCATGCTACCGAAGATTCTGGATCACAGTCCGGTAGAAGAGAGTATAACGGAAGCAGAAAAACTGGCCGATATTATGGGCGTTCGAGCTTTGCTGGATAAAAAGATCTTTGAATTATCAGGAGGCGAAAAACAAAGGGCAGCGATCTGCCGGGCGTTGATGAATCATTCGGATCTGATCCTTGCCGATGAGCCGACGGGAAATCTGGACTCTGCATCATCGGAAACGGTAATGGAATATCTGCAGATGATTAACAAAGATTTGAAAAAGACAGTGGTTCTGGTAACGCATGATGCATATGTTGCAAGCTTTTGTAATAGGGTGATCTTTGTAAAGGATGGGAACATTGAAGTCGAATTAAGAAAAAACGAAAAGCAGGATGTTTTCTGTGATAAGATTATGAAAGCACAAAAAGATATCCTGAAAAACAAATAAAAGGAAATATAAGTCGAATTGTGTAATGTTTTTAACAAACTTCAAATACGTAAAAGAAAAATCAATACTGTGATCGGCTCTGCATATTTTGAATTTTTGTAAAAAATACATACAAATAAATGAATTTCAACTGGGGAAGTAGAAAAAACACAAATTTAACATTTCAAACACTTGAAAAATAAATTCCTTAGTAGTACAATTATGTTAAAAGATTAACGATGCTTTGTTGATAAAAAATATTATCAAGTTATACAATGCATCAATACATAATAAAAGGAGCGTGTTTGATATGGCAAGATTTACACTACCAAGAGACGTATATCACGGAAAAGGATGTTTATCCGAATTAAAAAATCTGAAAGGTAAAAAAGCTGTCCTCGTAGTCGGCGGCGGATCTATGAAACGTCAGGGATTCCTGGACAAAGCAGTGAACTACCTGAAAGAAGGCGGAATGGAAGTCAAACTGATCGAAGGTGTAGAACCAGACCCGTCTGTAGAGACTGTTATGAAAGGTGCAAAAGTAATGCAGGAGTTCGAGCCTGACTGGATCGTAGCAATGGGCGGCGGATCTCCAATCGATGCGGCTAAAGCTATGTGGGTATTCTATGAGTATCCGGATGAAACATTCGAGAATATTATCACACCATTCAGTTTCCCTGAACTTCGTCAGAAAGCAAAATTTGCAGCCATCCCATCTACATCAGGAACTGCAACAGAAGTAACAGCATTCTCCGTAATCACAGATTACAATACAGGAATCAAATATCCTCTGGCAGACTTTAACATCACACCAGACGTTGCAATCGTTGATCCTGAACTGGTAGAAGGACTTCCTCAGAAACAGGTTGCTTACACAGGAATGGATGCACTGACACATGCGATCGAAGCTTATGTATCAACACTGAACTGTCCATTTACAGATCCACTTGCATTACAGGCAATCGAGATGGTTCTGGATTATCTGCCGGCATCTTATAACCTTAACATGGAAGCAAGAGAGCAGATGCACTATGCACAATGTCTTGCAGGAATGGCATTCTCGAATGCATTACTTGGAATCGTACATTCTATGGCTCATAAGACAGGTGCAGCATTCTCAACCGGACATATTCCTCACGGATGTGCCAATGCGATCTATCTGCCATATGTAATCAAATACAATGCAAAAGATAAAGTAGCTGCATCTCGTTATGCAGAGATTGCACGCAGAATGGGACTTCCTGGAACATCAGAGAAAGCTCTGATCAACAGCTTATGTGCAAAGATTGACGAGTTCAATGCGAAGATGAATATTCCTAAGACTCTGAAAGAGTTCGGCATTAACGAAGATGAGTTTAAAGAAAAACTGGATAAGATTGCAGAACTTGCAGTTGGTGATGCCTGTACAGGATCTAACCCAAGAGCAATTGATCCTGCAACCATGGCTAAATTATTTACATGCACTTATTATGGAACAGAAGTTGATTTTTAAACAACAATACAGTTAGATAACGACGGCTGTCACATGGGGTTATGTGACAGCCGTTTTTATACCAAAGTATGCAAAACATATTTTATTCCATATACAATAAAAAAATTCTTGAACAATTTTATCGACATTTTTTGAAAAATATGGTTTTACTTGCGAAATAGAACAAGCCGTATTATGATAATAGTAATATTGGGAATTAGGAGGAAATAAGATGTACAAGATTTTAAAAGCAGAACAATTAACTGCTAACATCTTTCTGATGGATGTAGAAGCTCCTCGTGTAGCAAGACATTGTGAACCGGGACAGTTTGTCATTGTAAAGATGGATGAAAAAGGGGAAAGAATCCCACTTACAATCTGTGACTATGACAGAGAAGCCGGAACGATCACAATCGTATTCCAGCCGGTCGGAGCATCCACAACAAAAATGAAAGAATTAAAAGCAGGAGATTATTTCCGCGATTTCACAGGTCCGTTAGGAAATGCTTCAGAACTCGTAGAAGAAGATATCGAAGAACTGAAGAAGAAAAAGATCCTGTTCGTAGGAGGCGGTGTCGGAGCAGCACCTGTCTATCCACAAGTAAAATGGCTGCATGAGCACGGCGTAGATGCTGATGTTATCATCGGTTCCAAGACAAAGGATATGCTGATCCTTGAAAAAGAGATGGAAGCAGTATCTGGTAATTATTATCCATGTACAGATGACGGTTCTTACGGTCATGCCGGAATGGTAACAACAATGGTAGAAGAACTGGTGGAAAAAGGAAATAAATATGACGTATGTATCGCAATCGGACCAATGATCATGATGAAATTCGTATGTCTCCTTACAAAGAAACTGGAAATCCCTACTGTTGTAAGTATGAATCCGATCATGGTAGATGGAACGGGTATGTGCGGAGCCTGTCGCCTGCATGTAGGAGATGAGATCAAGTTCGCATGCGTAGATGGTCCGGAATTTGACGGACACCTTGTCAACTTCGATGAGGCTATGAAGAGACAGCAGATGTACAAGACCCAGGAAGGCCGTGCAATGCTGAAATTACAGGAAGGTGACACACATCATGGCGGATGTGGTCAGTGCGGAGGTGACGAGTAATGGCAGATGTATTAAAGAAAGTTCCTGTAAGAGAACAGGAGCCAAAGGTTCGTGCTACGAATTTTGAAGAAGTATGTTACGGATATAATAAAGAAGAAGCAATGGAAGAAGCAACCAGATGTCTGAACTGTAAGAATGCAAGATGTATCCAGGGATGTCCTGTATCCATTAATATTCCTGCATTTATCGCAGAGATCAAAGAAGGCAATATCGAAGAGGCTTACAAAGTGATCGGTCAATCTTCTGCACTTCCTGCTATCTGCGGACGTGTATGTCCACAAGAGTCACAGTGCGAGAGCAAGTGTGTTCGTGGTATCAAAGGTGATGCAGTATCTATCGGTAAACTGGAAAGATTTGTCGCAGATTATGCACTGGAAAATGATATTAAACCGGAAAAACCGGAAAAGACAAACGGACATAAAGTAGCAGTCATCGGTTCCGGTCCGTCAGGACTTACCTGTGCCGGCGACCTTGCAAAACTCGGATACGAAGTAACTGTATTCGAAGCACTGCATGAACTTGGCGGTGTTCTGGTATATGGTATTCCTGAATTCCGTCTTCCAAAGCAGAAAGTTGTTAAGAAAGAAATCGAAAAAGTCAAAGAGCTTGGTGTTAAATTTGAGACAAACGTTGTTATCGGTAAATCTACAACCATCGACCAGTTGATGGAAGAGGAAGATTTTGAAGCTGTATTCATCGGTTCCGGAGCAGGTCTTCCGATGTTCATGGGAATCCCTGGCGAGACAGCCAACGGAGTATTCTCTGCAAATGAATACCTGACAAGAAGTAACCTGATGAAGGCATTTGATGATTCTTACGA
>OIEC01000860.1_pt1 | contig 14738 bp, 10 predicted proteins | sample 1604801 | NCBI WGS metagenome assembly OIEC01 (sample SAMN01760940, study PRJEB22395) | human gut metagenome | reverse complement strand
CTTCCTGCTGACTCTCTTGTTGTACTGGAGCAGAAGCGTAAGATCAATGAGCAAGCCTGCTGCCGGAAGAAGAATTGACATAATATATAACGGTGCCCGATGGTAATAATTATCCACATCTATGTAATAATACCAGTGAGTAAACTGCGAGATCACCACAAAAACAGCCCCTGCGGCAGCAATAACATATCCGGCTTTTACTCTTTTTAATGTTCTCCGCTCTTTTTTCGAAAACAGATAAACACACACATAAATGTGAAAACACAGCAGGACTACGTCACTTAAAAGGAATACGAGAAAACTCGAAATACGAACCATCACACTGCCCGGAACTCTGGGATATCCGCTGAAAATATGCGCCATGGCATCCATCAGCAATAACATGGAAGCAAAACTCTCCATCAGGATAAGATACCGACGCTTTTCCCTGTCATAATTACTGCTCAGAAATATACATATTGCAGCTATGGCACAAAATACACATCCCCATATAAGTATCGCTACCTGCAGTACTTTTTCATCCAGCATAAAAAACACTCCTCACATTCGTCACTTACAATAAGTATTACACTTTACCGTGTAAAAGTCAACCTTCCAAAAAAATCCCGGAGTACATTGTCATACTCCAGGATTTTGTCGTCAGCCGGATAAAAGCAACCGCATTCGCTACATAATTCTACACCAGATAACTGCTTCGCAGTTGATTCAGTTAAAGCTCTTCCCCGCAGGATTCAATCACTTTTTTGTACCAGTAAAAAGAATCTTTGCGGATTCTGGAAAAGTCTCCGGTCCCGTCATCATTTTTATTTACATAGATAAGACCATAACGCTTCTTGAATTCTCCAGTGGAGGCACTGACAAGATCTGTACAGCCCCAGCAGGTGTAGCCGATCAGATCTACTCCGTCATGGATTGCTTCCTTCATCTGCTCTATATGGCGGCGCATATATTCAATACGGTAATCATCGTGAATCTTTCCATCCTCTGTCAGCTGATCCACCGCCCCAAGACCATTTTCCACGATCATGATCGGAATCTGATAGCGGTCATAGATCTGGTTCAGAACATAGCGAAGACCAGTTGCATCGATCTGCCAGCCCCAGTCGGAAGCTTTCAGATATGGATTTTTCAGATTGTCACTTCCATTTCCGGCCGTTTTCTCTCCGTCCTTTGTCACGCTGACACAGCTACTGGAATAATAGCTGATAGTGAAAAAGTCCACCGTACCCTTCTTGAGGATTTCTTTATCCTCCTGAAGAACCTCCAGCTGGATTCCGTGCTCCTCAAAGTATCTCGCTGCAAATCCCGGATAATATCCTCTTACATGAACATCACCGGCAATGGAATTGTGGATCTGCCCAAACTGCTGTGCATATAAGATATCATCCGGATGGCAGGTATATGGATAACCATTGTGATAAGCAAGCATACAGCCAAGCATAAACTCCGGATCGATCTCATGAGCCATGGAAACTGCAAGTGCACTTGCTACCAGCTGGTGATGCATTGCCTGATAACGGCTCTGCTCACATACATCCTTCGGGTCCAGCATTCCTGCACAGAATACCGCACCAAAGTCCTGCGTCAGCATATTGATCTCATTAAAAGTCAGCCAGTATTTTACCTTACCTTTATATCTCTCAAATAAAACCTTTGCAAATCGAAGATAGAAATCGATCATCTTACGATTTTTCCATCCGCCATACTCCAGAGAAAGATGAAGGGGATTCTCATAATGAGAGATCGTTATCAGCGGCTCAATGTTATATTTTCTCAGTTCGTCGATCACATTGTCGTAGAACTTAAGGCCTTCCTCATTTGGAGTTTCCTCATCCCCATTTGGGAACACTCTGGACCAAGAAATAGAAAAACGATATACCTTAAATCCCATCTCTGCAAAAAGAGCAATATCCTCTTTCCAGTGATGATAAAAATCAGTCGCCTGGTGATTGGGATAAAATTCTTCCGGTAACGGTGCCGGCGGTGTAAGACGACGTTCCTTATCCACACTTCCTCCTGTCAGGATATCTGCAATGGACGGGCCTCTGCCATCCTCATCCCAACCGCCTTCATACTGGTTTGCAGCAGTTGCTCCGCCCCAGAGAAAGTTTTCCGGCATACGGTTATAATTTTTCATATTTTAATTTTCTCCTTTTTACAAACATCAGGCGGATCTGTTATCTCCGCCTGATGTTTCGTTGTTATTCTTATACAATAGTCAGGAGTTTATCTCCTGCATTTACAGCTGCATCTTCTTTTTCCATGCATACTGCTTTGATATAATCAGAAATATTGGTCACAACAACCGGTGTGATCAGATCATATCCTTCTTTCTTAATGGCATCCATATCGAATTCCACAAGAAGCTTTCCTTTTTTTACCTTATCTCCATCAGAAACATGGGATTTAAAATATTTACCATTTAAATTTACAGTATCAAGTCCGATGTGGATCAGAATTTCTGCTCCACTTTCTGTCACAAACATGATCCCATGTTTACTGTCCATGATATTTGCCACCGTACCATCTGCCGGTGCATAAACCTTACCTTCTGATGGAACGATTGCTGCTCCGTCACCTAAAACCTTATCAGCAAAAGTTTTATCCGGAACATCGGAAAGTGCTTTTACAGTTCCTGCTACCGGTGCACAAAGCTCGATCTTATCTACAAGCGGAGCGTTCTGCTGTGCCGGCTGTTTTTCTGTATCTGTGTTCTGTACTTCATCCTCTGTCTCAGCCTTTACATCCTCAAATCCGAAGATAAGCGTAAGAACAAAAGCAGCTACAAAAGATACCACGATCATAATGATTCCATAAAGCAGATTGCTTAATCCCTTCTCACCGATAAACGCCGGGATCGCCATGATACAATTCTGTGCAATGTAAAGAGAAACCTGAAGAAGTCCTCCTACGATACCACCGATTCCGGCTGCGATAGAAGCTGCTACAACCGGTCTTTTCAGTTTCAGTGTAACACCATACAGAGCAGGCTCTGTGATACCCATAAGAGCGGAAACACCTGCTGCACTTGCCAGCTGTTTCATGTTGCTGTCCTTGGATCTTACAGCTACTGCAAGAGAAGCTCCGGACTGTGCAAGGTTAGAGCATACCTGAGATACAAAGATCAGTGTATCGGTACCACCGGTTGCAATGGCATTCAGTCCGATCGGTGTCAGCGCATGGTGCATACCGGTCATAACGATGAACGGGAAGGTTGCTGCAAGGATACCTACAATAATGAAACCAAGTTTTACGGACAGGAAGTTGATGGCTACCGCAAGTCCGTTACCAATAATTGTTCCGATCGGTCCAACTACGATCAGGGCGATCGGTGCACTGATCAGAATTACCAGTGTCGGGTTCAGGATCAGTTTTACCATTTTCGGTGTGATCTTATCAACCAGAATCTCAATATAATGTGTGATCCATACCATCAGGATAACCGGAATAACGGAATAAGAATAAGTTGCTTTTGTGATCGGCAGACCAAACAGTGTGATGGCCGCATCACCAGCTACCATAGTTACAAAGGTAGGGCTTAAGTAAACACCGGCAATAAACAGCGCCAGTGACTGGTTCACGCGGAAAACCTTGGCAGCATTTGCTGCGATCAGGAACGGCATGAAGTAGAAAGTAACATCTCCGATAAAACTGATCACCTGGTAGGTACTGCTTGTTTCTGATACCAGATGAAAAGTTGTCAGCAGGGTAAGTACAACTTTGATCATACCGGCTGCAGTCAGGGCAGGGATCATCGGGGTCATACATCCGGTGATGGCATCGATAACTTTTGAAACAACACTCTTTGAGCTGTCAGAGTTCGCTGCCGGTGCATCATCGGTAGGAACGCCTTTGTCTTCCAATGCCTTGTAAACAGCGTTTACTTCGTTTCCTGCGATAACCTGGAACTGATCTTCATGCCAGTTAACGCCGGAGATCTCAGAAAGCTTTAAGATCTCTTTCTCGTTGATCTTCGATCTGTCTTTCACATAGAAACGAAGCCTTGTCATGCAGTGGAACAGACGGGTGATATTATCTTTTCCGCCCAGCGCTGCAATCAGTGTGTCTGCAGTTTTTGCATAGTCCTTTTTCATTTGGGGACCTCCTTTAATAATAAATATTGAAATTTATATTAAAGGTCTTGCCTGAAAAGATACGCACATGGCACGTATTTCAGTAACAATCCATTAACACCTAATTTATAAAACAATCTCTTTTCACAGATTTTTCAGACGTTTATGGTCTTCTGTGATCTTCTGGATATGAATCGTCAGATACAGCATTTCGTCCTCAGTCATAGCGTATTTATATTCCTCTTCCATCATAAGATAGATCATTTTTACACAGCCGTAAGCTTCTCTGTACTGCTCCTTGATGATCTTGAAAAGCTCCTGATTCTCATCATAGTGAAGCTCTTTATGAAGGAATCTCTGGGCAAAATATTTCAGATGCGTGAGAAACCGCTGATAATACAGATTATCCTCCTGAAATTCCATATTGTCATAATACTTCTCCACGATGTCCAGGATCTGATGTACGATAATGGAAATCTGATAGCTGTCCGTCTTGCCGCCATCTTCCGCATTCACAAAATGCAATGCAAAAAATCCTGCTTCATCTGCAGAAAGATCTACCTCGAACATCTCATTTACCTTTTTCAGTAATTCCAAGCCGATCTCATATTCCTTATGATAAAGCTGCTTGATATCCAGAAGCAGCATATTCTGAAGGCGGATCCCGTTTTCAAGTCTGGAGATCGCACCCATGATATGGTCGCTAAGGGAAAAATAAATACTGTCATTTAATTTCATCCCCTCTTTTTCCTTCACATCATTTACAAAAGCTTCCACAAAATCCAGATATTTTTCCGGAATAGCAGTCAGATAACCCTGTATCTCCTTGCTGATCTGGGCATTTTCCGCAGTAAAGATCTTCTCGATCCTGGACTCCTCCACTTGCTGTCCTTTCTTTTTCTGAAAGGCAATTCCGCAGCCCTTTACAATAACTTCATGTCCCTGTCCATCCCTGGACAGTATCAGATTATTATTCAAAATCTTATGGATAACCATAGTCCTGTTCCCCCGATGCCAAACAAATAAAAAAAGACCATTACAGTATATAGAAAACCTATTCCTATACTACTATAAGGTCTTGCCTGACGATAAATAAATATTTCAGTAACAATCCTTCTGATTCGTAACTATTTAATAACTGTACGTAATAGTATCAGAAAAAATATATGTTGTCTATCTGGAATATTTAATAAAATATTTATAATATTTTTGTGAACTTTGACAAAATCCCCTGATGATCCTGCCATACGGATCAACAGGGGATTTTCTGTTCAGCTTTTTATTCTTCAGATCTCTTTTCCCTTTGTCGCAACGGCATGTACAACAAACGGTACAAACAATGTAATAAACGCCGCATATCCAAGGTATGCATATCCCTTCTTAACAACTGTCATCAGACCGAACTGTGCGATGGCAAATGCCAGGAATGTAAAGATTGCTGTAAAAACTGCATTTCTTCCAAGGTGTCCCTGCGCTTTTTTTGCCGAGCTGTCCATACGGCGCTCCACTGCATTTACGCAGCGGGTCACAATACCGGAGATCATATTTACTGCTGTGGAGATAGCTCCAAGAATGATCAGCAGAGAAATGATTGGTGTCAGGATACCGGCGCCTACACCGTTCTGGACCAGTACCAGCATCGGTACCGATGCAGATGCCAGTTCACTTACATATGCAATGGCAAGAAGTCCGAGGATGGAAAGCTCCATTGCACAGAAGTTGCATACAAACATCCAGATCGCTGCTTTGTTGATCTGTTTTTCGTCCGTTACATCCTCCATGTGCTGGTACATAACAGAAACAGATGCCAGCTGGAAGAAGAAATAAAGGACAGCTGAATAGAGAGCCGGTCCAAAGGCTCCGCTCTCGGAGGAAAGTACAGTCATTTCTCCGGAGGACATAGTATGGATGGAAGCTGTGATATCTCCCCACTGTGCAATGATATTCGGAACAAGTACCAGTACAAGACCGATGATGATCAGCACACTTAATGTAGAAGCACATTTTCTTACGACATTGGTTCCGAAAAGCGCGATCACAAAGATAAATGCTGCAATGATCAGTGTACAGAGCCAGTATGGGATCCCGAACAGTGTCTGCAGTGTGGAACCGCCGGTTGCAAAGGCTGCTGCTGATGCAGTTCCGATCATGATCAGGTAACAGATCTCATAGAGATTGGACATAACCGGTTTCGTTTTTCCGTAAAGACTGTCGGAAAAGCTTCTGTAATCGTAGGTTTTGTGTTTATAAGCATAGCGCATTCCATACCAGAAAAACAATGCATACAATCCCTGTGTCACTGCCGGCAGGATCAGACACCAGATACCGTAGTTGATAAAGTACTGATAGATCTGCGCTCCTGATGCGAATCCGCCTCCGAACTGTGTGGTAAATGCGACGAACGCAAGTCCCATAGCCAGAGGCATTTTACTTTGTAATGATTTATTCTGACTCATCTCTCTTTCCCCCATTTTTTATTTATTATATTCGATGACTTTTCCCGGATTCAGGATCAGTTTATCATCGAAAGCCTGCTTGATGGCTTTATAAAGAGCGATCATTCTCGGTCCCGCAAATTCTTCCAGGAATTCCAGACGTCCGTTTCCGATGCCATGCTCACCGGAAAGCTGTCCGCCCAGTTCCTTGGACAGTGCATAAAGCTCTACCAGACTTGCGTGAGTGGCTTCCTTCCACTCCTGGTCACTCATTTCCGGTCCACGGAGCATCTCTGTATGGATGTTTCCGTCTCCGCAATGTCCGCAGGGCTCTACACGGATACCATGTGCACTTGCGATCTTTTTGGCTGCTTTTACATACTCTGCGATCCTTGCACGCGGAACAACCACGTCACACTCCTCCTGTGCGACAGAATCTGCTTTCATTCCTTCCAGGATCCCGCCCCGGACACTCCATACAGCTCCGGCACGCTCCGGCGTTCCTGCGATACAGCAGTCCAGAGCTCCGTTTGCCAGAGCTGCTTCCGCTGCTGCCTCTACTGCGCTGTCAAGTTCCTGTTTACTGGAAGCATCATACATAACGATCAGCACTGCTTCTCCCTGTTTTACTGGGAACATTTTGTTCAGATTACGTTCTACGATATCGATCAGTTCTCTTTCCAGAAACTCGATGGCTGTTGGCACAAACGGCAGCTCCAGAACCTTCGGGACCATGTCTGCACATTCCTCAAGACTCCTGAACGGCATTACAAGGGTACAGGTGCAGGTCGGTGCGGGAAGAAGCTTCAGCGTTACCTGAGTCAGGATACATAAGGTTCCCTCTGAGCCGATCACCAGATCTTTTACATCATATCCCGTTGTGTTCTTCACAACGTTGGATGAAAAATTCATGATGGAACCATCCGGCATAACTGCCTCGATACAACGGACGAAATCCCTGGTCAGTCCATATCGTACCGCCTTCATACCACCGGCATTTGTGATAACATTGCCGCCGATGGAAGCTGTTTTTTCGCCCGGATCCGGCGGATAAAAAAGTCCTCCTGCTGCAGCGGCTGCCTGGATATCGATGAGAAGTGCTCCCGGCTCCGCTGTGATGGTCTGGTTCTTTCTGTCGATCGGAAAGATCTTGTTCATGCGCATCACAGAAAGCATGATTCCACCATATTTACAGGTTGCTCCGCCTGCAAGTCCGGTTCCTGCGCCACGGCATACCACCGGGATATTTTCTTTATATGCGTAAGCCATGATGGCTGAGATCTCTTCTTTATTTAAAACCTCCACATAAAGCTCCGGAGGAAAAACTCCGTACTCCGGCATCTCATCACGATAATATTCTTTTGCGATCTCGTCGCCGACCCATACACGATCTGAAGCAGTCACAGAACGGATGTAGTCAAAATCTTCTGAAGTCATTTTTTTATAGGGATATGCCATGACTTAATCCTCCTTCCGATTCTTTATCAGCTCTGTCAGCTCCGGTACAACCTGATACAAATCATCCACGATGCAGTAATCTGCAACATTAAAGATCTGTGCCTCCGGATCATTGTTGATCGCTACGATACAGTCAGATCCTGTCATGCAGGAGGTAAACTGGATAGCACCGGATACGCCGCAGGTGATGATCAGCTTCGGACGGACAGTTCTTCCGGAAAGTCCGATCTGATGTGCAACATCTCCGAATCCGTTTTCTACCATAGGACGGGTGAAGGCAAGCTGTCCGCCAAGGGCATCTGCCAGTTCCCGGCACATTTCCACATCCTTTTCATTCCGGACACCACGGCCTGCTACTACCAGAACATCCTCTTCCTCAAGGCTATTTACCTTATCAATGACCCTGGATGACAGAATCTTGATCCTGGAATCTGCCATTTTTTCATTTACCGGACATACGACCACCTGACCATGCGGGTTTTTTATTTTTTCTGCCTTGTCCATAACCTTATAACGGACCGTGGCAAACTGTGGCCGTGATTTGGTGATGCCGATCTGAGCCATGATATTTCCACCGAAAGCCGGTCTGATCTGGATCATATCGGTGTTGGAACGGATATCCAGAGTTGTGCAGTCTGCAGTCAGTCCCGTATGGAATCTGGTGGAAAGCCTCGGCGCAAGGGAACGTCCCAACGCAGTAGCTCCGATCAGCACAGAGCTTGGCTTGTTTGCTGCGATACAGTCTGCAACTGCGTCTGTATAACAGTCTGCGCGGAAGCCTTCGAAGCCTTCATGCTCATATACGTACACATTGTCTACGCCATACGGCAGAAGCTTTTCCGCATTTTCCTTTGTTCCTTTTCCTCCGACGATCACACAGTTAACCTGATAACCGACTTTGACAGCCATCTTTCTTGCTTCTCCGATCAGCTCAAAGGTAACCGGATGGATCTCTCCTCTCTCCTGCTCCACATAGATAAGAAAGTTTTTCCATTTATCCTTGTCAAAGGATTTTGCCTTCTGCTCAAACCGGATGGCTTTCTCCGGGCAGTTACGAACGCAAAGCCCGCACATACGACAGGCATCACCTACAACAATTCCATTTCCCTCTATGGTGAGGGCCCCAAAAGGACATTTCTCCACGCATACTCCGCAGAGTACGCATTTGTTTATATCAAATTTTAAAAATTCCATGTTCCGCTTCCCCCTATATGATCTTCTTTCCGGTCAGGAGAGCAACAAGCTTGTCTGCCTTTTCCTTTGCAGTTCCTTCCAGATAAACCTGTTTTTCACTTTCCTCCGGCGCAAACATTTTTTCCACAGAGGTGGGGGAACCGATCAGTCCGTAACGGCTCAGATCCTGATCCGGCATATCTTCAAAGCTTAAGATCCGTACCGGACGGTCTGCAGTTGCCTTCTTTAATAAATAAGATGGCAGACGTGGCACGCAGGTATCCTTGTCAATGGTTAAAAGACATGGATACGGAATCTCGGAAACCTGGGAAACACTGACAAGATCCTGACGGACCTGAATGCTTTTTTCATTGACGTCCATGATCTCAGCTACCCATGCAGCATGTGGGATGGTCAGATGCTCTGCAATGGCCGGTCCAACCTGGGCTGTGTCACCATCTGTGGTCTGTCTTCCGCAGATGATCAGATCTGCACCGCCGATCACCTGGATTCCCTGTGCTAACGCATAAGAGGTTGCCAGAACATCCGCTCCCGCAAATTTTCGGTCTGAAAGAATCACGCCCTCATCAGCACCCATGGTATAAGCATCCCGGATCATCTCTTCCGCCTGAGGCGGTCCCATAGTAAGAACGGTTACAGTTCCGCCTGTTTTTTCCCGGATCGCAAGGGCTGTTTCCAATGCAAACAGATCATATGGATTAGTCCTTGTCTCACCGGACATTCGTTTCATGGCACCGGTTTCCGGATCGATATCAACCTTGGAAGTTGCCGGTACCTGCTTCATACATACAACGATCTTCATTTTCTATCTTCTTTCCTGTATTTTCACTTTTATTTTTTGCTTTAAAACGTTAAACAGCTGTATAAGTATAGCATTAACGTGGTATAAAGTCGAGAGGATTTTGGTAAATTCTGCACAAAAAAGCATTGAAAAAACTTTTAAGCATGCTATAATTACTCTCCGTTATCAAATAAAGCAGACATATGAATCTTTACAATATCACATCGATCAAGGAGCATATATGTAATGGAAGACATCCGTGCAATCTACAGAATTTTCAACAATCTAAAATATGAAATGGAAAATAATGGATGGGTCTATCAGTGGCATTTAGGCGATGAACCTATAAAAGTAACTCATAAATTTAACCCTCCTGTAACACCTGAAGAATTTCAGCTGTTTGAAAAATATTTTCCCAATATGAAACTTCCTGCCTCATACAAAGCTTTTTTATCCTGCTCAAATGGCATGGAACTTTTTTGCGGAGAGGAAGGCAGTTCTTTAGTCAGCTGTACCATTTATTCTTTAAAAAGAGCGCTCAAAGAAAAGGAATCTTGGAATAGTACGCCTATTTTATCTGATCCGGAGTTTACATATCATCTTCCTGTTCTTTGCTTACAGGACATCGGCGATATAACCATGGATCTTCAGGCTGTATCAGAAGGCAGAGACGATTACCTATGCTATCCAGCTCCAGATACTGATCGTTTTAATATCCCTTTTAATGAATGGCTGGAAAGATATATCGTATGCCAGGGGCATGAATTCTGGTATTTCTTGAATCCATAAAACAGAAATTTTATGAATATTTTTCGTAAAAATACCCCGGAAGCCTTACGGTTCCGGGGTATCTTACGTTTGGACACAATGTACCTTGCGGTACTCAATATATATTTAAGATGTTATGCTAAAATTATTCGATGATTGTAGCAACACGTCCTGATCCTACAGTACGTCCACCTTCACGGATAGCGAAAGTAAGACCCTGGCTCATAGCGATTGGGTGGATCAGTTCGATTGTCATTTCGATGTTATCTCCAGGCATACACATTTCTGTTCCTTCTGGAAGGTTGCAAACACCTGTTACGTCTGTTGTTCTGAAGTAGAACTGTGGACGATAGTTGTTGAAGAATGGAGTATGACGTCCACCTTCATCTTTTGTCAGAACGTAAACCTGAGCTGTGAATTTTGTATGGCATGTAAGTGTTCCTGGTTTAGCAAGAACCTGTCCACGCTCGATTTCGTTTCTCTGAACACCACGAAGAAGTGCACCGATGTTATCACCAGCCTGAGCTTCATCAAGAAGTTTACGGAACATCTCGATACCAGTTACAACTACTTTACGTGTTTCTTCTTTGATACCAACGATTTCAACTTCGTCAGATACATGAAGTACACCAGCCTCTACTCTACCAGTAGCAACTGTACCACGACCTGTGATAGAGAATACATCCTCTACAGGCATTACGAATGGTTTATCTGTGTCACGCTGTGGGTCTGGAATGTAGCTGTCAACAGCATCCATAAGTTCCATGATCTTGTCTCCCCACTCACCGTTCGGATCTTCAAGAGCTTTAAGAGCAGAACCTTTGATTACCGGGATATCATCTCCTGGGAAATCATACTCGGAAAGAAGTTCACGAATCTCCATCTCAACCAGTTCAAGAAGTTCTTCGTCATCAACCATATCACATTTGTTCATGAATACAACGATGTAAGGAACACCTACCTGACGAGCAAGAAGAACGTGCTCTTTTGTCTGAGCCATAACACCATCTGTAGCTGCTACAACAAGGATAGCACCATCCATCTGAGCTGCACCTGTGATCATGTTCTTAACGTAGTCAGCATGTCCTGGGCAGTCAACATGTGCATAATGTCTCTTCTCTGTCTGATACTCAACGTGAGCTGTAGAAATTGTGATACCACGCTCTCTTTCTTCTGGAGCTTTATCGATATCTTCAAAGTTTTCTACTACGTTTCCAGCAACTCTCTCAGCCAGAACTTTTGTGATTGCAGCTGTTAAAGTTGTTTTACCATGGTCAACGTGTCCAATGGTACCAATGTTACAATGCGGTTTTGTTCTCTCAAACTTAGCTTTTGCCATTTTAAAACGTCCTCCTTAAAACAATTGGCTCTTATATTATTATAGAGCATCTTTTCGGTTTTAAACTTGCTATCCTTGATTATATTGCATAATCAGAATATTTGCAAGCATTTTATACAATTTGATAACTTGCATTACCAATTGTTATATCATTACAGCTCACCCACGCCGCTATCACACGAGGTGTTTTGGCATGTATATGCCAAAATTCCATTGCAGAAAACAATCTGGAATGAATTTTTGGCAACGTTACTGAGAACGAAGTGAACAATAACGTTATATCTCCTGCAGTCCGTTGGCTTTAAACACCAACAGACTGCAGATGATCAAAATTATCAGTCTTTCTTAGCAAGAATCTTTTCCTGTACAGACTTCGGAACCTGCTCATATTTCTCAAAGAACATAGAGTAGTTACCACGTCCCTGTGTTCTGGAACGAAGGTCTGTAGCATATCCGAACATTTCGGAAAGTGGAACGTATCCACGGATCATCTTACCACCGCCGATATCTTCCATACCTTCGATACGACCACGGCGGGAGTTGATATCACCGATAACATCACCCATGTAATCCTCTGGTGTAGTAACTTCGACTTTCATGATAGGCTCAAGAAGAACCGGAGCTGCTTTCTGCATAGCATCTTTGAATGCAAGAGAACCTGCAATGTGGAATGCCATTTCAGAGGAGTCGACTTCATGGTAGGAACCATCGTATACGTTAGCATATACACCGACTACAGGGAATCCGCCAAGGATACCAGCTTTCATAGCTTCTTCGATACCTTCGCCGACTGCCGGAATGTATTCCTTCGGAATAGCACCACCAACAACTGTGGATTCGAACTTGTACAGTTCTTCTCCGTTGGCATCCATAGGCTCGAATTTAACTTTACAGTGACCATACTGTCCACGACCACCAGACTGTTTTGCATACTTACTGTCTACATCAACAGCTTTGGTGATTGTCTCTTTGTAAGCAACCTGAGGAGCACCTACGTTAGCCTCAACCTTAAATTCACGAAGGAGACGGTCAACGATGATATCCAGATGAAGCTCACCCATACCAGCGATAATAGTCTGTCCAGTTTCCTGATCTGTATGTGCACGGAATGTCGGGTCTTCCTCTGCAAGTTTTGCAAGAGCTTCACCAAGTTTACCCTGTCCAGCTTTAGTCTTAGGCTCGATAGCCAGCTCGATAACTGGTTCTGGGAATTCCATGGACTCCAGGATTACCGGATGCTGCTCGTCACAGATTGTATCACCAGTTGTTGTGAATTTGAATCCGATAGCTGCAGCGATATCACCGGAATATACTTTATCAAGTTCCATACGTTTGTTAGCATGCATCTGAAGAATACGTCCAACACGTTCTTTCTTGTCCTTAGTAGCATTAAGTACATAAGAACCAGAATTCATTGTACCGGAGTATACACGGAAATATGCCAGTTTACCAACAAATGGGTCTGTCATAATCTTGAATGCAAGTGCTGCAAACGGTTCTTCATCAGAAGAATGTCTTACTACCGGGTTGCCGTCCAGGTCAGTTCCCTCGATTGGAGGAATATCTGTTGGAGCAGGCATATACTCAAGGATAGCATCAAGAAGTTTCTGAACACCTTTGTTTCTGTAAGCAGAACCACAGCAAACCGGAACAGCTGTACACTCGCATGTCGCTTTTCTTAATGTTGCTTTCAGTCTCTCAACAGTTGGTTCTTCACCTTCAAGATATTCCATCATTAAGTCGTCATCAAGCTCACAGATTTTCTCAATGAGCTCTGTATGATAAAGCTCAGCATCTTCCTTCATGTCTTCAGGAATGTCAACGATGGAGATGTCATCACCTTTTTCATCGTTGTAGATGTAAGCTTTCATTTCGAATAAGTCAATGATTCCTTTGAAATCATCTTCTTTTCCGATTGGCAGCTGTAAGCAGATTGCGTTTTTACCAAGACGAGTCTTGATCTGCTCTACTGCACCGTAGAAGTTTGCACCAAGGATATCCATCTTGTTGATGAATGCCATACGTGGTACATTGTAAGTGTCGGCCTGACGCCATACGTTTTCAGACTGCGGTTCAACACCACCCTTAGCACAGAAAACGCCGACAGCACCGTCAAGTACACGAAGAGAACGCTCAACTTCTACTGTGAAGTCAACGTGACCTGGGGTATCAATGATGTTGATACGATGTTCCAGAGCACCTGGCTTCGGTTTGCAGTTCTCTTCCAGAGTCCAGTGACATGTTGTAGCCGCTGAAGTGATTGTGATACCTCTCTCCTGCTCCTGTTCCATCCAGTCCATGGTAGCAGTACCTTCATGAGTATCACCAATCTTATAGTTGACACCTGTATAATACAGGATACGTTCTGTAAGAGTTGTTTTACCCGCATCGATATGAGCCATAATACCAATATTTCTGGTACGCTCTAATGGATATTCTCTTCCCTCTTTAGCCAATGGATTTTCCTCCTATATTAGAAGCGATAGTGAGCAAATGCTTTATTTGCCTCAGCCATCTTGTGCATGTCTTCTTTTCTCTTAACGGATGCACCTGTGTTGTTCATTGCATCTAAAAGCTCATTTGCAAGTCTTTCTTCCATTGTTTTCTCGCCTCTTTTACGAGAGAACATTGTTAACCAGCGAAGAGCCAGTGCCTGACGTCTGTCTGCTCTTACCTCGATCGGAACCTGA
>OIEC01000848.1_pt1 | contig 14885 bp, 11 predicted proteins | sample 1604801 | NCBI WGS metagenome assembly OIEC01 (sample SAMN01760940, study PRJEB22395) | human gut metagenome | reverse complement strand
ATCGCCACACAACAACCTGAACCTGACCATCCCTTCTGGGATGGCCTTGGTTCGGATTTGCTATGTAGCGATAAGAAAGTTAAAAACTTGCTCCGGCTCCTTCAGGAGCCGAATTGGAACTCTAAGTAAATATGTTATATTAAATTGTTGGGATAGATTACCACAAAAATCGAGCCGTGTCAACGTGAACTTGTCGGGGCAAGGCCCCTCCATCTTGCTGCGCAAGACCGTTCTGCCGCTTAAAAGCCCCACTGGGGCTTTCATTGCTCTGCTGCGCTACGCAAACGCGAACTTTTGAGAACGCGTCACTTTCGGCAGCTTGCAAGAAAAGGCGAGGAAAACTTTGGCAAAAAGAGAGAGGGCTGGACGACGCCTACCCTCTTGACAAAAAGTAATCTGGCTATCCGGTTTTTAAGAATCGTCCATTCTTTAAAGAATTGTCCATAGACAAATCTGCAAGCAGCCTGTAAAATACTTTGCAGGTAGTCAAAGCTAACCTCGAACCACTTGAGAAGGTAATTTCTATATGAAAAAGACACGACTGACGATCATTCTATTGATGATTCTAACGCTTGTTTCTGCAATTATTACGCTTTGCATGGGAGCAGTCCGCATTCCGGTACAAGATACACTATCGATCCTGCTTCGGCACCTGTTCGGGACAGACACAGGCACCTCGGTATCTTTGGCATTTGAACAGATCGTCTGGCAGATCCGAATGCCCCGAATTATTCTGGGCTTTCTGGCCGGAAGCGGGCTGGCGCTCTGTGGCTGCGTGATGCAGGCAGTTGTCCAAAACCCAATGGCAGACCCATATATTCTTGGTGTGTCGGCAGGCGCAACGCTGGGAGCCACTGGTTCACTCTTTTTAGGGCTGGGCGTGATCTCCGGCTTTTGGGCCTTTGTAGGAGCAGGCGGTGCCTGCTTTCTCGTATTGGCCCTCTCCTCGGCGGACGGTAAAACCACCTCGGTCAAACTGATTCTCTCCGGCATGATTGTCAATGCACTGCTGACAGCATTTTCCAACTTTATCATTGCGGTAGCAGGCGATTCGGACGGTATGATGTCCATCAAGTTCTGGACGATGGGCTCCCTGACCCGCGCCGGATGGAAAAACATCGGCCTTATCACACTGATCGTACTGGCGGCAGCAGTCTTTTTCCGGACGCAGGCGCAGACGCTGGATGGCCTGATGTTGGGCGAGGAAGCAGCTTCCACCATCGGCATCAACACCTTCCGGTGTCGGTTGGTTTACCTGCTGGTGCTCTCGGTGCTGACCGGTGCACTTGTATCGGTTTGCGGCACTATCGGATTTGTGGGGCTCATCATCCCGCATGTTTCCCGCGCCATTGCCGGCACAGCCCACCGAAAACTACTGCCGATTGCGGCATTATCCGGCGGACTGTTCATGCTTTGGGTAGATGCCATCGCCCGCAGTCTGATTCCCAACACCGAGCTGCCTGTGGGCATCTTCACCGCCTTGATGGGTGCGCCGTTCTTCGTCTATGTGATGGTGCGTAAAAAATATGGATTTGGAGGCAATTGAATGAGACTGGATGCGAAAGACGTAAACATTTCGATTTCCGGCAAACCAATTGTACAGCATCTCTCCATTGAGGTGCCGGACCGGAAATTCTCGGCCTTGCTGGGTGCCAACGGCAGCGGCAAGACCACTCTACTCCGCTCCATCTACCGCACACAAAAGATGGACAGCGGCATCGTTCGTCTGGATGACGAGGACATCACACACTTTCCCGGCAAAAAGCTGGCGCGGAACATGGCGGTGATGGGACAATTCAACCAGATCAATTTTGACTATACCGTGCTGGACATCGCCCTGATGGGACGGTATCCCTTCCATTCCTTGCTGGAGCAAGAACGGGAGAGGGACTACGAGATAGCTTTGGAAGCACTGGACAAGGTTGGTATGAAAAACTACCGTGACCGTAACTTTCAGTCTCTCTCGGGCGGCGAAAAGCAGCGAGTGGTTCTGGCCCGCGCGCTGACCCAGTCGCCCAAGATCCTGATCCTAGACGAACCGACAAATCATCTGGATATCCGTTATCGGTTAGAAATCCTTTCAATCATCAAAGATTTGCAGATCACGGTCCTGGCAGCGCTGCACGATCTGAGCCTTGCAGCACAATTCTGCGACCACCTCTATCTGATGAAACAAGGCGAAATTGTAACGCAGGGCCAGCCTCAAGCGGTGATAACCCCCGAAAATCTGCGCCGAATCTTTGATGTAGAAGCCTGTGTGTACCCCAGCCCGATCAACGGAAAACTGATGATTCAATATCTATAACAAAAACGCGGGAGTACCCCGCAGAAAGAGGAACCTTTATGAAAAAGAAAACCCTGAGTGTTGCTGCCGCGGCACTGGCAGCCGTCATGCTGACCACTGGCTGTGGTCAGACCGCATCTTCTGTGGCATCGTCTGCTGCCGCCTCCTCTGAGGTGGCTTCATCGGTGGCCGAGAGCATCGTTTCTTCCGCTGAGGAGACTGCCTACCCTCTGACCCTGCAGATTTATGACGCTGATGGCAATGCTGTGGATATGACCTACGACCATGCACCGGAGAAGGTGCTGTCCACACAGCTGTCCATGACTGAGCTGCTCATCAAGCTGGGGCTCAAGGATAAAATCGTCGGCGTGTTCGATAATGACAATGCCCTGAAAGGCGACATCGCCGATGAGGTTGCATCTCTAAACAGCCTTGGCGATAAGAAGTCTGTTTCCAAGGAGACCATCCTTGCCACGGAGCCGGATCTGATCCTTGGCAAGGGTCCCCTGATGTTCACTGAAAGCAGCATCGGCACTGTCCAGTCCTATCAGGAGCTGGGCATTCCCGTCTACACTGAGCTGGCTAGCGCTTCCATTGATCAGTCGCTGGATAACATTGTAGAGGATGTGCGGAACATCGGCGAGATCTTCAACGTGCAGGAGACTGCAAACGCTTACGCTGACGAGCTGCAGGATAGAATCGACGCGCTGATGGACAAGGTCAGCGGCCAGAGTGGAGAGCCCCTGAAGGTTCTGCTCATGGCTGGCTACACCGATGGCACCTTCGTGGCCTTCAATTCCAAGATGAGCAGTTGTATGCTGAATGCCCTGAACGCTGAGAATGTTCTGGACAAGGGCGGCAACGGCCTGACTCTGGAGAATCTGGTCTCCATGAACCCGGATATCATCGTCTACGTCCGCGCAGATCGCTTTGGTGCCACCGATGCCGACGCGGTGGAGCAGCTGACCTCCAACGCCGTCGTGCAGGAAGTTCCCGCCATCGCCAACCAGAAGGTCATCGAGATGGATTATGATGACGTAATGGACTACGGTGCACGGGTCATCGATTCTGCTGAGACCCTGTACAACTTCATGTACAGTGCATCTTAACGGAACCTGAAATCAAAAATTTCGGTTATGGCAGAATACGGGTGGGCGGAAAGCCCATCCGTTTTTTGTAAATGCGGCTGAAATAACAGGCATCTCGGTAGCCGACCTCATGAGCGGCCTGTGTCACAGTGTAGTCGCCGGAACGCAAAAGCTCAGTGGCTATTCGGACACGATAATTGATGAGGTAATCGATGGGACGGATGTTTTTGTACTTATAAAAGAGATAGCTGACATGTCCAGCTTTCTCATTGACCTGCTCGGCCAGTGCGTCCAGCGTCAGCGGCTCTGCATAGTGCTCTGCGATGAAATCCAGCAGGATGTTCATAATCTGGCTCTCGTTATAAGTTTCCTCGGGCTGAAAATCTGCAAAAATCTGGGCGAAGAACTCTTCTGTCAGCTTTTCCTGCTGGTACTGACTGCGGATGTCAGCGTCCGGGTGGAGCTTTAGGATCTGCTCCAGAATGGAAAAGGTCTGTTCCGGATTTTTGAGCTTGTGGGAGAACAGCAAAGGCCGGTCGTTTTCGTAGTACATATTGATGTAGTGGAAATCCTGCTCGCCCAAAGCCGAAATGGTCAGGGTCTTGTCGGGACATCCGTGCAGGAATAGTCCTCGCTTGGCAATGAAAGGTTCGTGCTCAAATGAGAAGATGGCCCGACCCGACACCGGAACAATCAGTGCACTTTTCAGGGTGCGGTAGCTATTACTCTCACCAGCGTGCAGGGTAAAGCTGCGGAAGCCGACAGACTCGATTCGGCCCTGATTGTATTCCTGAAATAAAATTTCCAGCGGATTAGGAAGCGCGGATATTTGATTCATTGGGAGCTCCTTTGTGCAAAAGCGGTTAGCTAATGCTAATATAGCACAAAATGCTACCGTTTGTCTATGTGGGGAGCACCCCACACTGCGTAATAATTGATAAAAAAGGGCGGTTATGGATGGAAATTCTAAATCTCGGTTCACATCGAATTGAAGTCCGGTTCCCGGAAAAGGGACTGCGCAAAGGCAAAAATCCTGCAATCCTACTCAACGATGGGGAACTGATTGAGCAGTTGAATCTGCGCACGGAACGAGCAGTGTTGGTGGGGGTATACCCCAATAACAGACTTTCAGAATATACCCCGTGGCCGGAACCGGCTATTCGACCGGGCACACCGGATTTTGGCGGGCAGCTAGGACAATATCATCGAGAACTGAACAACGAAATTCTCCCGGCGCTTATAGACGAATACGCCCTTGACACAGAAAAACTGGCGTATGGCGGCTATTCGCTGGGCGGTCTGGCTGCAACCATGAGTCTCTGGGAAACAGATGCCATTGCTGCAGTATTTTCCCTCTGTGGGTCGTTCTGGTATCCGGGTGTTGCCGATTTCATAGAGGAACATGTCCCCAAAAACCACTCCGCACAGGTTTATCTGCAAAATGGTATCCGGGAGGGCGAAGGCCACAACAACCGCCTGTGTGATGCCTATAGCTATGCCCAACGAGTCCACACTGCCCTGCAAGCGACATGTGGAGCCAAAACTGTGCTGGATGACTACGGCCATCATGACCGACAAAGTGAGCGTCTTAACGCTGCACTGCGTTGGGTGGAACGTGTGCTATGAATCATTGGCGTAAATTTTGGCGTATGCTGAATCAAGATGCATTTTATAATCACCAGCGACGAGCTGATTTAACCGCAGGGAACGCCGATTGGTAGCATAAAATCCTTATATGAAACAAAAAGCGGCAGCTACGTTGTTTTTCGCAACATAGCTGCCGTATCTTCGTTTTTGGAGTTCGGTGTAGCCACTACACCAATCCGCCTATTCACTTGTTACACCACACCGCTTTGTAAGGCTCCTTTTCGGGAAAACGTCCCAAAATTGGTGTAGCTGTGGTGTAGTAGCGCAGATGATGGGCAAAATCGCATTAAAATTTGCTCGTATCTGCGCTTGATTTTCGCCTTTTACTGCTCAATCGGCTTCATCGTGGGGAACAGCAGAACATCGCGGATGGAGGCGCTGTCGGTGAGCAGCATGACCAGGCGGTCCACGCCGAAGCCCAGGCCGCCCGTGGGGGGCAGACCGTACTCCAGAGCGTTGACGTAGTCGTAATCCACCTGAGCCTTGCAGTCGGGCTCAATGGCCTTGCGCTCGGCGACCTGACGCTCAAAGCGGCCCTTCTGGTCGATGGGGTCGTTCAGCTCGCTGAAGGCGTTGCCGTACTCGGTGCAGTCGATGAAGTACTCAAAGCGCTCGGTAAAGGCGGGATCGTCCGGCTTGCGCTTGGCCAGCGGGCTGATCTCGACAGGATAATCATAGATAAAGGTGGGCTGGATCAGCTTGTCCTCAACAAAGGCATCGAAGAACTCGGCCAGAATGGCACCCTTGGTGGGGACCTCGGGCAGCTCCACATGATGCTCCTTGGCAGAGGCAATGGCATCCTCGTCGGACTTCCAATCGTTGAAGTCCACGCCGGAATACTTCTTCACGGCCTCCACCATGGTCAGGCGCTCCCAGTGGCTCATATCGATCTGCTTGCCCTGATAGGGAATGACCATGCTGCCGCAGATCTTGAGGGCCAGGCGCTTGTACAGCTCCTCCACCAGGTCCATCATGCCGTGGAAATCGGTAAAGGCCTGATACAGCTCGATGCTGGTGAACTCGGGGTTGTGCTTGGGGTCCATGCCCTCGTTGCGGAAGATGCGGCCAACCTCATACACGCGGTCCATGCCGCCCACGATCAGGCGCTTGAGGTACAGCTCGGTCTCAATGCGCAGCACCATGTCCATGTTCAGGCTGTTGTGGTGGGTGTAGAAGGGGCGGGCGGAGGCACCGATCTCAAAGGGGGTCAGGATGGGGGTATCCACCTCCAGGAAGCCCTTCTCGTCCAGATAGGCGCGGATCTCTTTCAGGATCTGGCTGCGCTTGACGAAGGTATCCTTCACCTCGGGGTTGGCGATCAGGTCCACATAGCGCTGACGGTAACGCATCTCAGTATCGGTCAGGCCGTGGAACTTCTCGGGCAGGGGGCGCAGGCTCTTGGCAAGCAGGGTCAGCTCGGTAGCACGAACACTCAGCTCGCCGGTCTTGGTGCGGAACACCTCGCCCTTGACACCGATGATATCGCCCACGTCCAGCTTCTTGAAGGCAGCATAGGCCTCCTCGCCCAGCTCGTCGCGGCGGACATACAGCTGGATATCGCCCTTGTCATCGCGCAGGTGGGCAAAGCTTGCCTTGCCCATCACGCGCTTGGACATCATACGGCCGGCCAGCGCGACCTGCTTGCCGCTGTCGGTCTCGTTGGGCAGATCCTTGAACTCTTCCTTCAGGTCGGCAGAGTATGCGTCCTGCGGGAACTTGGTCAGGGTGAAGGGGTCGTTTCCGGCAGCCTGCAGGTCGGCCAGCTTCTGGCGGCGCACCTGCACCTGTTCGCTCTCAGACAGGCCCTGAGCGGGGTTTCTCTTTTGCTCTTCCATGGTTTCCTCCCGTTCAGGCTCAGTTTGCGGCGTGGGTGATGGCCAGCACTTCGTACTCGACGGTCTGGCCGGAGGGCAGCAGGACCTCAGCCTTCTCGCCCACGGCCTTGCCCAGCAGAGCGTGACCCACGGGGCTCTCGTCGCTGATCTTGCCGTTGATGGGGTCAGCCTCGGTGCGGCCAACGATGTCGTACTCCTCGGCCTCATCATCGCCGATCATCTTGATGGAGACGTGGGTGCCAACAGCAACGCTGTCCACGCTCAGCTCGCTCTCGTCGATGATCACAGCGTTCTTGACCATCTGCTCCAGCTCGGTGATGCGGTTCTCCACCAGACCCTGGGTGTTCTTGGCTTCATCGTACTCGCTGTTCTCAGAAAGGTCGCCGTGGCTGCGGGCTTCCTTGATCTCCTCGGCCAGCTCCTTGCGGCGGACCGTCTTGAGGTATTCCAGTTCGTCCTGCATCGCCTTCAGGCCGGAAGCGGACATCTTGATTTCTTGTGCCATTTTGGATCTTCTCCTTGTCTATTGGATTGACGCAGCCGCAAAGCCGCGCACGAATGCTATTATGACTGTTCTATTATAATAGCAAGCCGGGAGCTTGTCAATAAAAACCACGGCGCTAGAGCGGAAAAAGCGGCGGTTTCGGCTCCCGCCCCTATGCAGAAGCGCCCCACCGGTTCCCCGGCAGGGCGCTTCCACAGGTTATTTGGGAATAGAGAATGGCTCGGTTGTGGGGGCAACCCCCCAGTCGCTTTCAGCGACAGCCCCCGCTAATAGGGGGGCCCTTGGCATAGCGGATAGTTTCACCTTTTTGCCAAGGCCGCCCCTATTAGGGGCGGTGGCATCCCGAAGGGATGACGGTGGGGTTTACTTTTCCTGTGCCTTATTCCACACGCGGATCACTTCAACACGGCTCACGGAATCGGTATCCACATAGGTCTCGCCGTTGTCCTTTGCGGCCTTGAGCAGATCGTTTTCCACAGCCCAGGCAATGGCCTTCTGGGTATCGGTGGCATCGGCGGGCAGAACTGCGGCGGGTGCGGGCTTACCGGCATGGTTCCACACCAGCAGGGCCAGCTCGGCACGGTTTGTGGGGATGGCAGTACCAGCGGGCAGAGCGGTTTTCAGGTACAGCTCCGTGCCCAGCTGGTAGCCCTGCCATGCCAGAATGGCGGTGCCAGCAGCGGCAGTGCCGACCACGGCGGCGGTGCCCAGAATATTGGGCTCGTCCTCCTCAATGGAGGCATCCTTTGTCATGGCTTCGATGGTCACGCCACCGGCAGGCATCTGGAACTTCAGGGGGTTGTTCTTGACATCCACATCCAGCGTTTCATCGGTGGTAATCGTCCACTGGTCAAATGCAACGGCATCGCTCTGGCTGGTGTAGGTCACGGTCACGTCAGCCTTTTCGGGCACTTTGGCGATCAGCTCGCCCTTGTCGTTCTTCTCAGCCTTGATCTCTTCGTCACCATTCTTAATGGTAACATCAGCGTTCTTGACGGTCAGGGTGTAGAGCTTGGTTGCAGGGGTCAGTTCGGCAGCCTCTTCGGCAACAACGATATCCGTGCCGCACTCACTCACAATCTTGTCCCCATTTTTCAGGGCAATACCAAAGGTATGCGTACCGGCCTTGCCATAGGTTACGTCCAGCTTGCGATTCTGGCCCATCAGCGGCATCAACTCGGAAATGGTGTATTCTTTCTTGTCCAGCACTTTGCCGTTCAGCATCACACTGGTAACATCATCATCGTAGGTCAGCGAAATCTTGATGTTGTCCTTATCTTGCATGAGCTTACTAAAATCATCGCCGGGAGTAACCGTGACATTCACATCAGCAGGGGTGTTGACCAGATAGTCACTCTTGGAAACCTTTGCGGTCAGCGAAGTGTTCGTATATTTACGCCAGCCCGCATAAAGAGTAATTGCCTTGGTAATAGGCTCGTTCTTGTATTCAGTAGTGCACTCTGCGTCCGTGTACCAACCTGTAAAGACCCATTCGTTGGTACTGTCGCTCAGCTCAGGCAGGCCAGTAACAGAGTCACCATATTCAACAGTTTTGTCAGCAGGCTTTTCATCATGCCCATTGTTGTTAAAGGTCACAGTGTAATTGTTCTTTGCCCACTTGGCGTAATAGGTTTTACCCGTTACGGGGGTAGTATCCTCGGTTTCGGTCTGGCATTTAGCGTCCTCATACCATTTTGCGGTACATCCAGCCTTGGTTACGCTGTCAAAACCGGTCTTATTCATGTCAACAATGCCGCCATCGACAACAAAGACAATGCCTACATTTTTACCCAACCCACTATCATTGTTGGTTGCTCTCGGATTTGCAGATTCGTCATTCACATAAATGCACACATTGGGATTAAGTGGTTGTCCACTCGTAGAAGAGCCCAGGCAACCGTTCATATAATGAATCTCGTCGCAACCTGTAAAATCAATCTTCTTCAAATTTGCACACTCACAGAAAGTTCGATTTCCAAGTTTTACGTTATTGGCTCTCACCGCAAAGGTTTCAAGCGCCTGTGCGTTACGGAAAGATGCTACCACAGCTTGTTTTCCATCTTTATCCTCATATTCATCTTCTGTGTAAGTATCAACATCGATGTCAACATGCTTCAGTGTAGTATTTCCAGAGAAAGCATAGGTATTTTCAGCTGGAATGTGCGCATCTCCGCCTGTTACATTCAATGTTTCCATACTCGGAAATACTGACGGTCGCACATATTGCAGGTTTTGGCCACAAACATTTACCGTTGTTATTCCAGCATTTTTAGAAAATATATCGTGCCAAAGACTCCCGTCTGTTTGATCTTCCTTACCACTCTTTAACGCACCTTTTAACTCAACTGCATTGATTGTGGTCACCGCAGGATCACTTCCACTTCCCCTAAAAGGATCTCCACCTGTACAAATGACTTCTGCACCATCCAGAATATCAAGTTCTTTGATGCCGCACGCAGTAAATACCGTTTCCCCTAATGTTACCTTGCCCCGAAATGTCAATTTATTAAAATTTTGACAAGCATAAAATGCAGAATCTCCAATGTTACTGATTCCTTCCGGCACATCTAATGTAGTAATAGCTGTCGAATAAAATGCGAAAGGTTGAATCTTTTTTACAGCACTGCCTAATGTAATATCTGTCAATTCTGTACATCCATTCGCAAAGCTTCTCGGTACTTCCTCAGTATTTACAATCAGTTTCTTCAATCCAGAACCATTGAACGCATTAGAATCCGTACCTCTCAAACCAATCTGAATACCATCTGTCAGCGTAAAACTCTCAAGATGAGGCATCTGCTCAAATGCACGGGCACCAATATACTTCAAATTGCTCCAGTTATCAAAATCAACTGTAAACTGTGTTCCACGGAACGCAGCACAACCAACGCCAGTAAAGCTACTGGGAAGCCACTTCGTCAGCTCTTTGCCGTCACCCAGTTTGGAGCAGAAATCAAACATACTGGTTGGAACATATGTACCAGTATACGTTCCACCATTCGTATCGTTATCCTTAAGGCTAGGTGCCGTAAAATTGGGTGCCCATTCAACATCCGTAAGTTCACTATCTGCGCGGTAGATGTAATCACCCAAATAGTTAATGCTTGCAGGAATATTTGTCTTGGTCAGTGCAGTAAGATTTCGGAAAGCATTACCACCAATACCGGTAACGCCCTCTTCAATTTTAACCTCTTTGATTACATTTGAAAAAGCTGCCCAAGGGCGGGTATCTTCCGTATTGCCGTACTTATAATCCGCCATACGGCCGGTACCAGAAATGGTCAGAACGCCGGTTTCCTTATTGAAAGCCCACTGAACACTCTTTTCCTGATTCTCTGCACCACAATAACCAGAGGTTTCTGCTTTGCTTTCGGTGCTATTCTTGCCAGTAACAGTGGTTGTCTCCGCAGTTTTGGTGCTCGTTCCCTCTGCAAACGCCGAAACCGCAGTAGCAGGCATCATGGAAACTGCCATGCTCACTGCCAAGGCGGCGCTGATCACTCGTTTCAATCTCATAAAAATCCTCCTTTTATGAATTATTCCCAAAATATAACCATGCCCGCACAAAGCAAAAAGAGAGCCGCACCGGCCAAATGGCTGGTACAACGCTCTGCGTTTTGTACTTTGGGAATCTACCGCCCCTTGAGGTGATGCCCATGTGCGGTATGGTTGAGAAAGTGCGGCTGGCTGCCATATTACAGGCCCTTTAGCTTTGCGTCGCAGCCTTTCGATTGGTTTGCCGATTCTTCTGTTTTTATGCGGCAACTTACACAAAAATCATAAAACTTTTTTTTTTTTTTTGTCAATAACCCAAAAACATCTTTGGCAAGTTGCACAAAAGCGACAGTGTTTGTATGACATTTTCGGATAGCAGCATCTCCCCGGGGAGAAGTGTTCCGTTTGGGAAAAGGCGGCGTGTTTCCTCGCTTTTTCGTTGAAATATGCCAAGTTTTATGATATAGTAGTAGTCGTTTTTACGTTTCACTCCCCTATTCTCCCCGCGGAAAGGAAGCATCCATGAACCTGACAAAGCAGTTCTTCAAGTATGTGTCGCAGAATATTTTCGGTCTGATCGGCACATCGTGCTATATTCTGGCCGACACCTATTTCATCGCCCAGGTGGCGGGCACCGACGGCGTGACCCTGCTGAACCTCTGCCTGCCCATGTACAACCTGATCTTTGCCTTCGGCTCGATGATCGGCCTGGGTGCGGCCACCCGGTACGCCATCCTGCAGGCGCAGGGCGAGGCGCGGGCGCAGCGGTATTTTTCCAACGCCATCCTCTGCGCCTGCCTGATCGCCATCCCGTTCATGCTGGCGGGCGCGTTCTGCCCGGGCACGCTCCTGCAGCTCATGGGCGGCGATGCGGACATTGTGGCGCTGGGCCTGAACTACACCCGCATCTTCCTGCTGTTCACACCCTTCTTCATGTGCAACTACATCCTCTCGGCCTTCGTCCGCAACGACGGCGACCCGTCCCTTGCCATGGTGGCCACCCTGAGCGGCAGCCTGTTCAATGTGGTGTTCGATTACATCTTCATCTTCCCCATGGAGCTGGGCCTGCCCGGCGCGGCGCTGGCAACCGCCATCTCGCCGGTGCTCAGCATCGCCATCTGCAGCCGCCACTTCTTTCAAAAGAGCAACACGCTCACCTTTGTCCGGCAGGCCCCCTCGGCCCGGCTGCTGGTGCAGAGCTGCCAGCTGGGCATCTCCGGCTTTGTCGGGGAGCTCTCCTCTGCTGTGACCACCACCGTGTTCAATTTCCTGCTGCTCCGGCTGGCGGGCAACGTGGGCGTGGCCGCCTACGGCGTGGTGGCAAACTTTGCGCTGGTGGCAACAGCCATCTTCAACGGCGTGGCCCAGGGTGCCCAGCCGCTGATCAGCCAGTGCTACGGCAAAAATGAGATGACCGGAGCAAAAAAGCTGCTTCTGCTGGGCTGCGGCACCGCGCTGGCGCTGGCGGCGGTGTTGTACGGTGCCGTGTTTGGCTTTACCAATACCTTTGTTGCCCTCTTCAACAGCGAGAACTCTGCTTTGATGGCCGAATATGCCCACAGCGGTATGCGCATCTACTTCCTGGGCTACTTCTTTGCAGGCTGCAATATTGTTGCGGCGGGCTATCTGGGCGCGGTCAACCGCCCCACCGAGGCCACCATCACCTCGGTCAGCCGGGGCGTGGCCGCCATCGTCACCTGCTCGCTGATCCTGAGCGCCCTGTTCGGCATGAACGGCGTGTGGTCGGCCTTCCCCGCCGCCGAGGCCATCACGCTGGCCCTGACGGTGTTCCTGCTCAAGCGCCCGCAGTCTGTGTGCGGCTGAACGCCTCCACGGAAAAGAGCCGGGTGCTGCCCCGGCTCCTGAACATTTTAAATATACAGTGCCTGCTCCCGCTGGCTTTCCGCCGGGCTGAGGGGCCGCGCTGTCTGACCGGCCAAGGCCCGCCACTGTGCGGGGGATTGGCCGGTCTCTTTTTTGAACACCCGGCACAGGTAGTTGGCCCCTGAGAAACCGCACAGGCTGGCAATGACATCCAGCGTGTATTCCCGGTGCAGGAGCAGCCGCATGGCAGCTTCCACCCGCACGGTGGTCAGGTAGCGCCCCGGGGGCACCCCTACGGCGGCGGTAAAGGTGCGGACAAGGTGGCTCTTGGAGACTCCCAGCCGCTCACTGAGCTCCTCCACGCCGTACAGGCCAGCGTAGTTCTGGCGGATATCCTCAATGGCGGCCTCCACCAGCGGCGGCAGGGGCGGGGCGGCGCTGTCGGCCCCCGCAAGCTCACAGAGCAGGGCAAAGGCCAGCTGGCTGGCGGCCCGGCTGCGGGGTGTATCGGCCTCGGCGGCAAGGCGGCCCAGCAGCTCTGCGGCAGCGGGGCAGGTCTCGCCCCGGGCCAGGAACGGCAGCTCCGTCAGCCCGGCAAGGAACTGCACCGCCGCCTGCCCGGTCAGCTGGACGCAGAGCAGGTGGCTCTCCCCTTCCGGGGTCAGGGTCAACGGGGCGCGGCTCAGCACCAGATGGCCCGCCGCCGCGCTCTGGGGCGGCAGGATCAGTGCGCTGCCCGCCGGGGAGGGCGAGGCATCGGTCAGGCTGGCAGTGCATCTGCCGCTGGAGATCAGGCAGACCCACAGCCCCTCGCCGGTCAGGGTCAGGGGTTCTTTGGGCTGGATATCCCGCACCACGCCAAGGGCTGCGGTGCTTGTCCAATCATAAAGCAATATCTGACACCTCAAATCAATAAAATGCTATTTTATATCACAAAGTTATCTGTTATTATAATACCAACGAGAGCGTGCACCGTCAAGGTGCCGTAACATAGAAAAATTTTAATGGAGGCAATGACCTATGGCTTCGATTAGCTGCCAGCACATCTACAAGATCTATCCGGGCGCTACTGCTCCTGCTGTTACCGACTTCAACCTGGAGATCCAGGATAAGGAGTTCATCATCTTCGTCGGCCCCTCTGGCTGCGGCAAGTCCACCACCCTGCGCATGATCGCCGGTCTGGAGGAGATCTCCAAGGGCGAAATGTACATCGGCGGCCGCCTGATCAACGACGTTCCTCCCAAGGATCGTGATATCGCCATGGTGTTCCAGAGCTACGCTCTGTACCCCCACATGACCGTTTACAAGAACATCGCTTTCGGTCTGGAGCTGCGCAAGACCCCGAAGGACGAGATCGACAAGCGCGTGCACGAGGCTGCTAAGATCCTGGAGATCGAGCACCTGCTGGATCGCAAGCCCAAGGCTCTGTCCGGTGGTCAGCGTCAGCGTGTTGCTCTGGGCCGTGCAATGGTTCGTAACCCGGCAGTCTTCCTGCTGGACGAGCCCCTGTCCAACTTGGATGCAAAGCTGCGTACCAGCATGCGCACCGAGATCATCAAGCTGCACAAGAAGCTGGCTACCACCTTCATCTACGTTACCCATGACCAGACCGAGGCCATGACCATGGGCGACCGCATCGTCGTCATGAAGGACGGCCTGATCCAGCAGGTCGATACCCCGCAGAACCTGTACGATTATCCCTGCAACATCTTCGTCGCAGGCTTCATCGGCAGCCCGCAGATGAACTTCTTGGACGGCACCCTGAAGAAGACCGGCGACCAGTTCACCGTTGATCTGGCTGGCAGCGACATTCCTCTGCCCAAGGAGAAGACCGCCGACGGCAAGCTGGACGCTTACGTTGGCAAGACCCTGAAGGTCGGCATCCGTCCTGAGGACATCAAGGACGACGAGGAATTCCTCGAGAAGCATCCCAACAGCCACATCTCCGCTGAGGTCGAAGTCTCCGAGCTGATGGGCGCTGAGATCTACCTGTACCTGACCTACCAGGGCCAGAACCTGATGGCTCGTGTTGCTCCCACCTCCAAGTCCCGCCGTGGTGACAAGATCGTGGTTGCTATGGACACCAACAAGATCCATCTGTTCGATCCCGAGAGCGAGAAGACCCTGCTCAACTAATTCACACGCATTATACAGCGGTTCCGTTGCGGCGGAACCGCTTTTTTGCTAAGGCAGCACCGCACAATGGA
>OIEC01000824.1_pt1 | contig 15100 bp, 8 predicted proteins | sample 1604801 | NCBI WGS metagenome assembly OIEC01 (sample SAMN01760940, study PRJEB22395) | human gut metagenome | reverse complement strand
TGTGGCACTTTTAGAGCACAAGGATGATATAGGAAAGAAAATACTTGCAACCGGAAACGGCAGATGTAATTTCACAAACACTGATATGTCTGTAAATAAGTTTCACGGCAGTAAAGCGCTGATTAAAAACGGGTTGTCGCAATTTAATTATGCAGACACAATACGTTTTTTTAAAGAACTTGGAATACCTGCATATGACAATGCAGGCTACATTTATCCAAATTCAAGACAGGCTGCATCTGTTGTGGCAGCCTTTCGCATGGAACTTATGAGGCTTCATGTGGATGTGAAAACAGGCATTAGTATTACAGAAATCAAGACTGCAAGGATTACGGCTGAGGACACAAAGTCTGCTTCTAATCCGGCAACTAATAAGAAGACAGATGACCGGACCGGTTACTGCATCCAAACAGACAATGGCAGCTTTAAGTCCAAAAAGCTTATCATAGCGTGTGGCCTTACGGCTTCCCCGAAGCTTGGAAGTGACGGAAGCCTGTTTCGACAGATAGAAGCTCTCGGCCATCATATCCAAAAGCCATTACCCGCGCTTTGCGGCTTTAGCTGTGATGGCCTAAATTTCAAAAAAATCACAGGTGTCAGGTGCGATGCCACTGTCGCTTCCGTGATAGACGGTCAAATGACAGAGCAAAATACAGGGGAGCTGCAGTTAGCCGACTATGGCATCTCAGGCATCCCGGTTTTTCAGATTTCAAGTCTTATGTCAAGAGCCCTCGATAAAGGTCAAAGGGTCGAGGTGATAATTGACTTTTTGCCGGCTTTTAGTGATGATGAGCTTAATGGATACATAAAGGACAGAAGCATTACAACGACAGACAACCGCTCGTTAAATGAGATGCTTAACGGACTTTTAAACAATAAGCTTCTTCTTGAGCTGATACACAAATCAGGTGTATCTCCTGACAAAAAAGGAAGGCTGTTGACAGATGATGATTGTAAAAGTCTCACCCACTCTATAAAGCATACAGCCGTTTCGGTAAAAAAGCCAAGAGGAGCCGAATTTGCACAGGTGTGTGCAGGCGGCATATATACAAAGGAAATAGATGTACGTACATTGGAGTCCAAAATCCATCCGGGGCTTTACTTTTGCGGCGAGCTGCTTGATGTGGACGGCATATGCGGTGGCTACAATCTGCAGTGGGCATGGACAAGTGGATATATAGCAGGAGAAATGCAGTAAATGATTAAAATTAACCAGATAAAGCTCCCCGTCACGCACAGTGATGAGGCATTAAAAAAGAAAATAATAAAAATGCTTAAGCTCAATGCCAAGACAGGCTTCACATACCGCATATTAAAGAAATCACTTGACGCGCGTAAAAAGCCTGAGCTGTTCTATACATATTCAGTTGCTGTAGAGATAGAGGATACAAAAAATAACGAAGAAGCAATTGTAAAAAGAGCAGCCAGCTCATCTGTGCTCATATACAAAGAAAAAGAGTACCGGATACCTGCGCACGGAAATATATCGCTTGACAGGCGCCCTGTTATTGCAGGGGCAGGACCTGCAGGGCTGTTTTGTGCATATATATTGGCAGAGGCGGGTTTTCGCCCGATAGTTATCGAGCGTGGCAGCCGGGTTGAGAAAAGAACCTGCGATGTACAAAAATTCTGGGAGAGCGGCATACTTAATCCCAAAAGCAATGTACAGTTTGGTGAGGGCGGTGCCGGAACCTTTTCAGACGGCAAGCTGAACACATCCGTAAAGGATCCTTCGGGCAGGAATCGTCTTGTGCTTGAGACATTTGTGCGCTTTGGGGCAGATCCGTCCATACTTTATGACAACAAGCCACATATTGGTACTGATGTACTTTCAGAAGTAATTGTCAACATGCGTGAGTTTTTGGTTGACAAAGGGGCTACATTTGTATTTGACACCTGTGTGAGCAATCTTGACATAGTTTCCCAAAAGCTATTAAGTGTTTACACGGATTCTGACAGTAACAGTAATAGTGAGATAAAGACAGATGTATGCGTTCTGGCACTCGGACACAGCGCCAGAGATACATTTGATATGCTTTACAATAAAGGCTTTGATATGGAGTGCAAGAGCTTTGCTGTCGGCTTTCGCGTGGAGCATCCGCAGCGCATGATAGATGAATCACAGTATGGTATTCAAAAGAAAATTATACTTCCGCCAAGCCCATACAAGGTTACCTCCAATTTTCCGAATGGCAGAGGAGTCTATTCATTCTGCATGTGTCCGGGAGGATATGTGGTCAACTCATCGTCAACCGAAAATCACACAGTGGTTAACGGTATGAGTTATCACGACAGAAACAGCAAAAATGCGAACAGTGCCATCATAGTATCTGTTTCGCCAAAGGATTTCGGAGCAGATGATGCCCTTGCCGGAGTGAGATATCAGGAAAAGCTTGAAACAGAAAATTATAAGCGAGGCAATGGTTTAATACCACAGCAGCTTTTCGGTGATTTCTGTGATGACAGATTAACAACAGCATACGGTGATTTTAGCTCCTGTACAAAGGGAAACACCGTCTTTGCAAAGCTGAATGGACTGATGAACGCTGACATGGAGCAGTCGTTCAAGCTTGGAATGGAACATTTTGGTCATCTGATACATGGTTTTGACAGAAAAGATGCAATTTTGTCCGGTATGGAGACACGCACATCTTCTCCGCTTCGCATAAAAAGAGATGAATCCTTTGAGAGCAATATCTCGGGTGTATACCCTTGCGGAGAGGGCGCAGGCTATGCGGGAGGCATTACATCTGCGGCAATCGACGGCATAAAGGTCGCAGAAGCAATTATTAAAAAATATAGGCCGGATTTTAAATAATATTTATACAAATGAATAATATTTATACACATAAAGAGAGGAAATATTCGTGGCAGAAGTATCACCAATGATGCAGCATTATCTGCAGACAAAAGAACAATATAAGGATTGTATTTTATTTTATCGCTTAGGAGACTTCTATGAGATGTTTTTTGATGATGCGATAATGGTTTCAAAGGAGCTTGAGCTTACACTCACAGGCAAAAACTGTGGACTTGAAGAAAGAGCTCCTATGTGTGGAGTACCATTTCACGCGGCAGACTCATATATCAACAGACTCGTATCAAACGGTCACAAGGTAGCTATCTGTGAGCAGATGGAGGATCCAAAGCAGGCAAAGGGAATCGTAAAGCGAGAGGTAATCCGTGTTGTGACACCCGGCACAAACACTGATATGGCTTCTTTAGATGAGGCAAAAAACAATTACATAATGTCGATTGTATACACTGAGGACAAATACGGCATAGCAACCTGTGATGTCACAACAGGTGATTTTTTTACGACAGAGGTGGATACGGAAAGAAAGCTGTTAGATGAGGTGAGCAGATTTAATCCATCGGAAATCATATGTAATGAAGCCTTCTACATGAGCGGAATAGATGTTGACGATATGAAAAACAGATTATCAATTACTGTTTCAGCACTAGACTCATGGTATTTTTCTGATGGTCTTGCAAATGAGACACTGCTTTCACATTTCCATGTACAGACAATAAATGCTCTGGGGCTTGAGGATTATGAGAGTGGAGTCATAGCTGCCGGTGCCCTGTTAAAGTACCTTTATGAGACGCAGATGAACTCGCTCGACAATATACTTGAGCTTCATCCGTACTCAATAGGCAAATATATGATAATAGACAGCTCATCAAGACGTAATTTGGAGCTTGTAGATACCCTTCGTGAAAAGCAAAAGAGAGGCTCACTGCTTTGGGTACTCGACAAGACACGTACGGCTATGGGAGCAAGACTGCTTCGCACCTATGTCGAGCAGCCTCTTATCGAAAAGGCAGAGATAATAAAGCGCCAGAAGCTTATCGAAGCACTTAATGCAAACGAAATCACAAGAGATGAAATCAGGGAATACCTTAATCCTATTTATGACCTTGAGCGTCTCATCACAAGAATCACCTACCAGTCAGCCAATCCGCGCGACCTTATAGCCTTCAGGGATTCTTTAAAAATGCTTCCACCAATAAAGCAGCAGCTTTCAGACATACCGTGTGAGCTTACCGATGAGATTAATGAAGAGTTCGACGAGCTTAAGGATATATATGAGCTTTTACTTTCATCCATTGAGGATGAGCCGCCTATCTCACAGCGTGACGGAGATATCATAAAAGCTGGCTACAACGAGGAGGTTGACCGTCTTCGAGACGCAAAAACCAAGGGAAAGACATGGCTTGCTGAGCTTGAAGCCGGTGAGCGTGAAAAAACCGGCATCAAAAACTTAAGAATCAAGTATAACAAGGTATTTGGATATTACCTTGAGGTCACAAACTCCTTCAAGGATATGGTTCCGGATTATTACGTGAGAAAGCAGACACTCACCAATGCCGAGCGCTACATCACACCGGAGCTTAAGGAGCTTGAGGATACCATCCTTGGAGCTGAAGACAGGCTCACATCACTTGAGTATGAGCTGTTTCGTGATGTAAGAAAACAGATTTCCTGCAATGTTTCAAGGATTCAGAAAACAGCCAGAGCTATAGCACAGATTGATGTTTTTGCTTCGCTTGCTCTTGTTGCCAGCCAGAATAATTACTGCAAGCCAAAGATAAATGAAAGCGGAATAATAGACATAAAAAACGGACGTCATCCTGTAGTTGAAAAAATGATTACAAATGACATGTTTATAGAAAACGATACATATCTGGATCAGCACAAAAACAGAATCTCAATCATCACAGGGCCAAACATGGCCGGTAAATCCACCTACATGAGACAGACAGCACTTATCGTTCTCATGGCACAGATTGGAAGCTTTGTACCTGCACAAACTGCAAATATCGGTATTGTAGACCGTATCTTCACGCGAGTCGGCGCATCTGACGACCTTGCAAGCGGCCAGAGTACATTTATGGTTGAGATGAACGAGGTGGCAAATATACTAAGGAATGCGACCGCCAAATCCCTGCTCATTCTCGATGAGATTGGGCGAGGCACGAGTACATTTGACGGACTAAGCATCGCCTGGGCAGTTGTAGAGCATATAAGTAATCCAAAGCTCCTCGGAGCAAAGACGCTTTTTGCAACCCATTATCACGAGCTCACCGAGCTTGAGGGCAAGCTTGACAGTGTAAATAACTATTGCATCGCTGTAAAGGAAAAGGGCGATGATATAGTTTTCTTAAGAAAAATCGTAAAGGGCGGAGCTGACAGAAGCTATGGTATACAGGTTGCAAAGCTTGCAGGTCTGCCGGATTCAGTCATAGAGCGTGCCAAGGAAATCGCAGAGCAGCTTGTTGCAAATGATATCACAGATACTGTAAAAAGCATATCCGTTGACACTGGTCACAAGCATAAAAAGGAGCATCTTGACGAGGTTGATATGACACAGATTTCACTTTTCGACACAGTTAAGGATGATGACATAATTGATGAGCTTCGAAGCATAGACATAGGCAACATGACACCACTTGATGCGTTAAACAAGCTGTATCAGCTCCAGAACAAGGTTAAAAACCGCTGGTAGAAAGGATTAAAATGCCAAATATTGCCATATTAAATCAGGAAACAATAGATAAAATAGCTGCAGGAGAGGTTGTTGAGCGTCCGTGCTCCGTGGTAAAGGAGCTGGTGGAAAATGCCATAGATGCAGGCTCCACAGCCATTACTGTCGAGATAAAGGAGGGCGGAATCTCATTCATCCGTATCACCGACAACGGATGCGGAATTGAAAGAGAACAGGTTGCAGTTGCATTTTACCGTCACAGCACAAGTAAAATCCGCTCGGCAGAGGATTTACTCACAGTAAAGTCTCTCGGCTTCAGAGGTGAGGCGCTGTCAAGTATCTCGGCCGTTGCCCGCGTTGAGCTTATCACAAAAACCTACGATGAGCTCACCGGCACCAGATATGTGATTGAGGGCTCGAAGGAGCTTTCCAACGAGGAAATCGGTGCTCCGGACGGTACTACCTTCATAGTAAAGGATTTGTTTTACAATGTTCCGGCAAGACGTAAGTTTTTAAAGACAGCACAGACAGAGGGCAGCTACATAAGCGATATGGTTGAAAAGCTTGCGCTTTCGCATCCCGATATATCGTTTAAGTTCATAAACAATAACCAGACAAAGCTTCACACCTCAGGAAACGGCAACAGAAAGGATATCATATACCATATATTCGGTCGCGAGATATCGTCATCACTGCTTGAGGTGAAGCATGAATGCGAATACTTTAAGGTGGAGGGATTTATAGGAAAACCTGTTATCACAAGGGGCAACAGAAATTATGAGAATTATTTCATAAATGGCAGATATGTAAAGAGCAATATATTGTCACGTGCTATCGAGGAGGCATACAAGAGCTTTCTAATGCAGCATCAGTATCCGTTTACAGTGCTTTACTTTACATTTTTCAGTGAGCTGGATGTCAACGTACATCCGACCAAGATGGAGCTTAGGTTTGACAACAACAACGAGATATATGTTGAATTGTGTGACACAATATATGCAATTCTATCCCATAAGGAGATGATTCCCGAGGTGCCTGTAGACAGTACGCCGGCGCCTAAAAAGATAGTGCATGAGTATAAGGAGCCAATACCGGAGCCGTTTGAGAAGAGGCGTATCAATGAGGTGAGGGCAGCGGAATCAAGGAGTGTGTACGGACAGAGCGTGACGTCAACAGTAAAAAATTACTCAGCAACAGAACCTGCTGCAAAAGCGCCTGAGACTTCCACCGCGTATGAACCTGCACAGGTTGTCACCGGCACCCAGCAGACACTCGGCGATTACGACAAGGTTTTTCTTACAGAAAGCTCAAAGAAGCAGTTTTCCATCATAGGCCAGCTCTTTAAGACATACTGGTTAATAGAGTTTGAGGACAAGCTTTATATCATAGACCAGCATGCAGCTCATGAGAAGGTGCTGTATGAAAAAACGATGGCAAGACTTGCCAATAAGGATTTCACATCACAGCGCATAAGCCCTCCGATTGTCATGACTCTTGATGCAAGGGAAAGCGAGATGCTTGAGAAATACAGGCCGCAGATAGAACAGTTTGGCTATGAGGTGGAGCATTTTGGCGGCAAGGAATACATGATCAGTGCAATTCCGGATAATTTGTTTAACATAGATATGAAGGATCTGTTTATAGAGATGCTCGATGATTTTTCCAATGCGACAGGCAGGCAGACTCCTGATATCATCACGGAAAAGGTCGCATCCATGTCGTGCAAGGCAGCAGTCAAGGGCAATGACAAGCTTACTCTTCCTGAGATAAATAAGCTGATAGATGAGCTTTTGTCACTCGACAATCCTTACAACTGCCCACACGGCAGACCAACCATCATCTCTATGAGCAAATATGAGATAGAAAAGAAATTCAAACGTATCGTATGACAACATACACATTTGGACTGAGGTGCAATATGACACAAAAACCGATGATTGTCCTGACAGGACCGACAGCAGTAGGAAAGACAGCTCTATCGATTGAGCTTGCAAAAAAAATAAATGGTGCTATAATATCCGCGGATTCCATGCAGGTATACAAATACATGGATATAGGCTCTGCGAAGGTTACAGTCGATGAGATGGACGGCATAAAGCACTATCTGATAGATGAACTTGAGCCCTCTGACGAGTTCAATGTATTTATCTTTAAGGATATGGCCAAAAAAGCACTTAATGAAATATACGAAGCAGGAAAGATACCGATAGTTGTCGGCGGCACCGGCTTTTATATACAGGCGCTTTTGTATGACATTGATTTCACAAAGCAGGATGTGGATGAGGAATACAGAAAGAGCCTTTACGACTTTGCTAACGAGCACGGAAACCATGCACTGCATGAAAAGCTTAAGGATATCGACCCTGCATCCTACGAGAGCATCCATGAGAATAACGTAAAGCGCGTCATCAGGGCAATTGAATACTATCACACCTGCCATGAACCGATTTCAAAGCACAATGAGACTGAAAGAGCCAAGCAGTCTCCATACAGTTTTGCCTATTTTGTACTGGATGATGTAAGACAAAGACTCTATGAGAGGATAGATAAGAGAGTTGATATCATGGTTTCAAACGGACTTGTCAATGAGGTGAAAAAGCTAAAGGCAATGGGCTGTACAAGCGATATGGTATCCATGAAGGGCATAGGATATAAGGAAATCCTTGCATATCTCGATGGAGAATATTCACTTGATGAGGCTGTGGACAAGGTAAAGCTTGAGTCAAGGCGTTTTGCAAAGAGACAGCTAACCTGGTTTAGGAGAGAAAAAGATACCATATGGATAGAAAAAAATGAATATTCATATGATGATAATAAAATATTAAATAAAATACAAGAAATTTTAGCAGAAAAGAGGATTATAATTTGTTAGATACCAATGAAGCCATTTACAGGCAGTATGAGACACTTGGAATATCAAAGGAGGTTTTGGATTTCGGAATCTCTGTAGAAAAGGAGCTTAAGGAGCGTTTTGACAAAATAGACACAAATGCTGAGTATAATCAGCTTAAGGTCATAGCCGCCATGCAGAAAAACAAGGTGAGCGCAGAGTGCTTCCAGGCATCAAGCGGCTACGGCTACAATGACCTCGGAAGAGATACACTTGAGAGAGTGTACGCAGACTGTTTTGGCGCAGAAGATGCACTTGTAAGGCCTCAGATTACCTGTGGTACACATGCACTTGCACTTGCACTCATGTCAAACCTGCGCCCGGGCGATGAGCTTTTAAGCCCTGTCGGAAAGCCTTACGATACACTTGAAGAGGTAATAGGCATACGCCCTTCAAAGGGCTCACTTGCTGAGTACGGCATCACATATGCGCAGGTTGACTTACTGCCTGACGGTGAGTTTGACTATGATGGAATAAAGAAAGCCATCAATGAAAAAACAAAGCTTGTCACAATCCAGCGCTCTAAGGGCTATGCTACAAGACCTACGCTTTCGGTCAAAAGAATAGGCGAACTCATTGCCTTTGTAAAGAGCATAAAGCCTGATGTGATCTGTATGGTCGATAACTGCTACGGTGAGTTTGTCGAGGATACAGAGCCTATCCAGGTTGGAGCGGACATGATGGTTGGCTCACTGATCAAAAATCCGGGAGGCGGACTTGCACCAATCGGAGGCTATATTGTCGGCAAAAAGGAATGTGTTGAAAATGCCGCATACCGTCTCACATCTCCTGGACTTGGCAAGGAGGTTGGAGCCTCACTCGGAGTCATCCAGTCATTTTATCAGGGCTTTTTCCTTGCACCGACAGTCGTAAGCGGAGCATTAAAGGGAGCAATCTTTGCCGCAAAAATCTATGAAAAGCTTGGTTTTAAGGTGGTTCCTGACGGTACTGAAAGCCGCCACGATATCATACAGGCTGTAGAGTTCAATAACCGCGATGCCATGATAGCCTTCTGCGAGGGCATTCAGGCAGCAGCACCTGTAGACAGCTATGTGACCCCTGAGCCATGGGCTATGCCGGGCTATGACAGTGATGTCATCATGGCAGCAGGCGCATTTGTGCAGGGCTCATCCATTGAGCTTTCTGCCGATGGCCCTGTGAAGCCGCCATATGCGGTTTATTTCCAGGGAGGACTCACATGGTACCATGCAAAGCTTGGAATTTTGATGTCTTTACAAAAACTTTATGAGAGAAATCTTGTTAAGCTGGATTAGGTGTGCTACAATTAACTGAAAACTTTGCTTAAATCCGTTGTCAATCGCCTGGGAGAAGCGAAAGGGATTAATGCATAATAACAAAACAATTAAAAATCTGCCGGCTTCAGAGCGACCATATGAGAAATTTTTATCGCTTGGAGCATCAGGCCTGTCAGACGCTGATTTACTTGCCATCATTATAAAGACCGGCACAAGAGACAAGACTGTGATTGATATTGCGCAGGACATACTTTCCGGCAGGCATGGCAATCTGCTCAATCTCTATGAGATGTCCTATGAGGAGCTTCTTAGTATCCCCGGGATAGGGCAGATAAAAGCTATACAGCTTAAGGCGATAGCAGAGCTGTCGCTTCGTATAGCAAAGACAAAAAAGGTTCAAAGCATCAGAATGAATAATCCTCAGACAATAGCTGACTACTATATGGAGCAGATGAGGCATCTCACAAATGAAGTCGTCATTTGTGCCTATTTTGATGTGAAAAGCAGATTCTTAGGAGACAAGTTCATATCCAAGGGTTCACTAAGCTCATCTGTAGTGGACATAGGCTCCATCATCAGGACCGCCTTGGACAAAAATGCATCAAAACTTGTTTTATTGCACAATCATCCAAGCGGAGATTGTACTCCCAGCAGAAATGATATTGCTGTCACAGACAGATTAATTGAGGGCTCAGGGATTTTTTCCATAGAGCTTTGTGACCATATCATAATCGGAGATAACGAATATTATAGCTTCTATGAAAATAAACTTATATAAACAGAAGACGAGGTAGAATTATTATGAGCAACAACGTTTACGGAATTGATCTGGGAACAAACAATTTCAAGGTATACTCAAAGGCTACAGGCAAGACAATGCTTGAGAAAAACACAATAGCCGTAATAGACAAAAATCAGATATATGCATATGGAGACAGCGCATATGCCATGTATGAAAAGGCGCCTGAGACAATCAACGTCATATTTCCTGTTGTAGAGGGAGTTATTGCTGACTATAATCTGCTTCAGACTATGATTTTTGACTTTTTGGAGCACAAGACAAAGGCACGTATCAAAAATGCTGAGTTCATCATCGCTGTGCCGACAGATATCACAGATGTAGAGAAAAGAGCATTCTACGAGCTCTTCTATAAGAGCAAATCAAAGCCTAAAAAGGTCATGCTCTGTGAGAAGCCTATCGCTGATGCTGTAGGTCTTGGAATAGATGTAAACGAGCCAACCGGTGTCATGATAGTAGATATGGGCGCTGACACAACAGAGACATCCGTTATTTCACTCGGTGGCCTGGTGCTTAGTGACCTGCTTCATTTCGGTGGCAACAGACTTGACGAGTCAATTATCTCCTTTGTACGAAAGGAGTTCAATCTTGTAATCGGACAAAAGACTGCAAAGCTGTTGAAGGAGACCATAGGTTCTGCACTTCCGGGAAGAGAGGACAGTATGGTCATAGTGGGACGTGATGTGGTAAGCGGCCTGCCTATTGAGATGGAAATTGGATCAAAGGTCGTTTACGAGGCTATGAAGTCAAACCTTGAGTCTATATGCACATCAATAAAAATGATTCTTGAGAAGACTCCGCCTGAGCTTGCAAAGGATATCATCCATTCAGGCATTTATATCACAGGAGGCGGCTCACAGCTTGCAGGACTTGACCAGCTCTTTGAACAGATTACAGGTATAAAGGTCATCTGCTCAGAATGTCCTGAGGAGAGTGCAGTACGCGGGCTCGTACAAATAGTTTCTGATTCAAAATATAAGAGACTTCCGTTCAGCATCAAAAAATAATAACCGAGGTTAACATGAGTAAGAATTTTCGCAATCGAAAGAGAAAGCACAATAAAAAGCTGCCTGCAAGATACACACTGTTGATTATGACAGCAGTCTGCTTTGTGACCATGCTGTTAAGCCTTACCTTAAATATCTCCGGTGGTCCTTTAAAGACTGCTGCCGGATATGTATTCATCCCAATGCAGAAAGGTATAAACAGCTTTGGAATCCACATTTCAGATAAGATTACAGAAATACGCACATTAAAAAATGTCAAGGCTGAGAATAAAAAGCTCAAGGCCGAGGTAGAAGAGCTTACAACACAGCTCACAACCACCAAACTTGAACAGTATGAGCTTGACAATTACAGACAGCTTCTGGATTTGGATGCCAAATATCCATCATATCCCAAGGTCGCTGCCAGTGTTATAGCAAAGGACAGCGGAAACTGGTTTTCTACCTTTACTATCGACAAAGGAAAAAAGGATGGAGTGGACGTAGGCATGAATGTGCTTGCGGGAAGCGGACTTGTAGGTATTGTTACCGATGCTGGCGATAATTTTGCCAAGGTACGCTGTATCATAGATGATGCCAGCAAGGTCAGTGGCATGGTTTCCACCACGGAGGACAACCTCACCGTCAGTGGCAATATAAAAACCATGAACGATGACAAAGTAATTACCTTTACGGAGTTAAAGGATGACGACAACAAGGTAAAAGAGGGCGATCCTGTTGTTACCTCATACGTGTCAGACCGTTACCAGCAGGGCATACTGATTGGCTATGTGACAAAAATCGAAAATAATTCCAACAATCTGACAAAATCCGGCACTATCACACCGGTTGTAGATTTTGAGCATATCGAAAATGTCATGGTCATAACACAGCTTAAGCAGACCGGTGACACTAAGACAGCTGACGACACCGAAAGTACAGAAACAGCCGGCGACAGCCAGACTGAAAATTCAACTGAAAATAAGTAAGGAGCAGCATGAGACGTAGAATTGTTTTATTTATAATAATAACTTTATGCTTTTTATTGCAGACCACGCTGTTTAAGACTCTTTCCTTTGCCAATATCTCACCAAACCTGTTGATTATAGCCGTATCATCCTTTGGCTTTATGCGTGGCAAAAAGGAAGGACTGTGGGTAGGCTTCTTTTGCGGCCTGCTTATTGACATATTTTGCGGAAATTATATAGGACTGTATGCTTTAATATATATGTATATCGGTTTTATCAATGGATTATTCCAAAAAAGATTCTATCCTGACGATATAAAGCTTCCTATGCTTCTGATAGGAGGCAGCGATTTGTTTTACAATCTGGTAGTATACTTTTTCATGTTTTTACTGCGTGGCAGATTTAGCTTTTTGTACTATCTGAAGTCAATTATCATACCTGAATTTGTATACACAATGGTTATCAGTATACTTTTGTATCTGGTATTTCTTAAGTTAAACCAGAAGCTGGAAGCACACGAGAAAAGGAGAGCAAAGAAATTTGATTTATGATATAAAAGATTTTCTGAAGAAATTTTTCAGCTCAAGGCTTTTTGTATTGGCAGCAGTAATTATTTTCATGTTTGCCCTGCTTGCCGAAAGAGTCTTTACCCTTCAGATTATTAAAGGTGCAGATTATCAGAAAAACTTCATAATGCTGATTAAAAAGCCGCTGTCCATAGAGGCATCAAGAGGCAATATATACGATGTAAATGGTGAGCTGCTTGCTTACAATCAGCTTGCATACTCTGTAGTCATCTCAGACAATGGCAGCTATTCATCTACGAAGGAGCACAATCGTCTTTTAAACAAAGAGCTTAATGAAATTATCAATGTGATAAAAAACAATGGCGGCTCCATATACAATGATTTTCCGGTTGTTTTAAACGATGATGGTACATACAGCTTTACATTCACATCTGAAACCTCAAAAAAGAGATTTCTGTCAGATGTATTCGGAAAGAAATATGATAAGCTCGAATACAATAAAGCGCTTGGATTTGACGAGGCAAATGCCAGCGCCCAGAATATTATTGATTTTCTAAGCTCTGACCAGAATGAATGCTTTGATATAAGCAGCAAGTATGATACACAGGCCACTTATGATATTGTAGTGATGAGATATGCCATAAAACAGAACCGATTCACTAAATACAAAACCACTACTATTGCAAAGGATGTAAATGATTCGATAGTAGCATATGTCAATGAGCATTCAGATACTCTTACCGGCATATCAGTTGAAGAGGATACCATCCGCAAGTACAACTATCCTGAATATATTTCATCGCTCATAGGATACACAGGCAAGATATCTACCGACGAGTATAATGAGCTGTCAAAGGATGATGACTCATATACACAAAATGATATGGTAGGTAAGTCAGGCTTGGAGCAGTACTATGAGAGCTATCTGCGAGGCAAAAACGGTGAAAAACAGGTCTATGTAAACAATGTCGGTAAGATAAACGAGGTAATAAGTCAGGAGAATCCTGTTTCCGGAAATGATGTCTACTTAAGTATTGACATCAAACTGCAGGAGGCCACATACAAGCTGTTAGAGCAGGAGATAGCCGGAATTGTTTACTCCAAAATAAAATCCGGTGAAATACCTATAACTGATGTTTACTTTGCACTGATCAACAACAACGTAGTTGACCTGACACATTTCAATGCATCAGATGCATCAGCAACTGAGCAGGCTATATACAATTCCTTCAGCGGTCAGCTGCAGGATGCATTATCCACTATTGACAGAGAGCTTGAAAGTGGTACTTCAGGCACTGCTTCCATGTCGGAGCAGACACTTGATTATTTTACATGTGTTATGTCAGTGCTAAACGATGATGGACTGCTGTTGAACAAACAGATAGATACCTCTGATTCCACATATGCCTCATGGAAGGCTGGCACACTCTCACCGCGTGATTATCTCAAATACTGCATTTCAAAGCAGTGGATAGATATCACAAAGCTTGATGTGGACCAGAAGTATGCTGATTCAAGCGAGATTTACACAGCACTCTGCTCGTATATCAGGGATGCCATGACTGACAATAAAGACTTTGCCAAAATTATATACAAATATATGGTAAATTCCGGGGCGGTCACTGGACAGCAGCTGTGCCTTCTGCTTTTTGACCAGGGTGTACTCGATTATGACGATGCAACAGTAAGCAACATTGCCAATGGCTCCATCAGTCCATATGCATTTCTTATGGACAAAATAAACAATATAGAGATAACACCTGCACAGCTTGCCCTTGACCCATGTACAGGCTCCTGTGTAATAACTGATGTAAAGACAGGACAGCTAAAGGCTTTAGTCAGCTATCCGGGCTATGACAATAACAAGCTTGCAAACACTGTAGATGCTGATTACTACCAGTCTCTCAGAGAGGACAAGTCTAATCCACTATGGAATTATGCAACCCAGGAGCAGACTGCACCGGGATCTACCTTCAAGATCATAACAATGGCTGCAGGGCTGGAAGAAGGGGCAGTATCTGTGGATGACAGGTTTTACTGTCCGGGATATATTCTTGTAAAGGATCGCCGGATCCACTGCGCCAAAAGAACCGGCCATGGTTCCCAGAATTTTGTAGAGGGAGCCCAGAATTCCTGTAATCCGGTGTTTATCCAGGTAGGTCTTCGGCTGGGAGTGGACAGATATTAC
>OIEC01000805.1_pt1 | contig 15421 bp, 7 predicted proteins | sample 1604801 | NCBI WGS metagenome assembly OIEC01 (sample SAMN01760940, study PRJEB22395) | human gut metagenome | reverse complement strand
TATACAGATAGATGCCGTCGTCCTCCACAAAGCGCCAAGCCTTCCGCAGCATACCGTTGGTAGTCAGCTCCGGTGAGGTGGAGAATGCCTCCCGACTGCCGCCAACGCCGGTATAAGCCACCAATGACAGCGCTTCGGAGAAGCGGTTTTCGTAAAGGTTGTAATCGGCATACTTGCCGTCAAAGTCGGCGGGGACGACCCAATAGCTGTCATTGAGGGATAGCCCCATACAGACATCAATGATGCCCTTCGTGTTGTTTACGCTCAGCCCCAGCGTCTTTAAGATTTCATCTACAAACTGCCGGTTCTTCGGAATCACCCGTCGTTCCAGCCACTTCACAACGCCCTCGTTTGTCAGCTCCAAGTCGAGGGGAAACAGCTTTTGCTTTGCCGTTTCGGTGTGAAGAATTGTCGCCTGCAAGCCCTCCAAGCCTCTTTCCTCCAGCGTGAAGGTCAGCAGTGTTTCATCATAAAGGCGCAGGCTATATACTTTTTCCATTGTGCTGCTCCTTTCCTCAAGCATTACGGACACATCCTTGTCAAGTGCCTCTGCGATCTTGAGCATCAGGTCAAGGGAGAGGTTTTGCGTTCCTTTTTCAATGCGGCAGATGTTGGAACGCTGGGTTCCGATGCGCTTTGCAAGCTGCTCCTGCGACAATCCTTTTTCCAGTCTTGCCTGCGTCAGCTTCTGCACAATGCTTTGCCTTGCCGCCAACAGTTCCTTTTCGGTCATACAAAACCCTCCCTTCTGATCCATTATAATGTTATCATATATGATAACGATTGTCAAGAGGTTCGGCTATCTTTCCAAGTCCCTCGGTTTCTTTTCTGGCAGTTCTTCACCCTCATCGGGTTCACCGCCGACGATTTCGTTCTCACGCTTATCCACATTGAGCAGGGCATTGAGTTCGTTCAGCCGGTCGGTCTTGGCTTTCAGTTCTCCCTCCTGCGGGAACGGTCTTTCCACATCGACCTTCGCAGTTTCAAACTGCTTTTTGAGGTTATCAAGCTCCATTTCGTTCATCTCCAAACGCTTTGGAAGCCCCTCCAGCGCATTATCCAAGCGGGTGATGTTGCCGAAGGTGTCCGTGCCGAGGGTTACGGGATAGCCAAGCTCACCCTTGAGCCGCACTTTGTATTCTCTTGCTTCAAAGTACAGCTCCATCGTAAAGCCACGGTACTCACCGAGGGGGATGGGGTCGGGATTTGTCATTGCCCTACACGCCTCCAAGATGGCGTTGCCGGCATCCGCTTTCTCTGAATAGAAAGCACCCTTGACCGTCATACCAATAAAGGTTTCATCAGACGGCTTCGGGTGCTCTGCAACTCTTTCAATATCGGATTTTAATCCCGCAATTACATCAGAGCGCCGTGCGATCTCCTGCGGATAGAACTTGATGATCTTATCCTCCAAAGCATATTTTTCGGAAAGGAAGCTGGACTTTAAGAGCCGCAACTTCTGAACCTGAATGTCCAAGTCCATCTTCTCTTTGATGTGGGGATTGCCGGTCGCCAGCATCTTGATCTCAGCATAGGACAGTGCGGTTTCGTCAATATCCTCGCAGGATCGTACCGGCGATTTGCTGGTCATTATCTGCGAAGCGAACTTCTGCTTGCCTTCCACGAGCTGATATAAGTAGGCATCAAAGGTTTCTTCCGTTACGAAACGGTAGATGTGAACCTCTGCATTTTCGTTGCCTTGCCGGATACTTCTGCCGAGCCGCTGTTCCAAGTCAGAGGGTCGCCACGGGCAATCGAGGTCGGAGGATGCGGCAAGTTTGTTCTGCACATTCGTACCGGCTCCCATCTTCTGCGTACTGCCCATCAGGATGCGGACATCCCCTCGGCGTACCTTCTTGAACAGCTCCAGCTTCTTTGCTTCGGTATCTGCTTCGTGGATGAACCTTATCTCATCAGCGGGTACGCCACGGGCAATCAGTTTCTGTCGGATGTCGTCATAGACATTGAAGGAGCCGTCGTTTTTCGGCGTAGACAGGTCGCAGAAAAATAGCTGGGTCAACCGCTTTTCGCTGCCACGCTCCCAAGTTTCAAACATAGCGTCCACGCAGGCGTTGAGCTTACTGTCCTCAAAATCAGGGAGCAACGGATTGATAAGCCGCTGATCAAGAGCCAGCTTTCTGCCGTCGTTGGTGATCTTGAGCATATTGTCCACCTTGGCATCAACCATACCGTTTCGTACCCTTTCGGCTCTCTCCGCAAGCTCGGCTACCATCTGCTTTTGGATTTCAGAGGGCTTCACCGAGATATTGTGAAAGACCGCTTTCGGCACTGGCAGGTCAAGCATATCCGCTGTTTTGATGTCTGCGATTTCCTTAAACATCGCCATCAGCTCCGGTAAATTGTAAAAGCGGGCAAAGCGTGTTTTAGCTCGGTATCCCGTTCCTTCGGGTGTAAGTTCTACTGCCGTAATGGTTTCTCCGAAAGTGGAAGCCCAGGCATCAAAGTGTTGCAAGTTGTTCTGAACAAGAGTGTTGTACTGCAAGTACCGCTGTATGGTGTAAAGCTCGACCATCGAATTGGAGATCGGCGTTCCTGTCGCAAACACTGTCCCACGCCCTCCGGTCAGCTCGTCCAAGTACCTGCATTTCATAAAGAGGTCGCTGGACTTCATTGCTTCGGTTTGAGCAATGCCGCCTACATTCCTCATTTTTGTAAAGAGAAACAGGTTCTTGTAGTAGTGACTCTCATCGATAAAGAGTCTGTCTACACCCAACTCCTCAAAGGTCACTGTATCATCCTTTTTGGACTGATCGTTGAGCTTATCGAGCTTCTGCTTGACAGATTTCTTTGTGCGTTCCAGTTGTTTTACGGAGAAGTTATCTCCACGGTTCTTTTTCAGTTCCGCAATGCCCTCCGTAATTTCATCAAGCTGCTGTTCGAGGATCGCCCGCTGCCGTTCAATGGACATCGGTATTTTCTCGAACTGCGAATGCCCGATAATGATGGCATCGTAATCACCAGTGGCAATTCTGCCGCAGAACTTTTTGCGGTTCTTGGTTTCAAAGTCTTTCTTCGTTGCCACCAAAATGTTGGCTGAGGGATAAAGCTGTAAGAACTCCGATGCCCACTGCTCGGTGAGGTGATTGGGTACGACAAACAGGGATTTGCTGCACAATCCGAGCCGTTTGGACTCCATCGCCGCCGAAACCATCTCGAAGGTTTTCCCTGCGCCCACGGCGTGTGCAAGCAGCGTATTCCCGCCGTATAGGATGTGTGCCACCGCATTTCTTTGGTGTTCCCGAAGCTCGATTTCCGGGTTCATACCACTGAAAACGATGTGGCTTCCATCGTACTCACGGGGACGCAGGCTGTTGAATTTATCGTTGTAAAGGCGGCAGAGCCGTTCTCTGCGCTCAGGGTCAGACCAGACCCAATCCTGAAAGCCCTGCTTGATAAGCTCCTGCTTTGCCTGTGCGATTGCCGTTTCCTTCTTGTTCAGAATGGCTTTCTTTTTGCCGTCTGCGTCCTCCACATAGTCAAAGATGCGGACATCCTTAAGGTTCAGTGTTTCCTCGATGATTTTGTAGGCGTTGATGCGCCCCGTACCGTAGGTGCTGTATGCCTTCACATTGCTGCGGTCATAGGACTTGCCCTCAATGTTCCATTCGCCGGTGTAGGCAGAGAAGTGAACCTTGATGTTCCACTGTGCGTACCTCGGTGTCCCCAAGAACTCAAACATAAACTGTTCTACAATTTCGGTCGGCAACCAAGTAGCACCGAGCCGAACGGCAATTTCGCTGGCGGTCAGGTCTTTGGGCTGCACCCGTTCCAGTGCTTCCACATTGACGGTGTAATCTTCGGGGTAAAGCTCCGCCGACTTTCGGGCGAGTGCCAACTTTTCACGGACATTGCCGGAGAGGTATTCATCCGCCATCAGGTACTTTGCCTGCGTGGAATTGCCGTACCCGTACATCGGGTTCAGAAAGATAACGCCCTTCAAGTCCGCAAAGATTTCTTCCTCGGTTTTGCCGGTCAGCTCGCACATATAATCCATATCCACACGGGCTTTTTCGCCCATAGAAACGGCAAGCGCTTCGCTGGCGGTATCTACGGAAGTGACCGGGGTGTGTGGCTTGATGGTTCGCTTGTAGAATATATCCGCCTTGCGTTCAAGCTGCCCTTCATCGCCCAAGACCTCAAGAGCCGAGAGCAGAGAAAAGGAGCTGTCCTGCGAAAAGGCGGAGCTGTTGGCACGGCTGTTGATAAGTCCGTACTGCTTGGAAAAGGTATCATAAAGAGCGTTTAATCGTTCCTGCTCCGCTTTAATTTCCGAGTCAGGGTAATCCTCTGTCTGCAATTCAATCAGCTTTCTGACCGAATCACGGATGCGGATCATACCCTTTATGCGGTTCTCTGCGGTAGCCGATACCTCCACCGGAGCCATACGGCTGTTTTCTCGGAAGTAGATTTTATCGTCCAGCACCGTATAGGAGAAATTACGGACGGTGGGATCTGCGGGAATGGAATTGTCCTCCTCTGCAAGCTCATCCTCCACCTCATATACGGTCAGCTCACCGTGAATATTGGAAACGGCTTCGCTGAGTTGCTCGGCAAGGTCTGCCTCCTCGTAAGGGACGCAGGTGACTTCGGGACCGAAACGCCCCGTCACCATTTTCATCTCTCCGAGGATCATTTCGGGATGCTCAACAAAGTAGCTGTTCATCAGGATACCGTTTTCATCTGTGCCGAGCTGTACCCAATCCGGCTCTATATCCACAATGCGGTCACGCTTTTGCAGAATAAGAATGTCCGAAACGACTTCCGTTCCGGCATTTCCCTTAAAGGTGTTGTTCGGCAAACGGATAGCACCAAGCAGGTCAGCTCGCTGAGCAATATACTTTCGGACAGCGGAGTTTTCCTTATCCATCGTTCCCTTGCTGGTGATGAGAGCCATCACGCCGCCCGGACGGAGTTTGTCCAAGGACTTGGCAAAAAAGTAGTCGTGAATGAAAAACTTGTGCTTATCGTAACGCTTATCAGGAACCTTGAAATCCCCGAAGGGTACATTCCCCACAACGGCATCAAAGAAGCTGTCGGGGAGGTTGGTTTCCTCAAAGCCCTGTGCGGCGATAGAGGACTTTTGATATAACTGCTGTGCGATACCGGCAGAAACCGTATCCAGCTCCACACCGTAGATCTTGCTTTCCTTCATTTCTTCGGGAAGCATACCGATAAAATGCCCGATGCCGCAGGACGGTTCCAAGATATTGCCCTCACGGAATCCAAGCTGTTTCATCACCTTATACACGGCATTGATAACCGTTGGCGGCGTGTAGAAAGCGGTCAAAGTGCTTTCTCTTGCGGAAGCATATTCCTCCGGCGTCAGGATGTTTTTCAGCATCCCAAACTCTGTCTGCCAAGAACCTGCTCTCTCATCAAAGGCTTCGGGAATACCACCCCAGCCCACATATTTAGAGAGGATGATCTGCTCGTCCGGTGTGGCGAAGCGGTTTTCTTCCTGACACCTTTTCAGAACGGTGATCGCCGAATAGTTGCGGTGGAAGCGTTCTTTCTTGTTGACCTCCTCGACCTCGTGAGAAGCAAGGTCAAAGGTATGCCGGTCTGCCATTGGGATTTCGGGATGAATGTCAAAGGACTGCACCCGGCTTTTCTTCGGATGCTCCCAAGCGGGTGCAAGAGGTGCTTCCACCTGTGCAAGTTCTTCCTCGGAGAGAGAAACAAGGTCATCAAAGGACAGTGCTTGCAGTCCTTTTTCGGTCAGTTCTTCAAGGGACGCATACTGCTCACTGCGGACGACTTTGCCGTCTGCAAGAGTTTCGATGCGGAAATCCACAAGGTTGACCCTTGCCTGTATTTCGTGCTTGTCGTCCTCCGTCGTAGTGTAGGCAACACCCACATTGGCAAGGTCGGTGTAATCCGCACCGTCCTCACGCTGATACTCCTCACGGCAAAAATCATCAATGAGATGCTTCGCCTTGTCCAGAGGATTTTCCGGCAAATACGGGCTGTCGATGATCTCAAAGCCCTTGGGCGGTGGGTCAAGCTGGGTGATAAAACTGTGCGGAATGGTGTTGCCGTCCTTGTCCTTATACAGAACAATACTCATCGGCACACCGTAGTAGTTTTCCTCCTTGATGTCCTTCTCAAAGCTATACGGGCTGGTGTACTCGATGCTTTCACCGACCTTGCCGTCCGTGCCGAGATAGTCGATCCTGCCGATAGGTTTGGACTCGATGGGCGCTTCCTTCGTGGTGGAAACCACGGTGCGGGTAATGCGTTTACCGTCCTCTAAGGCGTTGACCTCTATATCGTACCCTCTGTCGGTCAGCATTGTAAGGTAGGTTTCCAAGCGGTGCTGCGGAAATCCCACCATAGGGACACGGGTGTTATGACCATTGGCACGAGTAGTCTGTGTCAGCTCAAGAGCAGTCCCGACGACCTCTGCGTCATCGGCATAGGCTTCAAAGAAGTCGCCCACCTGATAGAGCAAAAGGCTACTCGGATTGTCTGCTTTGGTTTTAAGATACGCCTGATAGAACTCCGGCAAAGCAGCATCCTTTGGCTTTTCTCTTTCTGCCGCCCGTTCGATACGCTCCACAACGCTTTGCGGCAAGTCCTGCACATAGAAGGTGATCTCACCTTCGGGGGAGATGTGGGCAATGTTCTGATAGTCCCCATTGACCTCCACGGCACGGTTCCAAACGGTCAGTCCGTTGCCGAGATAGCCCATCCCGATGTCGAACTCAATCGCCTTTTCTTCGGACTGTTTATTAGCGACCTTCAAATGGTCATTCAGCGGGTTCTCCTGCACCTTGCTGTCGAACTCAGTTCTCGTCATTTCCTTGTTGAAAAGCGGAAACTGCGTATCATAGAGCATCACACGCTCATCGTCAAAATGCAGGATCTCAAATTCACCGGCACCGAGATACACCTTATCACCGAGGTGGTAGGCATACTCGGCAGGCTCCGACTTGGCGGCAGTTTCTTTTTCGGGTGGTACTACAGAGAGGATTTCTCTGTTCCTGCGTTCCTCGGCAAGCTCTGCACGGCGTCCTTCCTGCTGTTTCAACCATTCGGGATATTGCGCCATCTCCTTGGGGTTCAGGTAGCGGTCGAGCCTTATCAGCTCGGCAATACGCTTCTCCACTTGACTCCATTTCAGGTCGATGTGGGGCTTATCACTTCCGATACCTTTAGAAATACGGATGCCCTTGCCGTCGTGCTGTTCGTCAATTCCTGCGCCGGTGATAGCGGGATAAACGCCGCCCCAGCCGTATTCATTTTTCAAAAAATCTGCGTTTTCCTTTGCAGACAGGCTCTTTTGGAACTGCTCATAGATTCGCATTTTCCCCTCAGAAATGCCGCTGCCACGGGTGAGAACAGCGTCGATGATCTCCTGAGAGAAAGTAAAAGCAGAGGGCTTTCGTTCCTCTGCTCCTGCTGTCATCAAGCTCAACTGCCCGTCAATGGATGGCAGCGGCTTCATCGTGTCCTGCAACTCTCCAAGCAGCCGCATCGCTTCAAAATGCTGGGCAATTACGCCCCAATCATAGAAGCTCTGTGCTGTGCGGGAGAGATAACTGCCCTCCCAAAGCTGCAACACATTCTGATAGGTCTTGTAGCCCACACGCCGTCCATCTCTCAGAATGACCTCGGTATAGTCGTTGTTGAAAATGCGCTTGATATAAGAAATACGGGCGTTCTCATCAGCGGTAGCTTCAAAGAATGCCCGTATCTCGTCTTTGCTTGCTTTCAGGTGCGGCGTGGTGCCGAGGATCTCACGAACGGTGTCGTCGCCGCCAAAGAACGGCAGGCTTTTATCCTCGTGGCTTCGGTCGTAGTAGTCTAAGCGAAGATTACCTCCGCCATCACGATCTCCTGAACCCGGCTCCGGATACTGTTCATCTTCCGAACCCAGCTCATCATATCCGTCGCTTTCAGATCCTCCGTCACGCCCTCCGACGCTGCCATCTTCTCCGTCAGCATCTGTTCCATCTCGTTCGCTCTGCGCTCCGTGTCGTTCAGATGCTCGTTCAGGGCGCAGCTCGTCAGCAGGTTGTAGTAGCGTACCTTGTGATGCTCCTTCAGGAACTTCTTCCGCATCCGGGCGTACCTGCCCATCGACAGCTCCGGCTGCTCCGGCATTGCCAGATCGGGGAGCAGATAATCCCCCTGCCTCGTGTAAGTGATCTCGTTCATCGTCAGGACTCCTTTCGGTTTTTTCTTTGCCTACATTGTAATCGGCTTTGGTTTTCTCTGCAATTATGCGATTTTGACGGTCGAGGGCAAGAATGGTGCGGGAAATCTCCGCAAGTCCCATCTCCGCAATATCGCTGGTGGCATAGCCGAGGGCGTTCAGCGTGGCAGGGGTCGTAAAATTCACCACATCCCGAAGATCATCGGGTTCAAAGTATTCTCCGGCTTCAATGCCCAGGCGGGTCATCGTCATATAGGCGACGCTGTTTCGCACCGCTGTTTTGAAAATGTGGGTGATTTCTTCTTCGGTTACGCCGTCCAAGAAGCTGTCTTTCACGCTGTAGATCAGATCGGAGAGATAGTCGGGGATGTTGTCCTCTACGGCATTTCTCGCCGCCGACTCGATGGCAACGGCGAGGGTTTCCTTGTCGTTCAACTCTCCGAAGGTGCTTTCCAGCGTGTCGATCACTTCTGCCGTGTATTCGTCCCGCATTTGCCAAATGGGAACTCTGCGGGAAAAGCGGCTGGGATGCGTGTCGGAAATATCGAAGTAGTGGACAAGCCGCTGGCGGCGTTGGTCGGCATCCTCAAAAACGGCAATGCCGTGCGCCCCACGGTTGACCCATCGCCCGAACTTTTGGTTCCAGTCGTCGATCTGAAGAACAGCGGTGGCGTCCGGTCGCTGTGCGTGAACCAAAAGCTGTTCATCAAAGCGCAGACGGTAGTTGTAGCAGGCAGAGCGCAGAAACGCTTCCCAACTTTCGGGGTTTGCAACGACCGTTTTGCAGGTTCGGTTATACAGCTCCGAAATGAAGTCATATTTTCGTGCCATCGGCGGACACCTCCTTATCGTTCATAGTCTTTTGGCTTGATGGCTTTGCCGTTCTCATCATAGCTCTTGGGTTTGGCGGCAATGGAGTCCCACCGGATCATAGAACCGGCGAGCATTGCCTGCTCCTGCGCCTTGCTGACACCCAACTTTTCATTGAACTTGTCTTTGATTGCTTCGTTCTCCGCACGGTTCCCATCGTTAAAACTTGTGGCGGTATAGCCCTTTTGCCAGCGGTCGATTTGAATGACTTCGCCGGTAGACGGGAGTATGGAATAGCACATCGGAGGCAAGGGCGGCTCCATAGGAGCGTAGGTACAGCCGCCTTGCTCCATACGCTCGGCAAACTCGCAAATGTGAAAGAGATTGCGCCCAACCTCTGTGTGATAGTTGTCAATATAGCGGCAGGGATAGCTTTCCGTCTTACCGTCACGGTCGGTCACAATGATGCGCTCTCCGTCCGGGATACGGAACAACTCTTTATAGTGGCTGTCAATAAAGCGAATGTCCCGGTTGGCTTCTTCGATGTGCTTGTCCAGCCATTCCTTTACATAGCAGAGGCAGTAGAAGTTATAGTCGCCCCTCGTTGGATTACAGCGAAGCACGAACGCATATTTCTCGGTATCTGCTCGGAAGCCGAACTCAGTGGTATAAGCACCCTGCATTTCGCTTTCCTTGTTCTCACGCCCATAACGCACCATCTGAGAACGGCTTTGAAGCAGTCCGTACTCCTCGGAGCGCAGGGCGTTGATTACATCATCCAAGTCCCGCTTGAACTCATCGCTTTTCCATTGCGGTCGGGTATCAAACCAAGTGGTATAAAACTGATCGCCGCTTGAGCCGAAGTCCCCACGCAGATAACCGATATTGCCTGTCTGCCCTTGAAGCTGCGAGCTTTGAGCGTAGGTGTATTTGCGTTCGGGAACGGTCAGCGGTCGCAGTGTGAAATCTGTCATTATCTTGCGCCCCTTTCTTGCGGTGTTCGTTGTTTCGGGATGTCAAAGCCGTAAACGGCGGCGATCTCATCCCCAAGTCGCCGGGTCAGCCGGGTAATATCGGCTCGTGTGGCTTTGCCGTGATAGATTTTATCTCTCAGGTTCTCCATCTGTGTTTCGGAAACGCCGTCCTTAAACACTCGGTAGAGATAGTGATTCGTGCCGTCGTGGTGAGTAGCATCGGCACGAAGATCGCCGTACTTATCTACATACCATTCGGTATAGTCGGTGTCGGCATACAGGCAATCTCGGATGTTGCCGGAGGGGATGTCCTTGTAGCCCATCACTCTGCCGTTCCATCTGCCGATGTCGCCAATGACAATGATCGGCTGGGAAAGCTGAACATTCAGGTTGACTCGCTCATCGGAGAGGTAGTCGTAATTGGTTTCCTCCATCCACTCATAGAGTGCCTGCTCATCATTCGGGTCGTCGTCCATTTCATTCGCTTCAAGGAACTCCTTGTAGTCCTCTCGCCAGTCGTCCACATCAAGGTTTTGGTTGCTCCAAATGATGTGGCGGTCATTCGGTCGTGTCGCTTGGCTCATCTGTTCCACCTCCCAAGTATGAGAAAAGACGATTCTTTGCGACCTGCTCCTGAAGCTCGGTGATGACCGTCATATCCGCCACGGTCACATCGGGGATTTTCAGGATCGTCGGCAAGGTCAGCGCCTTCAAGTCTTTTTCGGTTTTACAGCCTGCGTCAAAGAGCTTTGCCAGCACCTTCATTTTCTGCTGCAAGCCCTGTTCGGCTGCTGTTTTCTTTCCTGTTGCCATTGCGGTATCCTCCTTATCGTTCATAGTCTTTGTTGCGGCTTGGTTTCGCCTTTGTTTTTCCATCAAAGTCCGCTTTCCCGACTTCGCCGCGCCATTCAAACATCTCTTTTTCGCCCGGACAGTAGAGTTTCCCGTTGTCCACGCAAATGAAAAGGTCGCAGTTTTTTATGCTCGACCTTTCATAGAACGCCGAATGGTCATAGTGGCTTTTGTCCCCGGCATTGGGTTTGTCCGTTAGTCCGAGATCGTTATCTCTTGCCGTGTGCCTTGAAATGAAGTCCAGAGTGTCCTCCGCTTTTGTAAACAGGCGATAGGGGCAGAAATGCTTGCCGCCGTATTCGAAGATCAGCTTATTGCCCTGAATGTGTTTGAGTACGGTCGCCTTATTGACCGCCCAGTGCGGCATACATTCTGTTTTTACTTCACCCATCACATCCATTCGCTCATACCGGGTCGGTTTCCCGTCATAGAGATTCGTGCAAAAAACAGCGCTGCCACGGCTGTTTGCCGAAGCGCCGAAGCCTCCCGTTACGAGATAAAGCTGCCGGTCGGCTCGCCGGTATTCCGGCTTGAGAACAGCGGGGTTGATAGCGATGACCTTTCCGTTGATGTCATTTTTGTAGTGGTCGGGGATACAGTCCGCTTCGGCAATAACCGTCACGGGAATATCCAGCTTCTCAACCTCTGACCGAAACAGTTCAGCGTCCCTCTTGATGCGCTCCGCAAAGAACAGCGCTGCATCAATGTAGTCGTCACCAACAGCACACTCGGTAAACTTTTCAAATAAGTCGTTGCACTCTCCGTAGCAGCAGAGGAAGCGTTCTCCGTTGGCACTCTGCTCATTCTCGGCAAGAATGATTTCACGGGAACCGATATTCACGGCGCAGAGGACGGTGTAATCACCGACCTTTCTCTTTTCATTTTCCATAGCCGTTACCTCAGAGAATGCCGATGATGATAACCATATCATCCTGCTCGGCGTTGCGGGAGTATTCCGGAAAAAGCGACTGCACACGCTGCCTTGCCCTGCGGATGGTTTCAAAGCACGGCAGTCCGTAGACTTTGTAGTTGAACGCAAGGTCATTGAGAGGCAGTTCACCGGCTCTGAGATAAGTCGCATAGCGGTTGTAGTAGTGCATAACAAGGATCATATCGTCGAACCTTGCTCTCGGACAGTCCTTCAAGATAGAAAGCACCCGGCTTTCCACAGTTTTCTGTTGATTCATTGAATCCCTCCTTCGGGTAGCAGAAAAGGGGCGGAGTTTTGCTCCGCCCCTTGGATAATCAGCTCACTTCTTGTTTTTCGATCTAATCTGCAAGAAGATAAAGCCGCCGATGATAAAGGCTACCAGTACGATAGCCACGATGGTTTTAGGTTCCATTAGTTACGATCCTCCTTTTTCTTTTTCTTGAATCCGATAACGCCGCACACAGCGATGCCCACTGCGGACAGACCTGCAAGGGCATAGAGCAGCGGCAGATTGGTGGTATCGCCGGTCTTGGGCGTATCACGCAGAACATTGTGCATCTCCACAATGGTGGTGGAGCCGAGCTTGACCGTTGCCTTCTTATCAGCAGGGATGACATACATCGAAGAAGCCGAGTTGCTTACCTCAGAAATGGTGTAGTCCCCGATGCGAAGCCCATCAATGAAGATCTCACCCTTGTCGTTGGTTTCAAGGATAATGTCATAGCCATTTGCTCCGGTAATGCGGAAAGCGAAGCCCTTGACCTTGCCGTCAGAGGAGGTCTTGACAATTTTCAGGTTGCCACGCATAGCATCATTGACGAAGCCGACACCTGCCTTGTTCTCCACCTCGTAGGTCTTGCCGTTGGTGTCGATCATCACTTCATACACGCCGGTATCAAGGACAAACCCCTCCGGCGCTTTGGTTTCCTTGACGAAGTAGCGACCATAGAACAGGTCATTCATACCGTATTCACCGATTTCCTTTTCGGTCAGTGTGCCGAGCAGTTCATCACCGTCGTCCAGCTTGCCGTTTGCGTTACTGTCCTTATAGACCTCAAAGGTCGCTCCGGTCAGCTTATTGTCAGGATATTCGGAATCCACCTTGGTCAGATGGATGTTTCCACGGACATACCTGTTGACGATTTCGATCTCCACGACCTGCCCGTCTGCGCCGATGGTCACGGGATAGATGGTGTCATCCAGCACGAAGCCGGCGGGCTGTTCGATCTCACGGACATACCAAGTGCCGTAAGGAATGTTCTCAAAAGAAAAACTACCATCTTCAGCAGAAGTGGTAGTCATCAGAGCGTTTTCCTTTGTAAACTCGCTGTCATCCGTGCGGAACAGTCCAATCAGCGCACCGCCGAGAGCACTGCCGTTTTCATCGACCTTCTTGCCGGAAACCGAACCGTAGATCAGATCATTTTCGATTGCCTTGCCGTCGTTAGCGGCAATCTTTACAACTGCCGTATCCTGACCGGCATACGCAAAGGTAACGGGATACTTGGTATCGGAGAGCTTGTAGTGACTGTCGGTAGCAAGCTCCTGCACATAGTAGTTTCCAAAAGGAAGGTCAGTCTTGATTTTTGCCGTTCCGTCCTCATTCAGAGCGATGATCTCGATCAGACCGTCTGCGGGAATGGAAGTGCCGCTGGCAGATACGATTTCCTCGGCGGCGAACAGCCCAAAGGCAATGTTCTTCATTTCACCGTTTGTGCCAATGCCGAAGCGCTCATTCTGCTCGATGGACTTTACAAGGCTGATTTCCACCTTCTGACGCTCGTTCTCGAACGAAGTCGCCGTTTCCGTTACGGCAACATTCTGACCGGCGTAGACAAGCACGACGCAGTGAGGTTCCGGGTTTAGCACCATCCCGTTGGGTGCTGTGATCTCACGAACCTCATATTTGCCGAGATAAAGTTCACGGCTCACCGCTGTGCCGGTTTCATCGGTTGTAACGGTGTCTACAACCTCGCCCTTCTGATTTCGGACAGTGCCGTCCTGCGTGATAATATCCTCTGCGGCGATGATCTCATAGACCGCACCGGGAAGTCCACGCTTTTCATACTGCGGCTGATAGATGGTGGGCAGTTCGTTTCCGCTTTCATCTACGCCGCCGATGACGGAAACGCCGAAGAACACCTCGCCGGTTTTTTCCACGGTGATGGTGCCTTTCTGTGCCATATTGGGCTTATCCACTTTTACTACCGTAACCCCGCTTTCTTCTGTGGAATTATCCTCCGTGACATCGAAGTACACGGGCGTTTCATCGAGGACATAGCCGTAGGGAGCCTGTACCTCGACAATAGAGTACCCCTTTCCAAAGGACAGCTTTTCCGGCGTAACAAGAGAACCTTCTGCATTGGTGTAGAACACATCAATGGTGGTGGGCGTCGGGTAAGTGAAGGTCATTGTTACGGGGTTGCCGTCCGGGTCATAAATCTTAAATCCCGCACCGGCGTAAGGAATGGTCTTTCCGGTTTCTGCGTCCTGCTTCACGATCTTGATGAAGCTGTTAAAGGGGGCATTGTTGATAAGGTAGCGATAAGTCGCCCCATTCTGAGAAATGAACACATCAAAGTCGGGCATCAGCTCGCTGCCTTCCCAGCCAGAAACCTGATGGACGGTGTAGATGCCGTAAGGCATATCCTTGGTCTGGGCAAAGCCGTTTTCATCACAGGTGAGATAGTCACGCTCGGTGTCCTCGGCAACCTCGTAGCTGCCTGCGGCTTTCAGGTACACAGCAAACTCTGCTCCGCTTTCGGGTGTTTCAATCTGTGTTTCACCATTATCGGTGTGTTTAATAATGGCAATGTTACCCTTTACGACCTGCTCGGTCACATCGTTTGCCGTCTGATTATGCTCCACGGTATAAAGCTGCGGCTCTGCACCGACCTTATGGACAGCGGTATCAAGCAGATAACCCTCAGAGGGAGTAATTTCTCTCACCGTCCAGTCGTTATCGCAGATATACTCCTTGGTAACGAACTGCCCGTTTTTGTCGGTGGTGTAGGTATCCACAAGGGTTTCGCCCTTATAGATGCCGTAAACAGCACCGGCAAGAGAAGCATCACCCTGCGCCGTGCCGGTTTCAGCGTCGCTCTTGGTAACGGTCACGGAAAACTTCTTCAAAATATTGAGGAAGCTGCGGTTCGTGACCTCGTTCCAGTTGATAGGTGCAGACTGCGCTTTGGGAACAATATAGCGAACAGCAGTGTCCACTTCCTCCACGGTATAAGGTGTGGAACCGGAGATAAGGACATCTTCAAAGGTCGCCACGCCGTTTGCATCGGTTGCGGCATATTCATCCACGGCAACGCCGGAAAGAGAAGTACCGTACAGATGGAAGGTCACGCCCTCATTGAGATTGTCCTCCGAGGACTTGATGATTTGCAAATCTCCTCGCTTGAGTTTGTTGTTGAAGGTCACGGTAGAAACCTGACCGGAAACCACCGTCACACGGCGGGACTCCTGCGGCTCATACTTGTCGTAATCCATCTCGGTCACGGTGTAAACGCCGGGCATCAGGTTGTCGATCTGAATCTCGCCCTTGGCGTTGGTCTTGACGGTCTGATTGACGCCGTTGCCGGTGACGGTAAAGTTGAGGTTATCTACCTTGCCGTCCTCCGAGGTCTTGACGATCTTGGCAGAGCCGTAGGACACCTTCAGATTGAG
>OIEC01000793.1_pt1 | contig 15600 bp, 13 predicted proteins | sample 1604801 | NCBI WGS metagenome assembly OIEC01 (sample SAMN01760940, study PRJEB22395) | human gut metagenome | reverse complement strand
TCTCAATTATGAGGATATTTATACAGAGGGAATTACAAAGATCACACCGGAAGATATGGAGTATGCCGAAGAACTTGGCATGACGATCAAACTTCTCGGTACAAGCCGCAAGATTGGGGACGATTCTTTTTATGCAATGGTTGCGCCGTTCCTTGTAGGTCAGACCAGTCCACTCTACAGTGTAAATGATGTATTCAATGCAGTTTTCGTACATGGCAACGTGCTTGGTGATGCGATGTTTTACGGCAGCGGAGCCGGAAAGCTTCCTACAGCAAGTGCCGTTGTTGCCGATGTTGTGGATGAAGCAAAACATCTTCACAGAAATATCATGACAAACTGGTCCAGCCGTCCTCTGAAGCTTATGACAATGGATGAAGTCGAAGGAAGATTCTTTGTACGTGTCAAAGGTACGACTGTAGAGCAGGTGGAAGCTGTGTTTGACAATGTGCAGATCGTAAACCTTAAAAATCTTCCGGGCGAATTTGGATTTATCACAGAATGCATGAAGCAGGGCACATACGAAGAAAAGGTACATAAATTAAATGGTAATGTAATTACCATGATCCGTGTAAAGGATTGAAAATATAATTCCGGGAGGAAGCTATGTTAATAGTAAAGAAATTCGGCGGTACATCTGTAGCGAATAAAGAAAGAATCTACAATGTTGCGAACCGATGCGTAGAAGAATACAAAAAAGGCAACGACGTAGTGGTTGTACTTTCTGCAATGGGTAAATATACCGATGAGCTGATCAACATGGCAGAAGATATCAACGAAAAACCGCCAAAAAGAGAAATGGATATGCTTTTCACTATCGGAGAGCAGATGTCTGTATCATTGATGGCAATGGCACTGGACAAACTGGGAGTACCGGCAGTGTCCCTGAATGCATTTCAGGTATCCATGCATACGACCAGTGTACATGGAAATGCACGCCTGAAAAGAATTGATACAGAGCGTATTCGCAGAGAACTGGAAAACCGCAAGATCGTAGTTGTTACAGGTTTTCAGGGAATCAACAAATATGACGACTATACAACGCTTGGAAGGGGCGGTTCTGATACGACAGCCGTTGCACTGGCAGCAGCTCTTCATGCAGACGCATGTGAGATCTACACGGATGTGGATGGAGTTTATACTGCTGATCCGCGAAAAGTGCCGAATGCACGCAAACTGAAAGAAATCACTTATGATGAGATGCTGGATCTGGCAACGCTTGGAGCCGGTGTGCTTCATAACCGTTCTGTCGAAATGGCGAAAAAATATGGCGTACCGCTGGTGGTACGTTCCAGTCTGAATAACAGTGAAGGAACTGTCGTAAAGGAGGAAGTAACAGTGGAAAGAATGCTGATCAGCGGAGTGGCTCTTGACACAGACGCTGTACGAATTGCCGTGATCGGACTTAGAGATGTGCCGGGTGTGGCGTTTAAATTATTTGATGTACTTGCCAAAAAACATATCAACGTAGATGTGATCCTGCAGTCTATCGGACGTGCCGGCACGAAGGATATTTCCTTTACTGTTGACGGCAAAGATCTGGATGATGCGATGGCAGCACTGGAAGAACATAAGACGCGTCTTGGCTATCAGGAACTGCATGCCGAAAGAAATATTGCGAAACTTTCCATTGTTGGCGCCGGAATGATGAGCAATCCGGGTGTTGCAGCTAAGATGTTTGAAAGCCTTTATAATGAAGGGGTCAACATCAACATGATCTCTACTTCCGAGATCCGTGTCACCGTTCTGATCAACGAAAAAGACGGCGTAAGGGCAATGAACGCTGTACATGATGCTTTTAATCTTGCGGACTGATCCTGCAGATTAAATAAATAAAAAGCACAGGGGGTAATTACTTATGAGAAAGAACACATTAGCGATGGTACTGACAGCATGCATGATGATGGCACCGGTATCTGCATTTGCAGCAGATGCGACAGAAGAAGCGGCTGCCGAAACAACAGAAGCAGCAGGAGAAGCGACTGATTCTGAGATCGCAGAGGGGCTGGGGGATGATATTTACAGTTTCAGCATGGAGCTTGACGGTCAGATAATGAAATTTCCTATGACCTATCAGGATTTTGTCGGTATGGGATGGGAGTTAAGCTCCAGAGAAGACCCAGATATGAAAATATCAACAAATTCTTATGGCTTTGTATCTTTCAACAAAGGCAAGAACAGTGTCAGTGCAGAGGTCATGAATCTTGGAATCAATGAAGTGGGACTGGAAGACAGCCTGATCGGTGGAATTACAGTAGATGGAAGCTATGACATTGATCTGACATCCGTTTCCGTAAAGCTTCCGGGCGGAATTGAGCTTGGAAAATCTACTCTGGATGATATTAAGGCAGCATATGGAGATCCGAGCGATACGTATGAGGGCGATCTTTATACAAAGGTGACCTATGAGAAGGATACGTATCAGGAAGTTGAGTTGTCTGTATTTAAAGATGATAATACACTCAAAAAAGTAGATATGGAAAATCTTGAGGAACCGGAAGGATACGATAAGGGAGCAGTCAGCGATGAGGTTCCGGATATCGTTACCGCATATAAAGCACCGGACACACTGGGAAGTGATATGCTGGATACAGCTGTCGAATACATGGGAGATCTTTACAGTCTTCCGGCACCGGTATCTGCATTTACAGCAAACGGATGGGAAATCCAGGATGCAGAGGACACTCCGTATGTAGAGGGCGGCGGAATTGCATTTATTGATATGATGAAAAACAATCAGAGCATTCATTTTTCTGTTTATAACGAGACAGAAAATGCAACGGCTCTTGAGAACTGTTTTGTCAGAGAACTGTCTTTCGCAACTTATGATCCGGAAAGCATTGCAATGAAACTTTCCGGAGATATTACACTTGGAGCGGACAAGGCAGAGCTTATAAAAATGGCAGATGAAAAAGGTTACATTTCCGAAGAAAATGATGATTATTTAAGAATTTATCCGAATAAAGATTCAAAGATCAGAAACTATGTGGAATTCTGGTTTAACAAAGATGAGGACAGCAACAAAGCTGCTTCTATAACAGCTCATCATGAATAAAACCGGAAGTACTTTTTTCAAAACTGCTGAAAAGGAGTTTTTATGAACGGCAGTATAAAATACTGGAAAAAACAGGCAAAAATGAACCTCAGTGGACACTGGGGTTCTGCAATTGCCGGTGTACTCGCAGTTGGCGCGGTAACTTTTATCGGAAATATACTTTCCATACAATTATTTCCCGGAAGCACACTATGGCCAATGGTGGCAGGACAGGTCTTTGTATTTGTCTTTTCACTGATTGCCATGGTCTTTCGGGCAGGATACAGCTACATGCTTCTGAATATGGCTCGTGACAGGGAGGTTTCCTTAGGAAACCTTCTTTATCTGTTTCACAACGGACCGGATCGGGTGCTGGTGGCAGGATTTATTCTTTCACTTCTGAATACTGTGGCGCAGCTGCCATTTTACTACGTGTCATTTATAGTGAAAGCAGGAAACACGGAGGCAGAGCAGATTGCATGGCTCGAGCTGTGTCTTGTGATGCTTCTGGTCGGAGTTGTTCTGGAGGTAATCCTGACGAGCCCGTTTATGCTGACTTTCTGTCTGATTGCAGACAGTCCGGAAATGGGCGGAATAGAAGCACTGAAAACAAGTGCCCGTCTGATGAGAGGACATATCCTGAAATACTGGTTAATGATGCTCAGTTTTATTCCGCTGGCGATTTTATCACTTTTTTCGATGTATATCGGTCTTCTCTGGCTCTTCCCTTATATTTATATGAGTGAGACAGTCTTTTATATGGAACTTGTCGATACAGAGCCGCAAAATAATACATTTTACAGTGAGACATAAAGGAGAACATAATGGACATTATTCAGATCATAACCAGAGAACTTAAAGTAGAAAAATGGCAGGTGGAGGCAGCTGTTAAACTGATCGACGAAGGCTGCACAATTCCTTTCATTTCCCGTTACCGTAAAGAAGCTACCGGTTCTCTGAATGATGAACAGCTTCGTACACTTCACGAAAGACTGACTTATCTTCGAAATCTGGAAGACAAGAAAAATCAGGTGCTTGGAAGCATCGAGGAACAGGGAAAGCTGACCCCGGAACTGAAAAAACAGATTCTGGATGCGCAGACACTTGTGGTCGTTGAGGATCTTTATCGTCCTTATCGTCCGAAACGTCGTACACGTGCAATCATAGCAAAAGAAAAAGGTCTGGAGCCACTGGCAAATATCATCATGCTTCAGATGACAAATAAATCTCTTGAAGAAGAGGCAAAGGCATTTTTATCCGAAGAAAAAGGTGTGGAAACGATAGAAGATGCGATAAATGGCGCAAAAGATATCCTTGCAGAGCATATTTCTGATGAAGCGGATTACCGTATCTATCTCCGTAAACTTACCATGGACAAAGGAACTGTAGTATCTGCAGCAAAAAATCCTGAGGAATCTTCTGTTTATGAGATGTACTATGAATTTGAAGAACCGATCAAAAAACTTGCAGGACATCGTGTGCTTGCGCTGAACCGTGGTGAAAAAGAAAAAATACTCACTGTCAAGATCAGTGCACCGGAAGACGAGGCAATGGGATGGCTTCAGAAACAGGTGATCACCAGAGATAATCCGGTCACAAAGCCGGTTCTCCGTGAAGTTGTAGAGGACAGTTACAAACGTCTGATCGCGCCGGCAATCGAGCGTGAGATCCGAAGTGACCTGACTGAAAAGGCAGAGGACGGAGCAATTCATGTATTTGGCAAGAATCTGGAACAGCTTTTGATGCAGCCTCCAATTGTCGGCAAAGTGGTACTCGGATGGGACCCGGCGTTCCGTACAGGCTGTAAGCTGGCAGTTGTAGATGAGACAGGAAAGGTTCTTGATACAACAGTTATTTATCCGACTGCACCGACAAATGATGCAAAGATACGTGCGGCGAAAGAAACCCTGAAAAAACTGATCAAAAAATATAATGTATCTCTGATTTCTCTTGGAAACGGAACTGCATCCAGAGAATCTGAACAGATTATTGTAGAACTTCTCAAAGAGATTCCGGAAAAAGTACAGTATGTGATCACAAATGAGGCAGGTGCGTCCGTATATTCTGCAAGTAAACTGGCAACGGAAGAGTTCCCGAATTTTGATGTAGGACAGAGAAGCGCGGCTTCAATCGCAAGACGTCTGCAGGACCCGCTTGCAGAGCTGGTTAAGATCACACCGCAGTCTATCGGTGTCGGTCAGTATCAGCATGATATGAACCAGAAGAAGCTTGGCGAAGCTTTAAGTGGTGTTGTAGAGGACTGTGTAAATAAAGTCGGTGTGGACCTGAATACAGCCTCCGCGTCCCTTCTGGAATACATTTCCGGCATCAGTAAAGTGATCGCGAAAAATATTGTTGCATACCGTGAAGAAAACGGCAGATTTGAAAGCCGTCGTGAGCTTCTCAAAGTAGCGAAACTCGGACCGAAAGCGTTTGAGCAGTGTGCAGGTTTTGCGCGTATCACCGGAGGCAAGAATCCGCTTGATGCGACAAGTGTGCATCCGGAAAGCTATGATGCAGCAAAGAAAGTTCTTGAAAAGCTTGGATACACACCGGAAGATATTACGGGCGGTAAGCTGAGTGGTATTTCAAAACAGATTAAGAACTATAAGAAGCTTGCAGAAGAGCTGGGAGTCGGTGAGCCGACACTTCGCGATATTGTAAAAGAACTGGAAAAACCGGCACGAGATCCACGTGATGAGATGCCGAAACCGGTACTTCGTACAGATGTACTTGATATGAAAGACCTCAAAGAAGGTATGATCCTTAAGGGAACTGTCCGTAATGTCATTGATTTCGGGGCATTTGTGGATATCGGTGTTCATCAGGATGGACTGGTGCATATCTCCGAGATGAGTGAGAGATATATTAAACATCCGCTTGAGGCAGTTTCTGTCGGGGATGTGGTGGATGTAAGAGTACTTGGAGTGGATATGAAGAAGAAGAGAATCAGCTTGTCCATGAAGGGGATTAAGTAAAATAAAGTAAAGTATATAAAGGATTGGCAGATATTCGCTGCCAATGACTAAATGTGAGGATGATGTGTGCAGGATGAATGTGTATCGAGTTCAGAAACGGCTTCATCGTCCAGAAATACTAAGATTATTCCCTGTCTGTTAATACATGGATCAAAAGTGCAAAACTCGCCTGACGGCTCAGACATTGCACTTTATGATCCATAACACAGCCAGGATATAATCAAGTATTTCTGTGGACTCTTGCAGATGTTTCGGAACTCAATACACATGCACCTGCACGAGTATTCTCTCACCACAATAGGTCATAGAGCGAATATCAGCCGATCCTTTTTTGCCTTGTCGTTTTTTACAGCAATCCCCATCGTCCTGGACAGCGCTATTGCTAGTGGTGCGTGGGAAGGAAGCAGTGTAGCGCGCCATCGAAATTATCCTATTATAGATTGCTTTGAACGGCGCGTGGTCCGGGTACCCTCCGGGCAGGAGGTAGCTGAGCACCGGATGGAAGGGGAAATATAAGAAGTTATTGAAAATAATAAAATTAAGGGAAATGCTTGTGTAGGGATTAGAAAAGCATCGAATTTCAGCAACAAAAACATAGATGATTCATTCGACAACTACCTGTAATTAAAAAAGATATGGTTCGTCAGCCTCTGCAGAAATCCGAGAAGTTCTTAGGAATGTTCCGGATTTCGAAGCCGTTGACGAAATCATATCTTTTTATATTTCATATATAACATAAAGAATCATATAATTTTTATAGGATGCGTGAAAACAATAAATTTACTTATTTCCCATCCTAGCTCAGCAGAGCAGAATCATTACTAAACTCCTGTCCGCTTGCTTTCTCAAACTGATCCAGCAGATTTCTCACAGTAAGTTTCTTTTTCTCCTCGCCCTGAATATCCAGAATGATCTTACCTTCCATCATCATGATCAGACGATTTCCATGTGTGATCGCATCCTGCATATTATGAGTGATCATCATAGTTGTCAGATGGTCACGGTTGACGATCATTTCTGTGATTTCAAGTACCTTGGCTGCGGTCTTCGGGTCGAGGGCAGCAGTATGCTCATCCAGAAGCAGAAGCTTTGGTTTCTGCAGTGTAGCCATCAGAAGTGTCAGCGCCTGACGCTGTCCACCGGAGAGTCCGACCTTGGAAGTAAGACGGTCTTCCAGTCCGAGACCTAAAACTTTCAGCAGTTCTTTATATTCTTCACGCTCTTTCTTTGTGATTCCCGGTTTCAGTAAACGTGTTTTGCCACGGCGTTTTGCAAGAGCAAGGTTTTCCTCGATTCCCATAGTAGCAGCAGTTCCGGTCATAGGATCCTGGAATACACGACCGAGGTATGCGGCTCTTTTGTGTTCGGATAATTTGGTGACATCGATACCATCGATAATGATCTGTCCTTCATCGACCTGCCATGTGCCGGCAACTGCATTCAGCATGGTAGATTTACCGGCTCCGTTACCACCGATAACAGTAACAAAATCACCTTCATTCAGTGTGAGGTTCAGACCGTTCAGAGCCACTTTTTCATTGATGGTTCCCGGATTAAATGTTTTATATATGTTTTTCAGCTCAAGCATCAGTTGTTACCTCCACGTTTCGTAGGTTTTGTAAAATATTTTGTTTTCCAGTAAGGTACTGCAAGGAAGACAGCTACAACAAGTGCAGACAGCATCTTCAGAAGGTCAGTGTCGATTCCGAGCCAGATAACTGTCTGAAGTACCAGATAGTAGAGAATAGAACCGAATGCAACACTCAGAAGACGAAGTGCAAAATTGCGGAAAATACGTCCGAAGATTGCTTCACCGATGATGACTGCAGCAAGACCGATAACGATTGCTCCACGTCCCATGTTGACATCGGCAAATCCCTGATACTGTGCAAGGAGTGCACTGGAAAGTGCAACCAGACCGTTGGAGATCATCAGGCCGAGTACTTTACATACGTTGGTATTGATTCCCTGTGCACGGGACATATTCGGATTACATCCGGTAGAACGGAGTGAACATCCGAGTTCTGTTCCGAAGAACCAGTAGAGAATTGCAATCAGCACGACGATAAAAACAGCAACGATCAGAATGGTATTCTGATAAAATGGAACACCTTTTACATTACGAAGGGAAACAAGAAGATTGTATTTGTTTCCGTTAACTGCCTGATTTGCCTTGCCCATGATCTTGAGGTTGGCGGAGTAGAGACCAAGCTGTGTCAGGATTCCGGCGAGGATTGCCGGGATTCCCATAAAGGTGTGAAAGATTCCGGTTGCGAGTCCTGCCAGCATTCCGGCTCCGGTAGCGGCAAGCATAGATACCCAGATGTTATGACCACTCATCAGCATCATGACACAGACAGCACCGCCGGTACACATGGTACCGTCAACAGTCAGATCGGCAACATCCAGAATACGAAAGGTAAGATAGACACCGATCGCCATGATTCCCCAGATCAGCCCCTGCGCGGCTGCACCTGGGAGTGCGTTTATTAAGCTAAGAATATTCATTTTGTGATTCCTCCTGACGACACAGAAAGCGAGAAAGGATATTCCTCTCCCGCTGTCTGTATAAATTTGTGTTTTGGGCTTAATTATGAGAAAAATTATTCAGCTTCTTCAGTTGTTTCTTCTGCTGTATCGTCTGCAGCATCTGCATCGTCCTCAGAAGTTTCTTCTTCTGCGTCTGCACCGATTGCAACATAGTCATCCGGAACTTCGATTCCGAGTTCTTTACAGATTTCCGGATTGTATTCTTTTGTGAACTGTGGTGCATACTCGATCGGCATTTTGGAAATATCTTCGCCGTCTACCAGAACTTTCAGAGCCATCTTACCGGTAGCAACACCGAGGTCATAATAGCTGATGGAAAGAGTGGCAACACCGCATCCCTCGCAGATACCTTCTTCACCGGCGATTACCGGAACTTTCTCCGGAAGGCAGATGTTGTTGATGATTTCTGTGTTGGATGCAACGGTGTTATCTGTTGGTAAGTAGATAACATCACTTTCTGTAGCAGCTGTTGTAGCTACGGAAGAAAGATCGTTGGAATCTGAGAATGCATAGTATTCACAGGTGTAACCCAATTTTTCAAGAGCTGCTTTTACTGTATCTACCTGATACTGGGAGTTTGCTTCTGCGGAGCAGTAAACAAGTCCGACATTTTTGGCATCCGGGAAGAGCTCGTTAAGCATTGCTGCCTGATCTTCAAGTGGAGCAAGGTCTGAGGTACCGGAAATATTATCTCCAACAGTTCCGTCAAAATCGTCAAGGTCAAGTGCTACACCGTATTCTGTAACAGAGGTTCCGAGAATCGGGATATCTGCAGTACCTGCTGCAGCTGCCTGAAGAGCAGGAGTTGCGTTTGCAAGAATCAGGTCTACATTATCGGAAACAAAGTCTGTGATGATAGTAGAACAGGTATTGGAATCACCCTGTGCGTTCTGCTCATCAAATGTCACTTTGTCGCCAAGTTCTTCTGTAATGGCATCTTTGAATCCCTGTGTTGCAGCATCCAGAGCCTCGTGCTGTACGAGCTGGCAGATACCGATGTTATAAGTTTTATCGTCGGCACCATCTGCTGCAAATACGCTGACACCACCCATGCCAACTACCATTGTTGCAGACAGAACGCCTGCTAAAATCTGCTTTTTCATATTTTAAGTCCTCCTGTATTGTTGATTCACGTTCGAATCGAATTAACTTTTTAAAGTATAACGCTTTAACGCGAAGAAGTCAAGAAGTAATAAAGAAAATGACTCAAAATCAACATAAACGGAATGAAAAAATAAATAAAGTGAATGTATTTTGCTGATTCCTTTCTTATAAGTATACAAAAAAAATTAGGGTGTCAAATAAATAATGCGTTTTTGCTTGAATTTATTGACAATTCACAAAATGGAATGTATAGTAAAAGCACTTGCAAAGAGGCGTAACAGAAATTGTTGTGCCTCTTTTGTTCGGTAACAGGAGTAAGAGGAGAAATGGAGGAAAGAAAGATGAAAAAAGCATTGGCAATTGGACTTGCAGCAGCAATGGCAGTTACGATGACAGCACCTGTATATGCAAGTGACGACAGTGAAAGTGGTGCAGGCATTGCAAAAGAAGATTTAAAGATTGGTGCGATTTACATCGGTGATGAAAACGAAGGCTATACAGCTGCACATATGGCTGGTATTGATGAAATGGTAGAAAATCTTGGACTTGATGATTCACAGGTTATTGAGAAAACACTGATCGGTGAAGACGAAGGATGCTATGATGCAGCAGCAGACCTTGCAGATCAGGGATGTCAGATTATTTTTGCAAACAGCTTCGGTCATGAGACCTATATCCTTGAAGCAGCAGGAGAGTATCCGGACGTACAGTTCTGCCATGCAACAGGAACTCAGGCAGCAGCAAGCGGACTTTCCAATATGCACAACTATTTTACAAATATTTATGAAGCTCGTTATGTATCCGGTGTTGTTGCCGGTCTCAAACTGAATGAGATGATTAAAGACGGCACAATTACAGAAGATAACTGCAAGATGGGTTATGTTGGTGCATTCCCATATGCAGAGGTTATTTCCGGATATACTTCTTTCTATCTTGGTGCTAAGAGCGTATGCCCATCCGTAACTATGGAAGTTAAATACACAAACAGCTGGGCAAGCTTTGACCTCGAAAAAGAATGTGCAGATGCGCTGATCTCTGACGGATGTGTCCTGATCAGCCAGCATGCAGATACTACAGGTGCTCCTACAGCTTGTGAAACAGCAGGTGTTCCTTGCGTTGGATATAACATCGACATGACATCCGTTGCTCCGAATGAAGCACTTACATCCGCATCTATGGACTGGGGTGTATATTACACATATGCAGTACAGTGCATGCTTGATGGAACAGCAATCGACACTGACTGGTGCAAAGGCTTCTCCGAGGGTGCTGACAAGATCACACCTCTCAATGAGAAAGTTGTAGCAGAAGGAACAGATGAAAAAGTAAAAGAAGTTGAAGATGCACTTGCAGATGGATCCCTTCATGTATTTGATACTTCTACATTTACTGTAGATGGCAAAGAACTTACTACCTATAAGAAAGACGGCAGTGATACAGAATACATTTCTGACGGATACTTCCATGAATCAGAATATGGTTCTGCACCGGCATTTGATATAGCAATCGACGGAATTACATCCATCACAGAATAAGACTTTTGAACAGGCGGAGCTGCTTGCCAGCAGCTCTGCTTTTTTACTTTGCACATCAAGGTGACGCGTATGCTGGTTTTTGTTATATGTGTAAAGGAAATCTCCGATTGGATATGGAGGTTTCTTTTGCACATATGACAATTTGTGATATGGAAATCAGGTCATAAAGGGATGACTTTATGACTGGGATAAAAGGAGGGAATGACAGTGGGAGAAACTTATGCACTTGAACTTAAAGATATTTCCAAGCGTTTTGGATCAGTCCAGGCGAATGATCATGTAAATCTCACGCTGAGAAAATCGGAGATTCTTGCAATCTTAGGTGAAAACGGAAGCGGCAAGACGACTCTGATGAATATGATTTACGGAATTTATTATCCGGATGAGGGACATATTTTTGTAAATGGTAAAGAAGTAACGATCCGTTCACCAAAAGATTCCTACGAACTGGGAATCGGTATGGTACATCAGCACTTTAAGCTTGTAGATGTGTTGACAGCAGCCGAGAATATCGTATTGGGACTGCCGGGTAAGGCAAGACTCAATATGAAAAAAATCACGGAAGATATTCAGAAACTGGTAAATAAATATGGTTTTGATCTGGATCTTTCAAAAAAAATATACGAGATGTCTGTTTCGGAAAAACAGACTGTAGAAATCGTAAAAATGTTGTACCGCGGTGCGAAAATACTGATTCTTGACGAGCCGACCGCGGTGCTGACACCGCAGGAAGCCGACCGTCTGTTTGATATTTTGCGAAATATGCGTGATGACGGATGTGCGATCATCATTATCACACATAAACTGCAGGAAGTGCTGGCTTTATCGGATCGTGTGGCGATTCTTCGAAAAGGACAGTACATTGATACTGTGGAGACCGCAAAAGCAAATGTGCAGAGCCTTTCCGAGATGATGGTAGGCGCTAAGGTCGATCTGAATATTGAGCGTCCGAAACCGGAAAATGTTAAGAAACGTCTGGTGATCGAGGGGCTGAACTGCAAAGATAAAGATGATGTAAAGACGCTGGATGATGTTGATCTTTCGGTCAATACAGGCGAGATTCTCGGTATTGCAGGTATTTCAGGAAGCGGACAGAAGGAACTTCTGGAAGCAATTGCCGGATTACAGGATGTGGAAAGTGGTTCAATCCGTCTGCTGGATGACAATGGCGGAAGTATGGAGCTTTCCAAAATGGATTCCATTTCTATTAACGAAGCGGGAATCAGTCTTGCGTTTGTCCCGGAAGACCGTATCGGTATGGGACTTGTCGGAGACATGGATATGACCGACAATATGATGCTTCGAAGCTACCGCAATGGAAAGGGACCTTTCCTGGAACGTAAAGGACCGAGAGAACTGGCCACAAGGATTAAAGATCAGCTCGAAGTTATGACTCCGAGTATTTCTGCTCCGGTTCGTCAGATGTCCGGTGGAAATGTGCAGAAAGTTCTGGTTGGCCGTGAGATCGCACAGAGCCCGAAGGTACTTCTTGTTGCATTCCCGACACGTGGTGTGGATATCAATACTTCTCATGTCATCTATCAGCTTCTCAATGAGCAGAAGAAAAAAGGTGTTGCTGTAGTCTGCGTAATCGAGGATCTGGATGTGGTACTCGAACTTTGCGACCGTATTGCCGTACTTTGTGGAGGCAGAATCAGCGGAGTGGTTGACGGAAGGACTGCAACAAAAGAGAGAATCGGTCTTCTCATGACGAAACATGAAAAAGGAGGGGCTGTCAATGAATAAAGAACCTTTCTTACAGGTAAGCAAAAGAAGAAATAAGGCCGGATGGCAGGAAAGACTTCTGATTCGCTTTATAGCACTGATTCTTGCACTGATTGTGTGTGGAGCAGTAATCGTAGCACTGGTCAAAATGAATCCAGTGGATGTATATAAGGCAATCTGGGACGGAGCAATGGGTTCCGAGCGCCGTATCTGGCAGACGATCCGTGATACGATGGTGCTTCTGTGTATCGCAATCGGTCTGGCACCGGCATTCAAAATGAAATTCTGGAATATCGGTGCAGAAGGTCAGATTCTGATTGGTGGAGCATGTTCTGCAGCAGTGATGATTTATGCAGGGGATAAAATGTCTCCGGTAGTGCTTCTGATCGTGATGTTTGTTGCAAGTGCGCTTGGTGGTATGATCTGGGGAATGATCCCGGCAGTGTTCAAAGCATACTGGAATACAAATGAAACTCTGTTTACCCTGATGCTGAACTATGTTGCCATGCAGGTTGTTACATACTGCATCGTTTTCTGGGAGAATCCCAAAGGTTCCAACACGGTTGGTATTATCAACCAGACAACCCAGGCCGGATGGCTTCCGGAGCTGTTTGGTCAGAAATATGGATGGAATGTACTTATTGTTCTGATCTTGACTGTCGGTATGTTTATCTATCTGAAATACTGCAAACAGGGTTATGAGATCGCAGTAGTCGGAGAGAGCGAAAACACTGCAAAATATGCAGGTATCCATGTAAAGGAAGTCATTATCCGTACTATGGCAATCTCCGGTGCAATCTGTGGTATTGCCGGATTTGTTATTGTCAGTGGTGCAAGTCATACAATTTCCACTGCGACAGCTGGCGGTCGTGGATTTACGGCAATCATTGTTGCATGGCTTTCCAAATTTAATACTTTTATTATGGTAGCTGTTTCTTTCGGTATTGTATTTATGAATCAGGGTGCGGTACAGATTGCAACACAGTATGGTTTGAATGAGAATGCATCCGATGTTATCCTCGGTATCATTCTGTTTTTCTTGATCGGTGCAGAATTCTTTATCAATTACAGAGTTAAGCGTGCGAAAAAATAGGAGGTAGATGCAATGAGTGTACTGATAATTTTTATTCAAAAAGCTATTGTCCAGGGCATCTGTATTCTGTATGGTGCGCTTGGGGAGATTATGACAGAAAAATCCGGTAACCTGAATCTTGGTATTCCGGGAATTATGTATATGGGCGGTATTGCCGGACTGATGGGAGCTTTTCTTTATGAAAAAGACAATCCGGATCCAAATGCTTTTATAGGTGTACTGATTTCTTTTGTATGCGCATTTGCATGCGCTATGATCGGAGGTCTGATCTACAGTATCCTGACGATCACGCTTCGTGTAAATCAGAATGTAACCGGTCTTGCGTTGACCATCTTTGGTACAGGTTTTGGTAACTTCTTCGGTGGTTCTATTTCCAAACTTGCAGGTGGTGTCGGACAGATTTCCGTAAAAGTGACCGGAAGTGCCTATACGGCAAAAATCCCGGGACTTTCAAAGATTCCGGTGATCGGTGATATTTTATTTAATTATGGTTTTATGACATATCTTTGTGTGATCGCGGCAGTTGTACTGTCTTTCTTCTTATTTAAGACAAGAGCGGGACTGAACCTTCGTGCAATTGGGGAAAATCCGGGAACTGCGGATGCAGCAGGCATCAATGTTATCAAATACAAATATCTGTCTACATGTATCGGCGCAGGTCTTGCAGGTCTTGGCGGACTTTATTTCGTCATGGAATATTCCGGTGGAACATGGACAGACAATGGATTTGGTGACCGCGGATGGCTGGCTGTTGCGTTGGTAATCTTTGCATTGTGGAAACCGTTGAATGCAATCTGGGGTGCATTCCTTTTCGGAGCACTGTATATTCTGTATCTTTATATCCCGGGACTGGGACGAAGCATGCAGGAGGTATTTAAGGCATTGCCGTATGTGGTAACGATCATTGTGCTTGTATTTACAAGCTTCCGAAAGAAGAAAGAACACCAGCCGCCGGCAGCGCTGGGATTACCATATTTCCGAGAAGAAAGATAGGATAAAGGATTCTCGGTAACGTGGGATAATTATTGAGAAAACTTCGGTGGGATTTTCGATGAAGGTTTCTCCGGATACGACTCAGTTCAGAACTTCTGAGATTCCATGATGTACAGAACTTTGCTAAAAACGATACGGAAAATGCTGAACTCGCTGACGCTCAGACAGCAGCATTTTCTGTATCAACGCAAAAACCTGTACGATCAGGAATCTTCGCGAAGTTCTTCAGGCGAGATCGTACCGGAGAACCTTCACGAAAATCTTCAGCCGGAGTTTTTTATTTCCGCCCTTTACCGTACTTTATCTGAGATAGCGGCGCTGCCGCGGGTGAAGTCGGGAGCCGCGGGGCGCCCCCGGTGGGCACCATTGCAATATAAAATGGAAGATGAACGACAGAAATATGCAGGAAGGGAGTAGCTGGCTGTTAAACATATCGGATACAGAAACATCTGCAAGAGTCCTTAGAAATACTTGGGTGTATACTGGATGTGTTATGGAGAAAAAGCACATTGTTTGAGCCGATAGGCGAGTTTTGTGCTTTTTCTTCATGGTTTTAGCAGACAGGATATAGCCTTAGTATTTCTGGGCGAT
>OIEC01000788.1_pt1 | contig 15668 bp, 9 predicted proteins | sample 1604801 | NCBI WGS metagenome assembly OIEC01 (sample SAMN01760940, study PRJEB22395) | human gut metagenome | reverse complement strand
CCAATCGCAGCGCCCCTGCCGGGAAAACAGAGCAATCCCTTTTAGGGACGGAGGGAATTTCCTTCTCCATGCCGAGGCCGCCTGCCAATTTTTTGTCTATTGACACTCAGCGGCGCCCGCTCTATATTTTCTCATGATGTTCATCAGAACGGCGCTCCTTTTTCCTCTTCTCTTTCTCTCACTTTCAGCATCTTCCGTCATGGCGGCGACTCCCTGGGCATCCGACAGGAACTGGGAACTCGTTTTTGAAGACGACTTTGACGGCTCATCTCTGAACGAACACAACTGGAGCCGCATTGATTACGTAGGCTATAACGCCCCGGACTGGCGCAAGTACCAATCCCGGGACGAAAGCCTTGTGGAATTCCGTGAAAAGGACGGCAACTCCGCCATGACCTTGTGGGGAAAATACGGGGACTACACTACTCAAACCAACCAGACCGCACCGGCCAAAACATACGCCTGCGGAGGGGTATATTCCCTGAAAACCTTCTCCTTCCAATATGGCTACGTAGAAGTCCGCGCCAGATTCGATTGCGTGCAGGGCGTCTGGCCGGCCATCTGGATGATGCCCAAATCCGACAGCATCGGCTGGCCTGTCGGAGGGGAAATTGACATCATGGAACACCTGAATTACGAAGGCCGTGTTTACCAGACAATCCACTGGTCGCAAAACGGCGTTCCCAATCAGGATAAATCCCAGGGGGTCACCCCCGGTTGGAACGATGGTGCTGAAAAAGCAAACTGGCATACCTACGGGATGGAATGGACGGAAGAAGGCATCACCTTTTATGTGGATGGAAAAGCAACCGGTTCATTCAAAAAGCCCAATAACGCAAACTGGCCCTTTGACAAGGACGGAAACGAATTCTACCTGATCATCGACCAGCAGATTGGAGGCAACTGGGTGGAAAATGCAGGAGTTAATAAGGGAATCGACCAGAATACGCTGGCCAATTCCGGAGCCGCATTCGACATCGATTATGTCAAAGTCTATTCCTCAAGCATCTACAACCACCTCGTTCCGGAACCCGCTGTGGCTTCTCTGGGCCTGTTTGGAGCAGCCTTGCTGGCGGCTCGCCGCAAAAGAATCTGATCGCCCACACACCTTTTCCTTTTGTTCCTCCCTGCCGCGGGAATAAATCTTCCGCGCCGTCTCCGGTTGCTTCCGGGCTGCTTCCGTAAAGTTTCATCATCGGGCGGAGTATGAAAAGCAAAGCCGCCTCATGCCACGCGTATTTCGCATCATTCGAATCTTCTCTATATATAAAAGCGTCACTTAATGACGATGTCCATCAGTTTCTTGTAACTGTCCACTACGTCATAGACCACATTTCCATTGCTGATAGCCCTGAAATGCTCCCGCGCGCAGTGAATCTTGGACTGCTCAATCAGACGGAGCTGCATCGAGGACATAGAGCCTTTGGTTTCCGCCACGAAGTAAATGTGCTTCACAGTGCCTTCGTAGAATGCAATCGCCCAGTCCGGATTATACTTACCAACAGGAGTGGAAATGTAGAATCCATCCGGCAACTTCACATATACTGCGACATCCTTATTGGTGTCGAGGTCGGTTGCAAAGTCACGCTCGTTGGTAGAGTCGTAAACGATATGGTCATACAGGTGGCGGTTCGCCTTCATAGCGTTCACGCCCAGCTTGCCTTTGATGGTAGGCTCGGTAAAAATATCCATGCCGTAACGCTCATCGAGGACATCGTAGGTAATATGCTCAATAACGGCGGTAGCCTTTTCATCGTTGATAAGGGCTGCAGCCTTGATGATGAACTCTTCCGGGTTGTCTTTGAACTGGTTGAATACGGAAGGCTGAATACCCTTCAAAATGGCGATGACAGCCTTGCGGGTCAATCCTGTTTCATCTACCAATTTGCCGACCAGGTCATACTTCACATTACTGCTTGCGTGAATGGTTGCACCGTAAGTTCCGGATTCCTCTTTCACAAAGGATGCACCGCTTTCCAGCTCAGCCTTGGACTTAATCTGCTCCATAGCGCCCGTTTCTACCTTAAAGTAAATCTTAGATACACGAAGTTTTCTATCCAACGCATCAATGGACTTACGCACCAGTTCATCTGTATCGAAATCAACCACATAAACGCTCTTGGCATTGATTTTGTTCCACAGAGCCTTGAATTCCGGCATGGCGAGTTTGTCCTCATTCACGGTGAGTTCCACATTGTTGCTTCTTGCGTTTTCAGGCTGCATTGCCTTGTCATCGTAGATAGAGTCGATAATGCCGATAACACTCTCGGTAGAACCTGCAACCTCATCCGTCAGCTTGATTTCGCCATTTGCCTTATCTTCGTAATACTTGTCGGTCAGCGAGCCTTGCTTGTCAATGTAGCCTTCCATACGCATACCCAGCCAAATTTCTCTGGCAACATCCTCAGTGATAACATCGGTGCTGCCCTGGGCATCGGTAATAGTCCTGCCCATAAAGAGTTCCGGCGTAACTGCCTTTGGACGGTTTGCAACGGCATCAGCAAGTTCGGACTGAAGTCCCTTTGCGAAACTGTCATAGCTTTCACTGGCGATAACGGTCAGAACATTGATATTGTGAACGTCATTGCCGAGAACGCCGGAATCCATACGCTCACCATCCTGGTTGACGCACAGACGCAGACCACGGCCAACTTCCTGGCGTTTTCTCACATCAGAGCCGGACTGTTTCAGCGTACAGATCTGGAATACATTCGGGTTATCCCAACCTTCACGCAGTGCGGAGTGGGAGAAGATGAAACGCACAGGCGAACGCTCCGGATTGCGGTCAAGGAGCAGTTCCTTGTTTTTCATAATCAAATCGTAAGCGTCAATATCGTCCGAGGTGGTTTCCTTCTTTGCCAACTTACAGTCTATCATCTTGCCTTTCTTGTCCACGGAGAAGTAACCTGCGTGGGTTGCGGAAGGCTTGATGGAATTCAAATACTTAATGTATTCGTCCTCGCCGATGACAGACTGGAGGTTTCCGATAATATCGGTGTATTCCTCCTCGAACATTTTTGCGTAGATGCCGTTACCAGACTGTCCGGCTGCATCGTACACCTTGTACTTGGCAACCTCGTCAATGAAGAACAGGGACAGCACCTTGATGCCCTTATAGAACAACTGGCGCTCACGCTGAATGTGAGAGAGGATGGTTTCACGAATCTGAATACGGCGAAGCTGGTTTTCATCCACCTTGCCGATAACATCACCTGCGTACAGCTTGATGCCGTTGAGGAATTCAAGGGAGTCGTCTCTGCCGTCAATGTGCTTAACGACAAAATTGTTCTTGTATTCCTCCATGTGGCCGGAATGATCGTAAAGATTAAATCCCTCTGCTACGGTACGGCTTACTTTACGGATACCGCTTGCGCCCTTCATATCGAACTGAATGGTTACGGTAGGGTCCTTCTTGGAAAGGTTGATGCTTTCCAGATAAACATAGCCGTCTGTAGCAGTACTGCCCGTTTCGGTAATACCCTTAACGGCTATCTTCTTAACAAGTCGCTTATTGTACGCCTCCATCGCGTCCAGACGGTAAATCATGTTGTAAATGCTGTCTGATTTGTGGGTCGCGGAGTAGCGGAGGGTAAACAGCGGGCAGAATTCCTTCAAACGCTCCCTGGTCTGTTTGCCTTCAACGGACTGCGGCTCGTCAATAATCAGAATCGGGTTGGTCTTGGCAATCATATCAATCGGACGGCGGGAACGGAACTCGTCCAGTCTCATGTAAATTCTTCTGGCATCCTTGCCCCTGGCGTTGAATGCCTGGGAATTGATAATCATGACATTGATGGAACTGTCGGAAGCGAAGCGATCAATCTCCGTCAGCTGGGCGGAGTTATAAACAAAAAATCGTACTTTCTTGCCGTATTCCTCCGCAAAATGCTCCTGGGTCATCTGAAAAGATTTATAGACACCTTCACGGATAGCCACGCTCGGTACAACCACGATGAACTTGCTCCAGCCGTAGTGCTTGTTCAGTTCATACATGGTTTTGATGTAGGTATAAGTCTTGCCGACACCCGTTTCCATCTCGATTGTCAGATTGAATCTGCCCTCCAACTTTGGAGAGGGTGCAATCTGATTGGTTCTTTGAATTTTTTGTATATGTTCCAAGATAACCGGGTCGGAAAGTTCCGGCACCAGTTTCTGGTTGCACCAACCTGTAAAGTTTTTGTCCTCATCAATGCCAAGTTGATAAGTACCATTACCTCTGTCCATCATGTAGGTAGGAGTCAAATACGGCTGACCTGCAAAAACATCCACTACAGACTTTGCAGCATCCGCCTGGAATTTTTGATGCTTAAATTGTAGTTTCATTCCTGCTCGCCTCCATATTCCCCGGATAATTGTTCTTCAAGCAGTTTCTGCAGTTTTTCCTTGCTTGGCAAAACGGTATTGTACTTGCTCGCGAAAATCTGAGAATTATCTTCAGGCAAGGTAAGTTCAACAACGGCATTATTTTTCTCCTTGCAGAGCAGCACACCGATTGTCGGGTTCTCATCCTCCATTTTTACCTTGCGATCGTAGTAATTGACATACATCTGCATCTGACCGATATCCTGATGCTTGAGTTCTCCGATTTTCAAATCAAAAAGAACAAAACAACGCAAAATGCGATTATAGAAAACAAGGTCCACAATAAAATGTTCTTCGTCAAAAGTGAAGCGAACCTGTCTGCCGATAAAGGCAAATCCGGTGCCGAGTTCCAACAAAAACTGCTGCAAGTGGTCAATGATTCTGCTTTCCAGCTCAGACTCACTGTATTCCGGCAGTTCGGGCAGACCTAAAAATTCCAGAACATAAGGGTCTTTGACAGCGTCCTTCGGCATTTCAACCTTGTGTCCTTCAACAGAAAGACGATAAACCTCTTCTTTGTTGGCACTGAGAGCCAAGCGTTCATAGAGGGAACTGTCATACTGACGTTTGAGTTCGCTCAAGCTCCAATCGTTTTTGACGGATTCGATTTCATAAAAATGACGTTCTTCAATATTTTCAATTCTCATCAGTTTGAGATAGTGCGACCAACTGAGGTAAAACTTCCTGCCCGTGGCAACAGACGGAAGTTTATCAGATTCGCTAAACACTGTTTCGCCAATCTGGTCGTTGGAATACACCTTGTAAAACTGGCGGATATTTTTCAGATTTCCAACAGAAAATCCTTTTCCAAAATTTTCAGTTAAATAAACAGACAATTCCTGCAAAATCTTCTGACCGTAAGCGGCACGATTTTCGCCATGCTGTTCCTGTTCCACAATCATTCTGCCGACTTCATAGTAGGCATAGACCATAGAAAGATTGACCGCAGTTTTGGCATTCTTTCGGGCAGATTCCAAAATTTCATAAATATTTTGAAGAAAATCATTGTCTGTTTTCTGTATTTCTTTTTTATCCATTTTGAAACCTCCTCCTTAGATTACTTTAACTCTTGTATTCGGTGCTAACAGCTTAAATACCTCAGTTACATTGATTTTGGCAGGGCTGCCGTCAAAACTGCTATCGCGGAACACAGCACGGAGAGGCTGACGTTTTGCAATGGTCTTCACAACCTCATCCGGGATATTCTCGTCAAAGCAGGTAATCAAGTCGCCCTCATTATAAGTGTGAACGGTACAGCCACTGATAACTTCGGAAGTGTAAGGCATGGAGAGAGGCAGACCCCACTCAAGCAGGCAACCAAACAGCAGATCAAGGTCAGTACGGTCTTCCTTAATGTTGGATTCCAGACCGGACAGCATATTCTGGTCGTACTCTGCGGGAGCATAGAAAATATCCTTCATATTGCTCTCGTCCAGTTTAAACACGCGGAAGCCACTATCAAAATCAACATTAGGATTTTCCTCTTTGATTTTCGCACCGGCACGACGAATACGCTCTTTGCCTATTTCGCAAATATTTTCAAAGCCCGCCTTTGTTGCGTTACTGTTTTCCGAAATCGTTTCAGGTAATTGAACTAATATAAATTTTCGGTTGCCATTATCTTCTGCGTTCATTTTCATAACAGCATTAGCCGTTGTCGCTGAGCCGGAAAAGAAATCTAAAATTGTAGCATCTTTATCCGTAGCTATTTCTATCATTCTTTTTATATAAGGGGTAGGTTTGGGGGTATCAAATACAATACCATCAAATATTTTTTTTATTTCGTCCGAGGCGTTTGCAGCATTTGATACATCGTCCCATAAAGTTTCTGGAATCTTGCCTTTATTTTCGTAGATAAACATTTTTCTATATATGTTGTCTCCACGAATTATTAATTTATTGTCCTTATCTAACTTCGTCAAATTTTCTTTGTTGAAAAGCCACAAGCGTTCTGGAAAATACAGTCCTTCTTTTGTTGTGAAATCATATTTCACACCGCCTTGAGTACCTCTTGCCCAGCAACCTAACATACGATAATCGCCACGAGGGTCATTGTCGGGATTTTTGTATGCTTTCTTTGTTTCTTCATCCAACTCCAAATATCCTGTGTTAAACAATTCTTTATTTTTGGAATAGAGTAAAAGATATTCGTGCGCTTTACTAAACCATCTCGCACTATTATCACGACCTCTTTTTCTTTTCCAAATAATATCTGAAACAAAATTACTCTCTCCGAAAATTTCATCACAGATTTTCTTTAGATTATCGTGTTCCATTTCATCAATCGAAATAAAAATTACCCCATCATCCCTCAGCAAATTTCTTGCAAGCATAAGCCGCGAATAAATCATACTGCACCAGTCAGAATGAAAACGACCGTTACTATCCGTGTTTTTAAACATACGGTTTCCGTCATCATCATATACACCGAGGTCACCTTCATATTCATCCGCACTCTGCTTAAAGTCATCACGATAGATGAAGTCATTACCAGTGTTATACGGCGGGTCGATGTAAATCATCTTGACCTTACCGAGGTAGCTTTCCTGCAGAAGTTTTAGGACTTCCAGGTTGTCCCCCTCAATGTAGAGGTTTTCGGTAGTATCCCAATTCACGCTATCTTCTTTGCAAGGGCGCAGGGTTTTGCGGATAGGCTTGTTGGCTTCCACAATAGCCGCCTTTTTGCCCACCCAGGTAAACTCGTATACCTCATCGCCCTCTACCACATCTCCCGAAAGCATCTGACGGAGCAGGTCAAAGTTGACGGCTTTCTTCATCTTGCCGTTCTCATCCACGGTCTCGGTGATACAGTTCGGGAACAACGCCCCAATCTTTTCTATGTTCTGAGCCGTCATATCCATCGACTCCATTCTCATTTTTTCCATTACAGAATTTCCTCCCATTCTTTGCTGAGTTTCTTGAGCAGGGCATTCAGTTCCATCTGCCTGTTGAGCTGTTTTTCTCTTTTGATTTTCTTTTGCAATTTCGCAATCTGCGTTTGAAGAGCCTGCCGTTTTTCATCCCTCGCTATGGACTCCTTGAGGCTTTCCCCGGCTTCGGCGGCAGCGAGGGCGTCTCCGGCAATCTGACGGACAAAGTTTTCATACACACTGTCAACGGACAAACCTTCCAATTTCAACGGGAGGGCATCCTCGTCCATCCATTCAGTGGAATAGTAGCGGTTTACCTTGAAGGCTGTGTTGCCGCCGGATTCTTCCTTATAGCCGATAACGGCTTTGTACTTGCCCTCGTATTCCAGCATGAAGAGAATGTGGTACGGTATTTCTTTGTCCATCTGCCGCAAAAAGCTGTCGTCAAGCGTCTGACTGTTCAGCTTGACCTCAAAGACCTCCAATTCCGTCACGGCGGCGCCGGGAGCTAAGTTCATGGTGGCGGCGGCAATCTTGTTCCTCCAGCAGATGGCCTTTACCTGTTCTATGAATACCTTTTTCAAAGCCGGGGTTACGGCAAGGTTGTCATAGAATTTCTGTTTGGGAATTCGTTTGTTGAACTCCGTTGATTTGGGTAATCCGAGCATCGCCTGACCTCCTTTACTTCACCGCCAGAAAGCATATCAGTTCAAAGTCGTCCAGTCCAGACACGGCAGACATCAGGGCGGAAGTACCGCCTGCGGAGAACAGGCTGTCGATATCGCTTTCTTCCTTGGCGTCAATAATGGAGCGGATGGCTTCGCTTAACAGTTCAGAGAGTTCTGCCATGTTCCTGCCGTCATCGGTTTCCGCGTTGAATTGACGGCAGAGGTCATGGACGGGTTCGTTCTTGCCACGGCAGAGGAGGCGCACATCGTCCAGCAGTTTCTTCGGGTTCAGATAATCACCGATGATTTCACCGTCCATACCGATATAAACCATGTAGAACGGATGGATGCGGTTCTGATTGTCGATGTTGACGCTCTTATTGATATTCTTCAGTACGAAGATGACGCCTTTCGGCAATTCCTCAGCAGCAGGAACAACAGCGTGAAGACCACGAGGCTTGTTATCCATATTGCCGTGGGTCTTCACATACTCAAGCAGGTCAAGGCGGAATTCATTCAATCCCAAATCCATAATGGAGATGCCCTCGGACATGTCCTCAATATCGACCACTTCCTCCTGGAGTCGTTTGAGCTGCTGTTTTCTGTATTCCAGGTCGCCCTTTTCCTCCTCGTTGATGAGGTCATCGTCACCTGTGGAGGTCATCACCGTAATTTTCATGCGGGTTTCGACTCTCGATCTCAGATTGATGTAATCATCAAGCGTGAGGTCGGGCCAGAAGTTTACAAGCTGAATGTAATTGTTGCGGCTGCCGATACGGTCGATACGCCCGAAACGCTGGATGATGCGTACAGGGTTCCAGTGAATGTCGTAGTTTATCAGATAATCGCAGTCCTGCAGGTTCTGACCTTCGGAGATACAGTCGGTAGCAATCAGGATATCGATTTCCGCCTTGCTGCCGGGCATCAGAACATTCCGTCCCTTGGAAACCGGGGAGAAGCAAGTCAGAACATTGTTGAGGGTTGCCTTAAAGCCTTTGATGGTTGTCTTGCCATCAATGCAGCCCGTGATAACAGCAGTATCCAAGCCGTATTTTTCCTTCACATAGGCACTGACATTCTCATAAAGATATTCTGCCGTGTCGGAGAATGCGGAGAAAATGATCACCTTCTTATTATCGGGGTTAATCGGATTCTCAATCTTGTGGGACAGCAGAGAAAGGAGTTCCTGCAACTTGCCGTCATGCTCCGGCGTAATGTCTGCCACCATAAGGGTCAGCAGTTCCAACACTTCTGCGTCCTGCTGAAGTTCGGTGCGCCAGGTTTTGTAGTCCATATCGGCAAGGTCGATTTTTACCTTTTTGCCTACGGAGAAATAATCGGTGTTGCCGTCGTCCATGTCGAACTCAGACTCCTGAGCTTCGTACATGGCGATGTCAGCGGTGCCGTATTTCTCAAAGCGGTTGATTGCCTCAATGGTGCTGTCGATGAGTCCTTTAATACGAGTAAGTGTCAACTGGAAAGAATAAACGGAACTTTCCAGTCGTTTCAAAAGGTTGATGCTCATCAAACGGCGAATACCTTGTTCACGTCCGTCCTGGGTGAGGTTTTCCCCCTTGTTGTGAGTCAATTCCGCATATTTTTGAATCTTACTTGGAAAGATGTAATGGGATGGAGTGTAGATAGACAGACACAACAGCATCAGTTGGGCATAAATTTCATCATAGTTGATAGCACGCTTCAAATCGGTGAGGCATGGCCGCCTGGAAACTGGCGGCAGCCTTTCCGGGAACTTTCCGATTTCTGCGGAGTTGTAATATTTTTCAATGTGCTTTCTGGATCTGGCGATGGTAACGCTGTCCAGAACTTCAAAGAAGTCAAAATCAAGGGTGCGGAGCAGCGCGTCTGTGGAGCGTTCCTCTGCGGGGAGTTTACCCCAGGCATTGAACGCCTTTTGCGCCTGCTTGAAAATATCCTCAATAGATTTCCTGGTGTTCAGCTTGGAATTGATATTCTCGGAGTCGCCCTCATAGGCAATGGCAAGCTGATTTTTTAAGTCCACAAAGCGGTTGTTGACCGGAGTAGCGGAAAGCATCAGTACTTTGGTTTTTACGCCGGAGCGGATAACCTTGTCCATCAACTTTACATAGCGGTTCTCCACAGTGTTGCTGTGTGTGCCGATGCCGTTTCGGAAGTTGTGGCTTTCATCAATAACAACCAGGTCATAGTTACCCCAATTCAGGCGGTCCAGGTCAAGACCGTTGGAAGTGCCGTGACTACGAGAAAGGTCTGTGTGGAACAGAACATCGTAATTCAAGCGGTCAGAGGCAATGGGGTTATTCACATAGTTATCTTTATATGTATTCCAGTTCTCGGCCAGTTTTTTCGGGCAAAGAACAAGAACGGACCTGTTTCTATTTTCATAGTATTTCACAACAGCCAACGCTGTGAATGTTTTGCCAAGACCAACGCTGTCTGCCAAAATGCAGCCGTTGTATTTTTCCAGTTTGTTGATGATGGCGAGAACGGCATCACGCTGGAAGTCATACAGCATGGACCAAATCTTGCTCTCCTTGAATCCGGTAGCCTCATTCGGCAGTTCATCCTCGGAAATATCATCCAGGAATTCACTGAATACATGGTACAGAGTCATGAAGTAGATGAATTCCGGAGCGTTCTCGTTATAGGCACTACTGATGTTTTCGATGATTTCCTCGGTAACATCCTGCATCTTGGACTTGTCGTTCCACAAGGACTCAAACAACTGCATATACTGTGTGGAGAACGGCGCCTCCATGCGGTTTACCATGTTGTAGCTGTTGTTACCACGCTCACAGCCAATGTCAACGGTAGTGAAACCGCCCAACGGCATATAGGCAACCTGCTCCGCAGGAGCGTTAATCGTCATAAAGCCACCCATGTTTTCGCCTGTGATATTGGATTTGAAGGTTGCCTTCTTACGAATCCAATCAGCACATTCTCTTGCGATGGCTTTCTGTGTCATTTCGTTGCGGAGCTTGATTTCGAATTCCGTACCGTACAAACTGGTCTCACGGGAGAGCCTTGGGATATAGAATTCACGCTTTGCCCTGGAAGCCTTCTCTGTAGTAAAAGTCGGAGAGGTAAAAATGAAGCGGAACTCATCAACAGAATCAAGCTGCTTTTTCAGTTCTTTATAGGCATACATAGAGAAGCAGGCGGCCGCTACAGAAACCCTGCTGCCCCTGGAAATGGTAGTGAGCATATCATCTCTTACAATCTCCCGTATATTGTCATAAATTTTCATTGATTGACTTTCTTTCTGGGATGATATCATCCTTGACGTTCACATCAATACTCCAGAACTGGAGATGAAGGCAGATGTTCTCCACCTCCGCCCTTTTCTTCCAGACGGCACAGGGCCTCCGCACGGCGGAGGCAGGAATCCCATAGGGAAGCCTTTTCCGGAAACGGGAAACACAGGGAGTCGCTCAGCTTTTCCACCCGTTTGAAAGAATCCTCCCGGTCATAGGCGTTCAAACCTTCCAGACGGGAAGCCAGCCCATCCAGCCAGGGAAGAGGGTCATGGCAAATCAGGGGAAGATCGCATCCGGCCCGCAGGGACAGGAAAGCGGCGTCATCCGGTGAATACTGCGCCGTAATCGCCCCCATGCACAAATCATCCGTAAACACCACGCCCCGGAAACCGAGGCGGTCGCGCAGAAGCCCCCTGATCACCCGTTCGGACAAGGTGGCGGGATAATCGGGATCAATCTGAGGCAGCATGATATGGGCGGACATAATGGAGGACAATGCCGGACACAGAGCCAGAAAAGGCAGCAAATCCGTCTTGAACAGCTCCCGTTCATCCAGGTCAACCACGGGAAGGCTGAAATGGGGATCCGCCAGGGCACGGCCCATGCCGGGAAAATGTTTGCCGCAGCTCTGCACGCCGCCCCGGCGCAGGTTGGAGGCATAAACGCCGCCGCGTGAAATGACGTCCTGGGCATTATCTCCCCAGCAGCGGCCGGGAAGCGCGTTGGCCGCGGACGGATCATGGCAGATATCCAGCACCGGGGCAAAATTCAGGTTCACCCCCAGGTAGCGGAGAGCCAGAGCCGTCACCGCGCCCAGTTCCACTATGCCGCCAACTGAACCGAGCCGGGCCAGCGAAGCCGGGGAGGGCAAATTCAGGCCCAGGGAAGCGGTGCGCACCACACGGCCCCCCTCCTGGTCCACGGCAATGACAGGATGGTGGAGGCAAAGTTTCCGCAGCGACTCCGTCAGCCCGCGCACCTGCTCCACGGAATCAATATTCCTGGAAAACAGAATGAAACCCGCCGGCTGCCAACGCCGGATGGCAGCCTCTTCCTCCGCGCCCACTTCATGGCCGCTTATGCCGATCAGGGCCGGGAGCATGAACGGAAAAGGATTAACGGCCCAACAGGGAAGTCCTGGTGTACAGCGGGTAAACGGGAATGCCGCGTTCCTCAATCGCCTGGCGGCCGCCTTCCTCGCGGTCCAGCAACACCAGGGCGGCGGCAACCCTGCCCCCTTCCGCCTCAATGGCGTCAATAGCCTTCAGCGTGGAGCCTCCTGTCGTGATGACGTCATCCACCACGACCACGGTATCCCCGGCCTGGAAATTGCCTTCAATGCGGCGGCCGCGTCCATGGTCCTTCGGCTCCTTGCGCACGGTGAACACCTGAAGCTTCTTTTCCGCTCCTTCCAGAGCGCTGGTCATGCCGACGGCCAGGGAAATAGGGTCCGCCCCCATGGTCATGCCGCCGATGGCCGCCACCTCCGGGAAACGGGGCAAAATATCCTCTTTCACCAGCTTCCAGCCCAGAGCGCCCACCAGGGTGGCTCCTACGGGGTCCAGGGCTGTCATGCGGCAATCCACATACAAGTCGGACACCTTGCCGGAAGCCAGTGTAAAAGTTCCCGTGCGCACGGATTTTTCCAAAAGAATGCTTTTAAGAAGATCGTATTGTTCGCTCATGAAAAATAGGGATGAATGAAATGGTTCGCCGTGTATAACAGATACCCCCGGAATAAGCAACGGATAACAGCATGCAAATCTTGACAAAAAGGAGGACAGGCCCCATAACCTGCCTGTCATTTTCCCGTTCCCATGAAATCCGGCATACTGGCGTTAGTTTCTATCAGCTCCGCTCTTGTTTCCTGCACATCGTACGAGAGGCCCCCGCTGTTTGACCAAATCACCGGAAAAATTCAGGGAATGTCCAGACGGGACGATTATCTGTCCGGAGTGGGCACCACCTCAGGCGTCAACACGGACCTGCCTCCGGAAGCCCGTCTGGGCCAGGGATATTGGGACCTGCCGGCGGGCACCCAGGGGGAAAAGCACATCATCATTGACCTCAAGCAGCAGAAAGTCTTCTACTACGTGGGAACCACGCTCGTGGGCGTTTCCCCCATGTCTTCCGGCAAGGAAGGCTACGGCACTCCCAGGGGAACATACAAAATCATCCAGAAAGACGCCAACTACAAATCCGGCACATACGGCGTTCTGCGCAGCAAATCCACCGGAGCCGTCGTCAACGGGGATTACAACGCCAGGGCTGGCGGAGCGCCGGCAGGAACCTACTTCGACCCCGCCCCCATGCCCTACTGGATGCGGATTACGGGAGGCTACGGCATGCATGTGGGTTTTGTCACCGGATATCCGGTCAGCCACGGCTGCGTGCGCCTGCCGGAGGACATGGCCAAGACATTCTTTGAACACACCCCCATCGGCACCAAGGTCACCATCCGTTAGCCGCTTCCTGCGTGGCATCGCGCCGCAGAAATGCCCTACTTCCCGGAAACCGGCGTGTTTCGTATTCCCGCCGTCCGGAAGCGTTCCGTGCTGATAACTGCTCCCGTTTCATGGCGCAGCTTCCTCACTCCGGCATTGACAAACGGCTCCGAACCTTTTTGAATATACGGGATCTTTGACCTCTTGATTCGTCATGACAATCCCTCCTCCCCCTGCCCTGCCGCCCCATTTCAACATAGGCGGCTACAAAATCACGGCGCTTGTAGAAAGCGGTCCGGACTATCATCTGTACCAGGCTCTTTCCCCGGAAGGCCATGCCGTCCTGATACGCGAATTCTGCCCCCGGGGCCTCGTTACGCGCGACCTGGCCAGCGGAGAACTGGCTGTCTCTCCGGAAAATGAATCCCAATTCGCCCAGGCCCGGGAAGCTTTTGAAACCCAATACGCAGCCAATGCAGAAGGCAAGCTGAGGGGATTCGGCACCGTGCTCTTCCTTTACCCGCTTTCTCCGGCGCAACCCCAGCCGGCTGTAGCGCATGCCCAGGCTCTCCGCCCCGCAAAAAAACCGCAGCAACCGCAACTGCGGAAGCCCGTAGTCGGCGCCGCCATCCCCGGAACGCCGCTGCCGCGGGTAAAGCACTCCGGAGGATTTCCGGTCATCACGGTCATTGTGACCGGGATGCTCGCCCTCTTCGGATTTCTGGGCTACCAGATACTCAAGGATAAAGAAGAACCCGTCGCTAAAGCTGTTACCGTGCCCGTACCGGCTCCGCCCAAGCCCAAACCCAAGCCCGCTCCGCCAAAACCGGAGCCCGTGGTGGTCACTCCTGAACCGGAACCCGTGGTGGTCGCTCCCGAACCGGAACCGGAGCCTGAACCGGAGCCGCCTGCTCCCGACCTTTCCCCCTCCCCGGAAGTCATTGCCATGGAAAAGGCTTTACGGGAGGAAGCTATCGCGTCCAAAGGGAAATTTTCTGAAAAACTGTTGAATAAATATCCCTATTACGCGGAAGCCTACGTACGGGATTACGTGAAAAAACGCGGAGGCAGTTTTTCTCCGGATTTTGAAAAATGGCTGAAAAACACGAAAAACAATCGTGAAGTCTTCGCCATGTTCTTCCCTCCGGACCCCAGCGTCGCCACCAATGTGGCTTTCATGATTGATGAACTGGGGCTGGAAACGACGGAAAAATATGACCAGCTCGTTCTGGCGTTCGCAGTAGGACGCCGCGAATTCGGCATGGGAGCCTTCGACCTTACCCATCAGGGCCGCTACGTTGATGCCCTGGGCAAGCTGAATGACCTGAGATCCTCCGGAGTCATGCCTCCGCCAGCGGACCTGTACTGCGCCGGGAAACCGCCCGTCAACTGGTATGGGAACGCCCCCCGCACCGTGGATGAGGAATGCTACAAAAAGGTGGAAGCCTATCTGGACCGCAAAAAAATCACCCCCAAGCAGGCCTGGCTCAGGAAATACCCCACCGTCTCGGAAATTGGGGACTCCGCCATTACGGAAGACAACCTGGCCGGCTTTCTGCACGAATACATGTACCGCCACGGCCAGCTGAGGCGCAAGAGGGATCCCTTCCCCACTCCGGTGGAATTCTTTTCCTACCTGGTGGATAAATATGAACATTGCGGTGATTTGCGCGACGTGGACCGCAAGCGTGTGGAATGGACCGGCGTTTCCCTGGAAGGAACACCCTGGCCGGCCATGATGGCCCTTTCGGAAACGCGCCCTCTGCGTGAGTGCGACAGCGTGTGGGAACGCTACATGGGCCAGCGGGGCCCGACCCGCCTGTGGCTGTACGGCCCCTACCGGGCGGATGACGATAAGGAACCGCCCATCCTGTTCAGCTTTGACCCGGATCCGGAATGGTCCAGGGAATCCAATGAACGCAAGCTCCATGAAGGCGGCGTGTGCGGCACCATGTCCCTTATCTCCCGCAATTCCCAGATTGCGCGCGGCATTCCCGCCGCCCCCGCCGGGCAGCCCGGCCACGGCAATCTGATGACCACCCATTTCACCGGCAACGGCTGCTGGCTGAG
>OIEC01000765.1_pt1 | contig 15998 bp, 7 predicted proteins | sample 1604801 | NCBI WGS metagenome assembly OIEC01 (sample SAMN01760940, study PRJEB22395) | human gut metagenome | reverse complement strand
ACATGCAACTGGTGGTGCCAGCCTTTTTTATCTGGAAGGCGACGGAAATGCAATTAAAAAGAAAGATGATGCAAAGCAGGGATGGACGGTTATTCCAACGACCGAAGGACAGAAGACAGTGGTATTTACATTGCAGAAACTTAGTGGAGATACGATTTTTAATCCATATAATTACGGGTTAAGCGCGAGAAAACCGGTAAATGTCAAAATTCCTGAGATAAAAGCTGAGATTGTTACAGGTGAGCCGGAGGGCGTAGGAAAACCAATAGATGTTTATCTGAATCTGACAGATGAAGATGGATATCCTGTTGACCGTACAGTAAACTGGATATGTTATCATGGAGGAAAGTTCTCTGCATCTACTTCCGGAAGCGGTGACAGTAACAAGGTAACCTTTACGCCAACGAATACAGGAGAATTAACGATTAATGCGCAGTATTTAAGAATTGGTATAGGTTACGACACGGTGACGATTAGCAAGAAGATAACTATTTCATGATGGATTAGTGAATGACCGGCAAAATCAGGAGGCAATTTTATACATGAAATTCAAACACAAGAAACTATTAATCTCCGGCACGGCGGTGGCTGCCGCCGGTGTACTGGGAGTGGGGACTCTTTTGCAGTCTGTCCTTTCGGTGCAGGCGTCATCTGAGATGATGCCCGGTATTGAAACCATTGTAAGCGAAAGCACCGAGGAGGATCCTTTTCGTATACTGGAACTGGTTGATTCCAGTGATGATGCGGAGATCGGTTATTACATATCGGGGCAGGAACCAAGTCTGAAATTATATCAGTATCAATACACTGATGCGGATGGGAATACGCACACAGTACATTTTTCTACAATAAAAGATGCACTGAGTAAGCTGCCGGAGAAGCAGAGAACGGAATTTGTCATGAATGTCCGTCTGAATGACTCCGGACAGATTGATGAAAGTATAAGCACCGGAATCAAAAAGATAAAAGATGTAACAGGTGATGATTCGAGTAAGTATCCTTTGTCAGGGGCAGACTATCAGGAAAAATATTTCCTTTCAGACAGTGACGATGCATCAGACTGGACGAAGGTAGATCTGACGGATTTTGACGGCAATTCCCGTACCGATACAGTACAGGTAAAAGGTTCCTATGTCGAGAATACTTCCGGTACCGGTGATTACACAAAAGGCGATCAGGAATATTACCCGATCCGAAAAGACGTTGATGCCGATAACCAGCAGTCAGAAAAATTCCGCGAAAACATCCAGAGCTTTGAAGAATCGACAGGCAGCGATGCGCGAGGTGCTTATTATCTGGAATTTACAGAAGTACTGAATACCAAAATCAATAATGCACTTGCGGATGAGAATGACAAAGGACAGAAATCTCTTCTTCCGGAATATGACTATGCGAGTGGCAGATACGGATATTATGAGAATGTCTACACGTCTCTGACAAAAGAAATTGCAGATGAGATAGAAGCAAAAAAATATCAGTTCCCGGGAGAAAATCCGGATGAAGTAACAGAAGACAATGCAGTTCTGGTACGTGAAATTCCGGATGAAGCTGTGAAAACAGCCGACCCTGTATCAGAAAACAGCGGTTTTAGCGGTGAATCAGGCCAGGTGATTTCTGATGAAGAGAATTCCGGTACAGAAGGTTCCGGGAATAATGATATTTCCAGCGGAGAAGATGCATTTGGATCTGATGGAAGTGATTCTTATGGCAGCAGTGATGGGGACACTTCTGATTCTGGTGAGGACAGCTCCGAAGATATTACGTTTGACAATTCCTATGAAAGCAAGGAGAACGACAGTTTTTCAGGTGATGAAAGCGGCGTCGATGCACAGTCTTTCGGTGGACAGCCGGAATTTGTACAGCAGTCTTATGTAAGAACAGTGGAATTATCAGATACAGAAGATGTATTTAGCGGCAGCGATGCATTCTCAGATTCTGAATCAGAAATTTCTAATGACGGATCTTCTTCTGTGGATGTTCAACCAGATAGCGAAGAAGAGTGGAACGAGTACAGTGAGCCGGATACTTCCGACAATATTTCTGTACAGGATACAGATGAAACAGGTATGGATGCCGATGCTTTTTTCCAGTCAATTCTCGGCGATATCAAAAATGCGCAGGAAGCCGGAACACAGGCAGATCCGTATGTATATCTCGGCGAAAATATTGACCAGTATCCGAATTACAAATATACGATCATTGGTGACCTTGCTTATGTAAAAGCAAATGCGACAGATCTTGCGCAGAATCCGGATGCGGAGCTTACTGATGGCAGTATTGTGCTCGACAATGATGAATACTGGTATTATCAGGAAGTGAACGGGAAACTTACCAGATCTGAGATTTCGATCATAACCGGTCGAAGTGCTGTTCCGTACAACGAAATTCAGGAAATTTCAAGTGAGCTTTCTTATAATTATTATTATCGTATATCTAAAGTATATTTCTGCTGTAAATCAAATGATACAGAAGGTGAGGATGCGCTTCCGTACAGCTATTTTGGATGGTATTATCCGAACTATCCGGACAATCAGGATGTGTACCTTCCGGTTTCTGATGGAGACGTGGCAACACATTATGTGTCAGCGGCAACTTACAGTCTGACTCCGGGCACTGGAAACTATGATTTCGCACCGGGGGGTGATACGGCTGCATCCGTGCAGGTAAACAGTTTTTATTATCAGGGAGGCTATACAAGCAATGACTGGTTCAAGAAATATGTATTCCATCTGAATCCGAAAGCAGATGCCGACAGTGCAGATGGGGAATTTGAGACATTTGGCATCGAAGTTGATACGAAGCTGGCTTCGGATGGTATCTCAGATGTATATGCACCGGCAGTTTCCGGGGACAGTTCGTCAGGAAATGATACTGCGGCAAATTCCGCACAGGATGAAGAGCAGGCGGTTGCACTTGAACCGGAAGATACATTTGGAGATGACACGACAGAGCAGACAGATGTCAGCGAAGAAGTTCTGGAATCCGGTGATACAGAAGATGGTGCCAGTGAGGATGAAACGGACATCGATGTACAGGAGAATGCAGATGACTCAGAGAACATTGATGCAGAAGACATTGCTGTAGAAGACGGTGATATGCAGGAAGATGAGAAAGACGCTGATGTGCAGGCGCAGGATGACGAAGTCCGTGTATCAGACAGTTTTGCAGATACACTTGATAACTATGATCTGATCTATGTAAATGGTACGCTTTCTGCTGATGTGGCTGCAGCAATCGCAGCAACTGACATTCCGTGTATCGTTAATGATTCAAAAGTCAATGAAGCGACGATTTCCGAAGCTTTTTCGGATCTTATGAGAAATACGGCAGAAGATGCAGACGGACATTATATAAATACATATATGTACTTTTTCAAAAATATGTTTGCAGGAACTGACGGTGATTACAATCTTGTAAATACTTCTTTCCATACAAATTTTAATGGAAATCTGGCTTCTGAGGAAAACATTACTTATGATCCTGACGATACCATGCATGGATTTGAAGAGATTATCAAATACATCAATAGCGAAAACCAGTACCGTAAGCTGGAAAATAATAATTCAGAACAGACGAATCTGGATGATGGAAGCGATACTTCTACACAGAAAATAGAGCCTCTTGGAAGAGAAATCTCACAGGCAAGGGCAATTGAATACATCATTAATTACAAATATCAGAGAAGTACCCTGGTAAAAGAAAACCTCAAAGTACTGGAAATTATGCCATATACGGGAAATAAGATGCTGGATAAAGAAAATGTGAAGAAATGGGTGGCTGGTTCAGACCGTAAGATCAAAAGTGTAACGGCCTGCTGCAGTGAGACTGCAAAGGAAGATGATAAAGCTGAGAATATGATCGACGGAGATCCAAACACGAGATGGCATACTTTGTGGAACAATGAAGATGGTCACAACAAAAATAATCCGCCGTATTTTACGGTAACTTTTGACGGGGCTCAGGATATTCGGGGATTCTTTTATCAGAACCGTACATATCAGGGAAATGGCAGCCAGAATGGTGTTCCTGTGGAGTACAAAGCTGAGTTATACTCAGATGTGAACGGACAGAAGCTGATTGATACGGTAACGGGATTAACGAACATTACAACAGATAATCAGGGTAAAGTGACTGCGCTACAGTTCGGAAAGACGATCAGATCAGTACAGAGTATGAAAATCACATTTCTGGGAACGCTGGACAGTAATGGAGGAAACGGAAATAATGCCAAGTATGGTTCCTGTTCAGAATTCGGAGTCATTTATGCAGACAGTGGAACAGATGTAAATATCGGAGCAACAATTACTCCTATGACAGCAGCAGAATTTGTCGGACATATTGATGATATCGGCTCGGAATACGATATGGTGTTCATCGGCGATCAGAAAAAAAATGCAAACAGCCTGATTACGGGAAGTGGAGAGTACAGATATGCTCATGTAGGTGATTCAAAAAGTATTATTGCAAATAACAATCTTGCGAAAATGCTGGGTCAGCTTGATACAGATTATGCGCAGGGTCCATGGTCCGATGGGAAACTCCGGTACGCACCGCTCAGTACATACAATGAAGATGGATCCGGATATTTCCGCGGATCCGGAAATGATATAACAAAGCAGCAGTACAATTCACTGATGGATTTTGTAAAGAGTGGTTATCCGGTGGTGCTGGCATCCGGACTTGTAGATGGTGATAAGCCGAATGCAAAGGAAGTAGATTCTGCTTCGTATTATTACCAGTTCATAAAGGACGCACTGAAATATGAAAATGTAGCTACGAATAAAGAACTGGAAAGCGGAGCAAAAGATCTCAGCTTCTTTATGAATCTGGCAAAGCCGGTAATCAAATTTGATGAGAACGGAGGCAAACCGAAGGAACCGCAGCGGCTGGGAACTGCCGGCACATTCAAGACACCTGTGGATCTCAGTGATACAGGATATATTGACGGGGAGCTGAAATATACTTTTACGGTAGAAAATGATTCTGATGCAGCTCCAGCAACGACAACTTATGACTGTAAACTTTACCTGGATCTGAACTTTGACGGTAATCTTTCAAAGAAAGAATCGCAGGACAAATATATGGTCGTGCAGGATGAAGACGGAAATGTCCTTTCACAGAAAGATTATGGTAGCGGAGATATGCGTTATGAACTGAAGCTTGGAAAGAAATATACCGTTACCAGAAAAATTCCGTCAGATTACTATAAGCTGATTACCTGGAAACTGGAACTGACAAGCAACCGTAACACCTATATCCATACTTCTGAGATTGGCTATGCAAAACAGCAGAAACCGGATGGGGTTGCGAAACAGACGATCAATGTTCTGCAGCTTGTTCCACAGGATAATTCAGTAAATCGTTCAAATCCATGTACATGGACACTTGCGGATAGCAGCATTTTTAAGAATCTGATAGCCGGAGTGCAGGACTTCAATATCAATGTAATTTCCAGAAATGTTACAGACATTAATAATGGAAATGTTCTGGATAAAAACGGACAGAAAACAACCTTTGCAAATCTGCTGGATGATCAGCAGATGCTGATCATAGGATTCCAGGATGTGTATCAGGATATTTCCATAGATGCGGTGCAAGAGATCCTGAAATTTATCCGATCCGGAAAGAGTGTTATTTTTGCACATGACACGACTTCTTATATCAATACTGATCATCAAAAAATATACGACCAGATCGCAAGGGACGGTTACAATTCAAATGGAACAGTAAACGGCGGCGGAAGCATTGGTCTTTATAACGACAGCTGGCTGTGGTATACTGCAAGAAATGCAAACTGGGGACTGTCGCTGAATACAATTCTCCGTTCGGTAGTAGGTATGGACCGCTATGGTATTACTTCTGATGCAACGATTGGAAATCAGACGGTTTCTGAACTGCTCAAAAAAGGCAAACCATTGTCAGAGGGAAGTGTGGATTTTAAGACATTGCTTACGCTGGCAGGTGATGTGGCATATAAAAACGGTGATAAATCAAAGAGCTATGCACAGACACAGGGATATACAAATGCAATGTTGGACGGTAAAACGCTCGGTTCGGGAGATACACTGACAACAAGGGCAACAAAGGTAAATGATGGTGCGATCACGCAGTATCCTTATGTGATTGGCGACAGTATTACCATTGCAGAGACACACGGACAGTATTATCAGCTTGGGATGGAGCAGGATCGAGATATCAATGATCAGAGCGATGGAATGAACGATGTGGTTGCCTGGTATTGTCTGACGGATAACTATTATAATAATTCACCAAATGATGTTCGAAATAATTATTATCTGTACAGTAAGGGGAATGTTATTTATACCGGAGCAGGACATCGGCGGGTACAGAATGATGATGAAATCAAACTGTTTATCAATACGATCGTGGCAGCGGCAAACGTTACTGCGGTAAAACCGGAAGTAAACTTTGTAAAAACACTGAATCCGGCAGCAGAGACAGAGAGCACCAGATTTTATATGACAGACCAGACATCATGGGATTCTAATGAAGCAAATACACTGGAAGAAAATATGGATTTCTACATCAATGTCAGGGATTACAATATGGTAAGTGCTGATTTAAGTCAGGAAGAACTCGATAAACAGGAGATGACTGTTCAGTTTTACATTGAAGATGAACATGGCAGAGTAGAAGACGGATGCCCGACCACGAAGAATGTATCTGATATTACAGCGCAGATCGGAAGTCTGAGCGGTTATGGAAATATCGGTACAATTGAGAGTGGCAGTGATGGCAAATTCCATCTGTCCCAGAACAGTGCCTACGCGTTGAAAGTTTCTGATATCGAACAGTATCTGCGAAACCAGAATGGCAGCAATGGATATAAAGAGTCCTGTAAGCTGTATGCGAAAGTTTCCAGTACTGTATATCTGTACGGTCAGGAACATACAAGTACCGTATGGTCATCCATCGACCTGAAACAGCGTCAGCTTTTCGAGCTGGATTAAAACAGGCAATAATAAAACCCCGGAGGTCTCCAAAGATCCCCGGGGTTTTTGAAAAAAGATGGCCGATAATTAGTTGTTGATGACAACACCCTTCTGCAGCATAATGTTTGCATACAGAGCTTTTTCGCTTGTGGAAATGATGCAGTAAGCTGTTTTGGCTTCATCATAGAATGCGAAACGCTCGATGTTTCCTACAGTAGCGTCTCCTCTGTCATCATATTTGCGGATGATTTCTTTGTATGTATCCCAGATCGGGGTTTCTACATCATCGCCAGGCATTACTTCCATCAGGTTTACCGGATGTTCTACATAAGTATCCAGTGGGAAAACTTTCAGGATTGCTTCCAGGATTTCCGGAACACCATGTCCGTCGCAGCGGATTGTGATAGCGTTTTTACCCATGGATTCTACCGGGAAGTTACCATCAGCGATAACAAGACGATCGCTGTGTCCCATTTCACATAATACTTTTAATAATTCTGGTGATAAGATTTCAGGAATACCTTTTAACATGTCGTTTATGCCTCCGTTCAGATAATTTGATTTCTCGCTGGCGCAGTCTTTTAAAATACGCCTTTCTATATTCAATTTACCTGTAATTACTGTACAATGCAAGGGAAAATTTTCCGATAAAAGATAAATATTTTACGGTTGACAGAATGCGGGAGGCGATGTATGATTAACTCAAAACGGAAACGTTTCGGTTTTGAAATTTTCCGATCAATCACAAGTTGTAAAACAAAAAATATACATATATCATTAAGGAGGAAAAAGTTATGCCACTTGTTACATCAAAAGAAATGCTGTTAAAAGCTCAGGAAGGTGGATATGCAGTCGGAGCATTTAATGCAGAGAATATGGAAATGGTGAAAGCCATCATTCAGGCTGCAGAAGAACTGAAAGCACCGGTTATGATCCAGACAACTCCATCTACTGTAAAGTACGGTACTGTGGATACCTATGCAGCAATCGTTGCAGCAGAAGCTAAAAAAGCATCTGTTCCGGTATGCCTTCATCTTGATCACGGCAGCAGTTTTGAACTGGCTATGCAGGCAATCCATGCAGGATATACTTCTGTTATGATTGACGGATCCAAATTGGACTTCGAAGCAAACATTGCAGAGACAAAACGTGTAGCAGATGTTGCAAATGCACTGGATATTCCATGTGAAGCAGAGCTTGGTAAAGTCGGCGGCAAGGAAGATGATCTTGAAGCAGAAGCTGACACCAATACAGATCCGCAGGAAGCAAAAGAATTTGTTGAGCGTACAGGTGTTACTTCTCTGGCAGTTGCAATCGGAACAGCACATGGTTTCTATGTAGGTACACCGGTTCTTGATAAAGAACGTTTAAGTGAGATCCGCGAAGTTGTTGATATTCCGCTGGTTCTTCACGGAGCATCCGGACTCAGTGACGAAGATGTAAGCGACTGCGTAAAACGTGGTATCTGCAAAGTAAACTTTGCGACAGAACTTCGTGCAGCTTACTCCAAAGCAGTCAAAGAACTTCTTGAAGAAAAACCGGATACCATTGATCCGAAAGCTTATGGCAAGACAGCAATCGCAGCAGTGAAAGAACTGGTTATGGCAAGAATGAAAGTCTGCGGATGCGACGGTAAAGCAGAATAAAAGCAGAAGGCAGTGAGGCGAAATGGCAGCGACCATGAAGGATATAGCCAGACGGACAGGACTTGGGCTGGCTACGATTTCTTCCTATTTTAACGGAGGAAATGTCCGTGAAAAAAACAGAATAAAGATTGAGGAAGCTATCGAAGAACTTCATTACGAAGTCAATGAGGTGGCAAGAGGTTTAAAGACGAACGCGACCAGAACGATTGGCGTTGTCATTCCGGAGCTGAACAATACTTTCTGTGCCGAGATCATTACCGGTATGGAGGATGTCCTGCGAAGTCATGGTTATGCGACGATCGTCTGCGACTGCCGAACCGATAAGAAACTGGAACGGGAGGCAGTTGAATTCCTGACTCGCAGGCGCGTGGACGGTATCATCAACATGCCGGTTGATGAAGAGGGAAACCACCTGAAAAGGTTTCAGAAGACGGGTAAACCGATCGTTTTGATTGATCGAAAGATTCAGGGTGTCAACTGTGACAGTGTGTTGGTTGATAATAAAAAAGCCGCTGAAGATGCAGTCCGGTATTTTATCGAGAGAGGACACCGAAATATTGGGATCATTGGCGGACCGGAAGAAGTTTTTACTGCACAGGAGCGTATGGCGGGATATTATAAAGCACTGGAAAGTGCCGGGATCCCGGTGAGTGAATCTCTGATCTGGCATGGAGACTATACGATTCAGGGCGGTGTCCGGGGACTTGAAGAACTTGTACAGAATAATCCGGAGATGACAGCTGTGTTTGTGACGAACTATGAAATGACTATGGGGGCCATGATCGGAGTAAACGAACTGGGCATCCGGATTCCGGAGCAGCTGTCGATGATCGGGTTTGACAACCTGCAGTTTGCGAGAGCATGTAATCCGAAGCTGACGATCGTAGCGCAGCCGACGGACGGCATTGCAAAAGAAGTGGCAAAGGTTATGCTGAATCATCTGGAAAATACCGGCGAGGCATCCGGAGAGCTTTTTAGTGAGAAACTTGAGACCGAGATCATTGCCGGAAAATCCGTAAGAGTTTTAGCATGAACATCTGATAAAGAGAAGGAACTCCGGGCAGCCGGAGAAATGGGAGCAGCAAGATGATGAAATCATATTTACTTGGAATCGACATCGGAACAAGTGCCTGTAAGGTGGCGGTGTTTGATAAAGAGGGCAAAGTTTTGGCCGCAGCCAGTGGTGACTATCCGGTATACTATCCACAGGAAGGCTGGGCGGAGCAGAATCCGGAGGAATGGTGGAGTGCTGTATGCAGGGCAACGAAAGAAACCGTGCAGAAAGCAGGCATTGATCCGGCGGAGATTGCCGGAGTCGGCATTGACGGACAGAGCTGGTCGGCCATCGCGCTCGACCAAGAGGGCAAAGTACTTACCAATACACCAATCTGGATGGACACCCGTGCACAGGATATCTGTGAACGGCTGAATAAGAAAATCGGTGAGGATAAAATCTTTGAAGTTGCAGGAAATTCACTTCAGCCGTCTTATACGACAGCAAAGATCATCTGGTACAAAGAAAATCTTCCGGAGGTTTATGAAAAGATCGACAAGATCCTCCAGTCCAACAGTTTTATCGCCTTTAAGCTGACAGGCGCGATCACACAGGATATGTCTCAGGGATACGGTCTTCACTGTTTCGATATGAAGAAGGGATGCTGGGACGAAGAGATGTGCAGACACCTCGGAATTCCGATGGAATTTTTGCCGGAGATCTGCGAATGTGACCATGTCGTAGGTAGCGTGACAGCAAAAGCAGCCGCAGAGTGCGGACTCGCAGAAGGAACCCCGGTTGTAGCAGGTGGTCTGGATGCAGCCTGTGGAACTCTGGGTGCCGGTGTCATTCATCCGGGAGAAACACAGGAACAGGGCGGACAGGCAGGTGGAATGAGCATCTGCATTGATGAATACAAAGCAGATCCACGACTGATCCTTGGGTATCATGTCATTCCGGGTAAATGGCTTTTGCAGGGCGGAACGACCGGTGGCGGCGGAGTGATGCGCTGGTTTGAACGTGAATTTGCCGATTATGAGCGAATGATGAAGGAACAGACAGGAGCATCTTCTTTGAATCAGCTCAATGAGATTGCAGAAAAAATCAATCCGGGCAGTGACGGGGTCGTATTCCTTCCATATATGTCCGGTGAGCGTTCCCCAATCTGGAATCCATATGCAAAAGGTGTTTTCTACGGACTTGATTTTGCAAAGACCAAAGGCCATATGGTACGTGCCTGCATGGAAGGCGTGGCACTTTCTCTGCGCCACAATCTTGAGGTGGCAGAGGCAGCCGGAGCAAATGCAGAAGTCTTAAGAGCAATGGGCGGTTCTGCGAATTCTCTTCTCTGGACACAGATCAAATCCGATATCACAGGAAAACCGATCGTTGTACCGGCGTCCGATACAGCAACAACGCTTGGAGCCGCACTCCTTGCAGGTGTCGGAGTCGGACTTTACAAAGATTATGATGAAGCCGTTTCCATCACTGTAAAAGAAACACGTCGCCATGAGCCAAACCCGGAGAATAAAGAAGTGTATGATAAGACTTATGAGACGTATCTTGAACTTTACAAGTCTCTGGCACATATGATGACAAAGTGATTTAATGATTTTGGGCAAATAGAATGTCCCCACGCGGGATAACTTACATATTTGAATAGTCAGGAGAGAAAACAGTTCCCGAGAACTTCAAGTTTCAATAAAATGGTCTTGTTTTTCCAGAAAGCGCGGGGGGTGCCCGAGGGGGCGACGCGCTCGTCCCCTCGGAGTAATCCCCCACTTTAGTGGGGAGCTTTCCCTCCTTTCACGAAAGGAGTAATATATTATGAAAGCAGCAGTAGTAGTTGCAAATGAAGATGTACAGTATCAGGAAATTGAAGAACCAAAGGTAACAAAAGGTGCCGTAAAGATCAAAGTCAGATATTCCGGCATCTGCGGATCTGACATCCCGCGTGTTCTGAATCATGGCGTTCATTTTTACCCGATCGTTCTCGGCCATGAATTTTCCGGTGATGTAGTAGAAGTCGGTGAAGGTGTAACAAAGGTAAAAGTCGGCGACCGTGTATCCGGAGCACCACTTCTTCCATGCATGAAATGTGACGACTGCCAGCAGGGCAACTTCTCCCTTTGCAAACATTACAGCTTTATCGGTTCCAGACAGCAGGGAAGCAACGCAGATTATGTTGTAGTTCCGGAGCAGAATGCAGTTCCGTTTGACAAGAGCGTTTCCTATGAGCAGGGCGCAATGTTTGAGCCTGCAACTGTGGCTATCCATGGTGTATTCCAGAACGATTATCATGGCGGAGAGTATGTAGCAATCCTCGGCGGCGGTACAGTCGGAATGTTCACCATGCAGTGGACTAAAATCTTCGGATCAAAGAAAGTTGTTGTATTCGATATCAGCAATGAGCGTCTTGATCTTGCAAAACGTCTTGGTGCAGATGAAGTCATCAATACAAAAGAAGAAGGTTACATGGAAAAAGCAATGGCGATCACCGGCGGCAAAGGATACGGATTTGTATTCGAGACAGCAGGACAGGTTCCGACCATGCATATGGCCTTCGAACTTGCTGCAAACAAAGCTCATGTATGCTTTATCGGTACTCCACATGAGAATTTGACCTTCACACCTGCGCAGTGGGAAAACATGAATCGTAAAGAGTTCAAACTGACCGGTTCCTGGATGTCCTACAGTGCACCATTCCCGGGACGTGAATGGGATCTGACAGCACATTATTTTGCAACAGGCCAGCTTAAATTTGATCCGGGCTTTGTTTACAAAAAGATCCCGATGAGTCAGGCACAGGAAGCATTCCAGTTATTTAAGACACCGGGACTTGTAAAAGGAAAGATTCTCTTATCAAACGAGGAAGAGTGAAAATGATACTGACAGTGACATTGAATGCCGCAATCGACAAAAGATATGTGGTAGATGATTTTAAAACAGGCGAAGTCAACCGTGTCCGGGAATGTTCTTATGTTCCCGGCGGTAAAGGTCTGAATGTATCCAAACCGGCATCCATTTACGGGGCAGAGGTTGTTGCCACCGGATTTGTGGGCGGCCATGCAGGAAACTATATCGAAGATGCGCTGAAACCATTTGGCATCAAAGGTGATTTTTATCATGTGAATGCAGAGAGCAGGTCCTGCATCAATATCTGGGATGAGGTAAATCATGTGCAGACAGAATTTCTGGAGCCGGGATTTACACTGACAGAAGAAGATTTTGCCGGATTCGAAAAGAAATTCAGAGAACTGGTAAAAGATGCAGACGTTGTATCCATGTCCGGCAGTGTGCCAAAAGGACTTGACGGAACAGCATACCAGAGACTGGTCAGGATCGTAAAAGAAGCCGGCAGACCGGTAATCCTTGATACGAGCGGTAAGCTCCTGGAGATGGGCATCGAGGCATGCCCGACACTGATCAAACCAAACATTGATGAGATCCGTATGCTGACCGGTAAACACTGCGATGACATTCAGGATATCATTGATGCGGCAAAAACGATTCACGCAAATGGCGTGGAGATCGTTGCGGTTTCACTTGGCGCAGACGGTTCGCTGGCAGTAGGGGAGGAAGGAATCTTCCGTGCAATCGTTCCGAAGATCAATGCAGTCAATACTGTAGGATGTGGTGATTCCATGATCGCCGGATTTGCACTGGGCTTAAGCGAGGGACTTTCTCTCGAAGAAACATTAAGAAGAGCAAGCGCAATCTCCGCGGCAGCAGCGATGCGTGAAGAGACCGGGTTCTTTGTAATGGAAGATATGGAAAAACTGTTACCGCAGATTGATATACAAAGACTTTAAGCTAGCGAAAACTATATAATCAAAATCAGGAGGAAATAAAAATGGCAGAATTTATCGATCCGGCAATCGTGCCGAAAGTAACACTTCCGTCAGGAGAAGAAGTACCATGTATGGGTATGGGAACATTTGGTTCTGACAGGGTAAACGCAGAAGATGTATCTGCAGCAGTTGCAGGAGCAATCCGCAGCGGATATCGTATGTTTGACTGTGCAGCATGCTATGGAAATGAGCATCAGATCGGTGAAGTTTTTGAAGCAGCGATCAAAGAAGGCGTCGTAGAAAGAAAAGACCTCTTCATCATGACAAAAGTATGGAATGACATGCACAGAAAAGTAGAAGAAGCATGCACAAAGAGCATTCAGGATCTGAAATGCGACTATGTGGATCTGTACTTCATTCACTGGCCATTCCCGAATTACCATGCACCATTCTGTGATGTAGATTCCAGAAATCCGGATTCCAGACCGTTCAGCGTAGAAGAATTCATGGATACCTACCGTCAGTGCGAAGAGCTGGTAGAAAAAGGAAAAATCCGTTACATCGGTATTTCCAACATGACCATTCCGAAACTAGAAGCAGTTCTTCCATTAATGAAAATCAAACCTGCAGCATGTGAACTGGAACTTCATCCATGCTTCCAGCAGCAGGAGCAGTATGATTATCTTGTTGCACACAACATTCAGCCGGTAGGATATATGCCACTTGGTTCACCAAGAAGACCGGAAAGAGATATCTGCCCGGAAGATGTTGCTGATATGCAGACACCGGAAATGCAGGAGATTGCAAAAGCACATGGTGTTCATCCGGCACTGATCGCTCTGAAATGGGCTCATCAGAGAGGAGAAATCTCCATTCCGTTCTCAGTACATAACTATGTAAGCAATCTGAAATGCGTTACAGAAGATCCGCTGACCGATGAGGAAATGGCAAAGATCGGTACACTCGAAAAAGGAAACAGACTGGTTAAAGGCCAGGTATTTCTGTGGGAAGGCGCAAAAGACTGGCATGACCTCTGGGATGAGGATGGCGTTATCGTAAAATAATAAAAATATGCAGGAAAATCCCGTATCCCATATGTTGGATGCGGGATTTCTTTATATTTAATTTGGACTAAGAAACTCCGTTGTAAATTTTAACCAAACATGTTAACATATAAAAAGAATTAACAGTTATTGTTCACAGAAAGGACAGTAATCTTACCAATGAAAATGACAGAGACGGGGGGAATGATCTGTCAGGGGGATGTGCAATAAAAACAACAGAAACTGATCAGAGGGGGACAACAGAAATTATGTATCGTATTTTACTGGTAGATGATGAGATACTTGTTCGAGATGCGATCCGGGAGAATATTGACTGGAAAGCAATGGACTGTGAGCTGGTAGGAGACTGTGATAACGGGAAAGCAGCAGCGGAATTTGTACAGAACCATCCGGTGGATATCGTGCTTACAGATATCCTTATGCCATATATGGATGGTATGGAACTGAGCCGTTTTCTCCATGATAATTATCCGGACATCGTGATCGTGATCTTCAGCGGATTCGGAGAATTCGAGTATGCCAAGAAGGCGATCCAGTATGGTGTCAGTGAATATATGCTGAAGCCGGTGACCGCCATGGAACTCAGAAATGTTATCGGAAAAATGAAGGAGAAGGTGGACCAGCAAAGAAAAGAAAAAGAGAAGCTGGAACGTCTGACACAGACTTCCGAGAATTATCAGAAAAACGCCATTGTGATCCGTTCCAGAGCGCTGCAGGGCTTTGTGGATAATATCAAGACACGGCAGGAAAGTCTGGAAGAGCTTGCAGCACTGGGAATCGATCTTGAGGCAGCATGTTATCGTGTGGCTGTTTTTGATCTGGATCTGTATTCGGACGGCAGTCAGCTTACTGCGGAGAAACGCCAGGAGAGTGCACTGATGTCTTTTGTCCTTTTTAATATCAGTGATGAGATCATCAGCAAAGAAAAAGCAGGAGTGGCATATCAGGCCGGAAATAACAAGGTCGGTGCTCTTTTCATGGGAAACCGTACCAGAGAGTTTGAACACAAGATCATGGAGATCTGCAGGACGATCCAGGATAAGCTGAAGGAACTGATGTCGCTGGATATTTCTATCGGTGTGGGAAGCTGGGCCAGAACCCAGCAGGAGCTTCGTGCATCCCATGAACTTGCAGAGAAAGCTATTGAATATCGTTATCTTCTTGGAGGAAGCCTTCTTATTGATATGGAAGAACAGCCGGAGGAAAAAAATCTTTCCATTAAAGCTTATGTAGAGAAGCTGGCAGCTGCTCTGAAAGTGGGTAAAAAGGAAAACGCAGAGCATATTCTGGAACAGATCTCTTCTGAGATCAAGGAAGCGCGGGTGGATAAGAGTCGTGCCTGCGTGTATCTTCAGCAGATCATCCGTGCAGCAGATGAGACCTGTGAGGATATGGTTCCGGACAACAGGCTTTTTTCCAAAAGAGAAGCACTTCTGCAGCAGGTTACGGAGCAGAATTCTTTTGACAGTGCTGTTGAACTGGTCAGGAATCATATCGGAGAGATTTTCCAGACACTTTCCGATGCAAACAGCTCCAGCGGACAGCGTCAG
>OIEC01000760.1_pt1 | contig 16031 bp, 17 predicted proteins | sample 1604801 | NCBI WGS metagenome assembly OIEC01 (sample SAMN01760940, study PRJEB22395) | human gut metagenome | reverse complement strand
CAGGGCAATGTTCTTGATGTCGGTTACGACTCCTGACATACCACTGATGTAACACTGCTCATTTGCAATCTTACGCATGTCTGTGACTGCTTCCATTGCTGCATCGGAAGATGTCGTATTATCAAACAATGCAATCATCATCGTTGCATCTCCATTGAAGAATGCGTCTTTGAATTTATCCGGGATCATGCTTACTGGGATGCTTAAATCAGCTACACTGTCATACCACAGCACATCTTTCACATGATCTACATCCTGAAATTTTTCCTTTAATGCTGCTACGTCTTTCAGATCCATATTTTCGACAACTACCATGGAGAATGCACCCATTCCGAATTCATCCACCATGATGTCCTGACCTTCTACTGTCTCCAGAGAATCCGGCAGATAGCTTAAGATATCGTAGTTGACTCTCGTTGCTGCCATTCCCAGGAATGATGGTATCAGCAGAAGCAGACTGACTATGACAATCACGACTTTATGCTTCGCAATCCATTTTCCAACCTTAATCATCTTGTCCTCCTTATTGACTTTCTTTCTCATTTATGACTGTTAGTCACTTTTTATTCATACAGAGTTATATACCAAAACTGACCATTAGTCAATATACGTTTTGACCAATGTGTCCAAAAATTCTTTTGTATTTTTTGTAATATTGACTTTTGGTCAGTTTTGACTATAATAAATAACGAAGTTGTTTTTCGTAATTTAGAGGGAGGTTTTCTGATGGGAAAAGTAGAATCAAATAAAAAACAGAAAAAAGATGCTCTGTTTAACACTGCATTTGAGCTTTTCACCACAAAGGGCACAAACAAAACTACGATCTCAGATATCGCAGATAAAGCCGGTGTCGCCAAAGGAACCTTCTATCTGTATTTTAAAGATAAATATGATATCAGGAACAAATTAGTTTCCTATAAAACAAAAGAACTTTTTTACCAAGCCTATCAGTCGGTTCTTGAACATAAGATTTCAGGATTTGACAACCAGCTTCATTTTATGGTTGATTTTATTCTGGACAGTCTCGAGCAGGATTATGCCCTTCTTGTTTTTATCTCCAAGAATCTTTCATGGGGCGTTTTTCAGGCAGCTCTCGATGATAAAATGCCGGACAGTGATCAGCAGTTTTATCAGCAGTATCTTGAATTAATAAAAAAAGATGGCCGTACTTACGACCATCCTGATCTGATGCTTTTCTCTGTTATTGAGCTTGCAAGCTCCACCTGCTACAGCTGCATTCTTTATCAGCAGCCGGTTTCACTTACCGAATATCGTCCTTATCTGCACCGGACGATTGATGCAATTCTGACAAGTTTTGAATCAAAAGGACTTTAGTTTTCCGTCCTGCCGCGCTTTTTCCACAAGTTTTCGATTTCCTTCATTCATCGGCCCGAATTTATCCACACAGCAGATGACTTCTCCACAACGATCCATGAGATTCTGCGCTTTCACCAGATTTTCTTCTGTAATCTTTTCAAAAGCTTCTTCACAGATCACTTCTGCCGCCAGCGCTTTCGCGACTTCATAATCCACATCATTTTTATGAATGATACCTGCCGCAAACGGTATTCCTGCACGCTGCAGTCTGCGATATGTCGGTATTCCCATACCATTTCCACCGATTACAAATACCTGCGGTTTCCCCTCCGGTGCGCTCATTTCCAGACATCCGAATGAAGCATTATAACTGCCTGTCGTAATTCCGTAGAGATGATGGATATATTCTGAAGTAAAAATCTCCTCCGGTGTTCCGTATTTTTCAATCTGGTCTCCATGCACGCAGATCACATAATCTGAAATCTTCTGTGCCAGATCCAGTTCATGAAGAGACATCAATACAGCCGTATGATGCTCCAGAACCATCTTCTTTAATATAGAAAGAAGTTCCAGCTTATGACGGATATCCAGAAAAGATGTCGGCTCATCCAGAACGATGATCTCCGGTTCCTGACAGATTGCTCTCGCAAGCAGGATTCGCTGTCTCTGCCCGTCGCTGATTGCAGTGAAATCACGGTCTTTAAATTCAAGCGCATGCACCATTTCCATTGCGTTATGCACTTTTTCCCAGTCTTCCTTCGAAAGGATTCCAAGTGTTCCGGTATATGGGTACCGCCCTGTTGCCACGATATCCTCACAGGTCATCAGCTCCGGACGTATACGCTCTGTCGTCACAACCGCAAGCTTACGTGCGACCTCTTTTCCTGACATATGGCTCATCAGTTCCTGATCGAGATAAACCGTTCCGCTGATCAGTTTTAACTGTCTCGTCAGACTCTTTAGAATCGTAGACTTTCCGGCACCGTTCGGTCCGATCAGAGTCAGAATCTCACCACGATTTAACCGGATCTCTATATCTTTGATCAGTGGTTTTCCATCATATCCCACTGTCATCTGCTCAGAATGAACAAAATATTCTCCCATCAGGCCATCCTCTTTCTTCGTATCATAATATAAATAACTACCGGAGCACCAAACACTGCGGTCACAGAACTGATGCTGAGTTCTGTCGGTGCAAACGCTGTCCTTGCAATCAGATCACAGAACAGACAGAATACAGCACCGCCAAGGAAACATCCCGGTATGATCAACAATGGTCTTGATGTTTTCATCAGACTCTTTACAAGATGCGGTACGGCAATACCCACAAAGGAAATCGGACCTGCAAAAGCAGTCACACAGGCTGACAGAACACTGGATAACAAAATCAGCGCAACACGAAAGGCCTTGATATTGACACCCATATTCTGTGCGTAGCCTTCTCCCAACTGATAAGCACTGATTGGTTTTGACATCAGAAATGTGATAAACAATGCAGCAAACACCACCACTGCCATCACAGAAACATTATCCCAGCTTGTACCGGAAAAACTTCCAAGTGACCAGTTATGAAGATTTACAATGTTGGAATCGTCTGCAAAAGTGACTGCAAAATCTGTCACAGCCGAACAGATATATCCAATCATAATGCCACTTACTACCAACATGGACATCTGCTTTACTTTCCTTGAGATCAGAAGAACAAATCCCATAGAAATCAAAGAACCGATAAATGCCGCAATGATCATGACTCCGGATGTGGCAACCATAGATTTTCCAAGAAGATAGATCATCGTAAGTGCAACAACCAGTTTTGCCCCGGAAGAAATACCAAGTACAAAAGGTCCCGCAATCGGGTTTCCAAAAAAGGTCTGCAGAAGAAAACCTGATACAGAAAGTGCACCTCCAAGTATGACTGCTGCCAGTATTCTCGGAAGCCGGATTTCCCATACAATATTATAGGCGGTCTGATTTCCTTCTTTTTGGAATAAAATCCGAAAAACATCTTTTAACGATATCGGAATGCTTCCCGAATTGATATTCCAGAATACCAGGACCAGCAAAAGAATGATCAAGACTGTAAAAGACAGCCAGTATCTGAAATGTAATTTCTTCCGCATGTTACGTTCCTCTCTTTATTTCAGCTTATGCATATACGTCAGCGTATCCAGATCCGGATCATCTGATGTCAGCATCGTATGAATATCCTCGATCATAGTACCGAGTTCCATCGTCTCCTGAAACAGATTCTGATTGGTACACCAGACATTCCCATCTTTGACAGCCTTAAAATCCGCCAGCAGGGAGCTTTTTTCGAGGAGCTGGCTGATGTCCGTCAGCTCTCCGTCAATGGTACTGTTGTAGATAATATAATCGGCATCTTTGGCACCGGCATAAAACTCTTCCATCTGCATATTCATCGTGGACAGGGAATTGTCTTCCTCCGCCCCCAGATCATCAAAGATATATTTTCCACCGGCAAGCTCGATCATTTTTGATACATAATCGCCGGATTTACGGACATTGGCAGCACCAACAGAATTAATATAGAAGAAAGCCACTGTTTTTCCGGTAGATTCGCTGTCTTCGATTGCTTTCAGCTTATCTACCTGTTCCTTAAAAAGCTTATCCGCCAGATCTTCTTTTCCCAAAAGGACACCATATAATTTCAGCCATTCCGTTCTTCCGAGCGGGTGACTTTCATAACTGGAATGCTCTACCAGAACAGGAATTCCAAACTGCTCCAGTTTTTCTTTTACCTCCGGTTTGTGATAGATCATTGTGGACTCAATTGCAAGATCACAGCCTTTTGATAAAATCAGTTCATAATCCGGTGCACTGTATTTTCCTGCAAAAGAAATACTGCCATCTTCCAGAGCCTTCTTTGCCTCATCGATATACCAGCCATCTGCATTTGTTCCGGAAAGACTGATGCTGTCAAGTCCGTCCAGCGCACAGAAAAGGTCCATTGCTGAAGTTGCCACCAGATAAATATTCTGAAGCGGCTGTCTGATCACAGCAATTTCACTGTCCAGCCCATCCGGTGCTTCCTTCCCATCCGGTACGAGGAGAAACTGCCCGTCACCTTCAATCGTGATCAACGCATAACCGTCTTCATAATAATCTACTGAAAACTGATCTGCATACTGAAGTTCCAGACTGTGGTCATATTTCAGCCCTGCAAGGTCCTGTTTTGTTTCTGTATCTTCTGTTGTTTCCTGCGCATCTGCTGCCTGTATCAGAACAGGTGCAGACAACAGAAGCGAAGTACTTAAAACCGCACATAAAAACATACGTAACTTATTTTTCATTTTTATTTATCTGCCTCTTTAATACTTGCGGAATCAAACTGTAACGTATATTCGATTTCATGAGGAGTGCTCATAGCAACCGTATCTGCAACTACTTCCATTGGATAGTCAAATCCGTCTACCGGAATTTCAAATACAGAATTGCCATCCTCATTAACCGGCTCATATTTTTCATCACCGATCAGCATATAATCGTAGTACGGACTGCTCCACTCTACAGATGCAGTTACCTCACCATCTTTGACAGTAAATTTCGCCGGTGATGTTACAGATGCTTTGCCGGAGCCACCTTCCATCTTTACTTCTGCGGTATAGTCGCCATCTTTCAGCTTCAGATCCTCAGCAGTTACTTTTTTTGTATCCTCTGTTGTTTCAACTGAAGCATCTGATTTTTTTTCCGGATTTGTAACTTTTACTTTATGGTCATACCATTTATCTTTTGTTCCGATCAGGGCAACGTCAAATTCTTCATCAATCGCAGGTACCGGAATGTCAAATCCGTAAACTTCATCTGTCATTCCGTCACTGTAGGTAACCGTATCTGTCGTTGGCTCAAGAATCTCTGCACCATCTTTCTGAGCATCTTCTGCCGTTCCAACAAAGAGATTTACGATTTTTTTGGAATTCAGACTTACATGAATGGTCATTTTGCCATCTTTGACAGTCAGTTCACCTTTTCCGTCGTTTGCTTCATTTACATGGAACATGGAGCTGTCGGTCTCAAACTCTGCTGTGTAGACACCATCTTCCAGGACATCACCTTTTGCAGTGTCGTCTGCTTTGGCCTCTTCTGATGATTCGTCTGTTTTTGTCTCTTCTGTTTTTTCCTGTGTATTTTCAGTGTCTTCGCTTTCCTGTGCTGCGGATTTTGCAGAAACTGCCTTCGCTCCTTCTGCAAAAACCGGACTGTAACTGCCGATCATAAGTGCTCCACTTAATACACATGCCATCATTGCCACTGAACGTTTCATAATATAAAATCCTCCTGTTTTACAGGAAATGCCCGGAAGGACCTGAATCCTCCCGGGCAGCCCCGTTATCTTAGATACAAATCATGTATTATTTTATTATTCTGCAGCTTCTTCTGTTGTTTCTGCTGCATCATCTGCTGCTGTGTCGTCTGTTGCTTCTGCTTCAGCATCATCTGTTGCTGCTTCAGCATCTGCTCCAAGGGAATCAATTGCAGCTTTTGTATGCTCTACATACAGATCTTCTACTGCTTCAATTCTTCCAAGTCCTTCAATCTGGCAGTCAATGCTGTCAAAAGCACCTGATGCTTCGAACTGGGATTTCCAGGAATCTTCATCATCACCAGCCATATCATTGTTTGCATGATCACCGGCAACAACCATCAGCGGACGAAGAACAACTTTCTTGAATCCTGCGTCTTTAACTTTTGCAATAACAGCCTGGCATTCTGTATCTTCCGGCTCACCTTCTACAGTACCGATGAAAGCGTTTGTGAATCCAAGGTCATCCATCTGTGTCTGCATCTGGTCGTATGTTACATTTGCTGTATGGGAAGTACCATGTCCCATGAATACGAATGCTGTTCCGTCTTCTGCTGCAGCTTCCATGCTGTCATATCCTGCGATCTTGCAGGCTTCATCTGTGATAGCCTGTGCAACTGCTTTCTTGTCATCGTTGATAACAGTCGCATCATCGCCTACTTCACCAAGCATTGGCTCTGCGATTGCTACAGATTCGAATTTATCTTTGTATCCATCGATTGCTTCGGTCATTTCATCGTATTCAGCACCATGCATCAGATGTGTAGGCTGAACAACAAGATTTTTAACTCCGTTAGCAACTGCACGATCAAGTGCCTGCTGCATGTTATCAATCACTTCATCATCTCTTGCCTCTACATGGTTGATGATGATCTGTGCTGTAAATGCACGTCTTACAGACCAGTCCGGATATGCTTCCTGAAGTTTGTCTTCGATTCCTTTGATATCCTGTGCACGGCTGTCATTGAAAGAAGTACCAAAACTTACAACGAGAAGCTCATTCTCACCGATTTCATCCTGATTACGTGGATCATCCTTGGATGCATCACCTGTATCTGCACCGAAATATTCCGGGCTTGCTTCTTCGCCTTCAACCAGTTCTTTCTGAGCATCTGTCAGTTTGTCCCATGCTTCTTTTGCAGCTTTGCAGTCTTCGTCAGTTGTGTCGTTTCTTTCCTGAACATAGATCTTGTCGATCAGTGCTGCAACTTCGTCTGCTGCTGCCTGGTCATCATCGGATGCTTCTTCTGTGTCAGCAGCATCTGCGTCTTCTTCTGTATCTGCAGCATCTGCGTCTTCTTCTGTATCTGCTGTTTCCTCTGTTGCTGCCTCTGCAGTGTCATCAGAAGCATAAATGCTTGCAGATCCCATCATTGTGACTGTTGCTACAGCCATAGCCAGTGCCAGTGCTTTTACAGTTTTGTTTTTCATGTTTGTTTCCTCCTGTACTTGTGGTTTTCATGAAAATTAAAATGAATAACAAAGTACGGCTGATAGTCCGGTGGATAGTTTTATGTATTTTTTACACAAAAAAACTCCTGCACCGGGCTAAGAGTTTCTGGATTATGGTACAACCAATTACTCGTGATCCGGAATTAAAAAATCCCCGTACCAACAGCAGGCAGGTTTCCTGACTTACAGATCAACACATAAAAAGTCGCCTTCCCGGTTCTCCAGTGGCTACGCATCCACGCATGACTTTACATTCCCTGTTTACAGTGACGAGATCGTACAGGACTTACACCTGTTTCCCTTTTAACTTGTGATTTCTTATAAAAATCATCTGCACCTGTTGTTTTATTATTCAATTTCTTACAGAATACCACTATTTTTTCAACTTTACAATAGGTCCGGTTATTTTTTTATCAATAAGTCCCACAGAGGCAGCAGGTATAAAAGCTCCGCAAACAGGATACTTCTGACTTTTTTGATTTCCTGCAATATCATCTTCCCTATTGATTTCTTGATCATAAAAAATTTTTCCTCGTATACTACAGATTCTCATTTATGCACACTGGCCTTTTTTATTTCATAAAATATAAGGAAACAACTTTTTTATCAGAAAGGATCGTTCATGGAAAATTATCAGATGCGCCGTGGCTGCGGTCGACCATATAATACAACCTGTGGCATGGGAAATCAGAGAGAGATGCCCTGTGCCCACCGGACAATGACTGAAAAACCGGCGACTTCCGGAAAAGAAATGTATGCTCACATTGATCAGATGGAACCTGCGATGGCATATGTTCCCTATCAGAATTTTACGACGACGTATGATCTGAGTTATGCCCTGAAAGTGGGAACTGTTTTCCCGCAGTTGTGCAAACCGTTTTGTGGAAAGAGAGGTAAGCAGAAATGATGTATCGAAATCAGTGCACACCTCGTGAGAATCTGTTGAACCGGATTAATGAAGTCAGCTTTGCTGTCAATGACATCCTTCTTTATCTTGATACCCATCCGAAATGCAAAGAAGGGCTTGCTTTTTATCAGGAATGTGATAAAGAACGACAGAAACTTATGAAAGAATATGCACAGTGTTATGGGCCTTTGACTGTAGATGACGCGTTGGAGTCCGACGGTGATACATGGAAATGGGCAGAACAGCCATTTCCGTGGGAAGTGGAAGGAGGTTGCAGATAGTCTATGTGGAATTATGAAAAAAGACTTCAATATCCGGTCAATATAAAGACACCTAATGCAAAAATTGCACAGTTTATTATGAGCCAGTACGGTGGCCCGGATGGCGAAATCGGAGCGTCCATGCGTTACCTCTCCCAGCGTTTTACGATGCCGAACCGAACCGCTATCGCAGTTCTGAATGATATCGGCACGGAAGAACTGGCTCATCTGGAAATGGTTTCCACGATCGTGCATCAGCTCACCCGAGGGCTTTCTATGGAAGAAATCGAAAAGAGCGGTTTCGGACCATACTATATTGACCACACAGTTGGTGTGTGGCCGCAGGCTGCCGGAGGAGTACCTTTTAATGCCTGTGAATTCCAGAGCAAAGGAGATCCTATTACAGATTTGTTTGAAGATCTCGCCGCAGAGCAAAAAGCGCGTGCAACTTATGACAACATTCTTCGTGTAGTCCGGGATATTCCGGAAGTTGCAGATCCTATCCGTTTCCTGCGTGCACGTGAAATCGTGCATTTCCAGCGTTTCGGCGAAGCACTCCGTTCTGTACAGGAACAGCTTGATGAAAAGAATTTCTACGCTTTCAATCCGAGTTTTGACTGCCCATGCGAAGCATCCTGCAAAAATTCCTGAAGCAGAGAATGTACCCGGCGTTGATTCAATACACGATGTAAAAAACTTCAGCTCCCCAATGGCGGGGAGCTGTTTTCACGCTTATACCAACAATTTATTCAATTACATAAGCATTTACGATTTCACCGTAATATGCCACATGTGTATCTTTGTTTGAACCGGTAAACAGACTGTCTACATCCTGCGGATAAAATTTTGCTTTGTTTTCTTCGGTCATTGCATTCATATCCTGTGCCTGTTTGTAGACAACTTTACATTCAAGTGTCAATGGAAGTTCTTTTACTCCCGGAACAGAAGTCATTTCCGGCTCTTCATAAGTCAGACCAATTTCTTTTGCTTTATCAATGTCTCTTCCTGATTTGGAACCGCAGAAGCCGAGGATTTTTTTCGCACAGTCATCAATAGGAATGCTGACTGTAAATTCGCCAGTCTTTTCAATGAGACTTCTTGTGAAACGGTTTTCTCTGATAAAGGTAACAAAAATCGGTTTTCCCCATTCGATTCCAATCATTCCCCATGAGATAGTCATGGAATTTACTTTATCATCAGCTTTACCAGTAATGAGTACTCCTGATTTTACCCCTTTCAGAATTTCTCCCATATGTTCATAAACATCTATTGTTTTCTTCATTTTGGCTTTCCTCCTGTTTCATATCAATATTCTTCATCTTAAAATAAAAAAATGAAATTCGCAAGTATTTTATGCTTTATCCATTTCACAATCCAATGTATAATAGAAACAATACATATCAAAGGAGTCTTCATTATGTCTTCAGTAAAAACCAAAAATCTGACACCGCTTTATGCATTTATCCAGGGACTGTACTGGATGAATTTTGCGGCGATCATGGGATATTCCGGATTTTATCTTCTCGGAAGCGGATTTTCCAATACAGAGATCGGCATCATCATTGCGATTGCAGGTATCCTGTCAGCAGTTCTTCAGCCGGTGCTGGCCAGTTATGCAGACCGTCCGGAAAGCCCTTCCCTGAAAAAATTCCTGCAGTTACTGCTGGTGTTGCAGCTGATTCTCGGAATTTCCCTTCTTTTCTGCAAATCAATATTGCTGACCGGAGTTGTCTATGGTTGCGGTGTGACCCTGCTTCAGCTTCTGACCCCGTTTATCAATTCTCTTGGAATGGAAAGTATCAATCAGGGACATAATCTTAATTTTGGTATTGCCCGCGGGATGGGTTCGGTAGCTTATGCAGTACTTTCCTATGTCCTTGGAATTATTACATCACGCACCGGAATTACAGCAGTACCGGTATGCATCATGATTGTTACACTTGTACTAATGGGCTGTCTGGTACTGTTTCCATTTACAAAAAGCAGCTCAGTGCCGACAGGGGACAACAGTAAGAAACAAACATCAAATCCGTTACAGTTTTTACGTAAATACAAACGCTTCACAATAGTACTTGTCGGATGTATCCTGATTTATCTCGGACATGTTCTTCTGAACAGTTTTACTTTCCAGATTGTTCAGAGTAAAGGCGGCGGCAGTTCAGAAATGGGAACCGCAACTGCAATTGCAGCAATGTCCGAACTTCCGACCTTATTCCTGTTTGGTTATATGCTGAAAAAAGCACGTTGTGATATCTGGTTCCGTCTGACAGGTATTTTCTTCACACTGAAATCACTTGGTTCACTGCTTGCACCAAATATGACAGTATTTTACGGTATCCAAATTTTCCAGATGCTGGGATGGGGGCTGATGGCAGCGGCATCGGTCTACTATGTAAATTCCATTATGGATGCAGAAGATGCAATCAAAGGACAGGCATATATCACGATGACTTACACACTTGGCAGTGTAATCGGTGCTTTCCTCGGCGGTGCGCTGATCGATTTCTCCGGTGTCAATACTATGCTCCTGTTTGCAACGATTTCTGCAGCAGTTGGAGCAGTGATTATTTTCTTTAGCGCCGAAAAAACTGCATAAATCCAAAAACGTGCCACACAGCACTCTGACTGTATGGCACGTTTCTAATTTCATACTTATTTCCATCTGCTTTCTTTCCGGCTGCATATCTCATTCCACTGACAGCCGCCACAGATTTCCACACGTTTCCCGGTCGCGATAATGTTCTTCTGAACGTTATCCACAAAATCCCGGAAACTCAGATTTTCTCTTTCTTTTAATCCACAATACTCCAGCACTTTCCGATCGTAATGTTCTACGAGATCTGCACTTAAGCATACACCACTTTTAAGATTTGGACAGGCTTTGCAGATTTCATCACCGGAAACGGTCATTTCCACATCTGCGCCTTTCTCCAGAAGCTCCAGCATATGCTGCATATTTCCGGTAAAACCATCACTGTATCCTTTTCCCTCGAAATACGCCAGACACATCCCATGGTGAGGTCTCAGCCTGATCATGCTACAAATTTACGAAGCTTTCTGGAAAGTCCATAAGCAAGTACAATCTTGATAATATCCGGAATGATGAACGGAATCACGCACCATCCAAGAACGGTTGCCAGACCAACAGCTCCGTTTGCTCTGCTGTAAACGATCATAAACCATGCAGTACCAAATGCATAGCAGACAATCAGTCCTACGATCATAGAAACAATCTGCATCACTGCTTTTTTGCCAGGAAGTTTTTCCATTGCCCACATTACAAGTGCAGAGAAAAGAAATCCGATGATATACCCACCGGTCGTTCCTGCAAGAACACCGATTCCACCGGAAAATCCTGCAAATACCGGCACACCGATGGCTCCGAGAAGGATAAATACAAGAACAGAAAGTGTTCCTCTTTTTCCTCCGAGAATCCCTACGGCAATAAAAACACCAAATGTCTGCAATGTAAACGGAACCGCTGCCGGAATGGAAATCCAGGAACAAATCGCCATAATCACTGCAAAAACGGCAATGTATACAATGTCATAAGTTTTACTTCTGGTTGCTGCTACTGTACTCATTTTGTCCTCCTCGCGATAACAGACTTCTGTCATCTGATCTTTGTTTTGATTTTAACAATTTAACACAGCACGCCAATATTGTCAACCTATCATTGCAAAAAGGTTTACATTTTCTCGTATCATAGTTTACATTCTATTTCTGATGTACATAGACTTCCATCTGATTGTATGGAATCACGATTCCATTTGCATCGAATTCTTCTTTTATTTTCTGGTTCAGACGCCATTTTACTGCCCAGTAAGATTCAGTGGCAACCCACACTCTCAACCCCATAATCATGGCACTTTCCGCCAGTTCATCTACGAAGACAACCATCTCCCTGCTGTCACTCTTTGTATCCGGATCGTCTTTCAGTATTTTTTCCAGAATGTTTTTTGCCTTCTGAATATCTGCTTCATAGGAAATTCCTACTTTGATCTCAAGTTTACGATTCTCTTTCGCCGTCACATTAATAATCGTACTGTTGGACAATGTACCATTCGGAACCACAATTTTTTTGTTATCAATACTGAGAAGTGTCGTATAACAGATTTCAATCTTTGCAACGGTACCTTCACAGCCATTCGACTGATCCTGAATGATGTAATCTCCCACTACAAATGGCTTAAACAAAAGAAGAAGCACACCGCCTGCCAGGTTTGCAAGCCCTCCCTGCAGTGCCAGACCAACTGTTACACCGGCAGTTCCCAGTAAAGCCGCTACTGATGACTCTTTTACCCCAAGGCTCACTGCAATGTTGATGATTAGAAGGATATACAGAATCGCTTTGCCCGCAGAAGATGCAAACTGCACAACACCTGCATCCACATTTGCCCGTTCCAGCGAACGCCGCATAATTTTCAGAAGCCAGTGGATAATTTTTCTTCCTACAAAAAATACAATGATCGATAATACAACTTTTATGCAAAATCCAGTCACCGCCGGAATCTGAGCCTGCAGATACTGTTTAAAATCCAGAATATCTTTAATGCTTTCTTTTACACTGCCAATTCCCATTTCCTGCAGTCCCTGATCAACTTTACTGACTGTTTCATCAACTGTGCTCATAAAAAGCTCCCTTCGTTATTTTTGCATACAACCAGCATACTCTTTTTGTTTGCAAAACTGTAGTTTTAATATAACACAAATTTTACACAAAAACTATTTTATATGTTTAAAATCCTCATATAGAGTGATATAATGGAAACGCTTATAATAGAAATGTACTTTATTTTATGGAGGAAACCATGCATATTATAATTGTTGGGTGTGGAAAAGTTGGACGCACCCTTGCAGATCAATTGCAGGAAGAAGATACAGATCTGACGCTGATCGACACTAATCCTGATGTCATCAATGATCTTACTGAAGACATTGATGCTATGGGAATCGTCGGCAACGGTGCCAGCATCAATACACTTATGGAAGCCGGTGTAAAGACCGCAGACATCATGATCGCCGTAACTGCTTCTGATGAACTTAATCTGCTCTGCTGCCTTATTGCACAGAAGACCGGTCACTGTCAGACCATCGCCCGTGTACGTAATCCGATCTACAGCAAAGAGATCAGTTTCATCAAAGAGCGTCTCGGACTGTCCATGATCATCAATCCTGAACTGGCAACTGCCAGAGAAATTTCACGATTGCTCCGTTTCCCAGCCGCAATCAAAATCGATCCATTTTCCAGAGGCCGTGTAGAGCTTCTGAAGTTTAAGGTTCTTCCGGAATTTGGTCTGGATGGAATGTCCATCTCTCAGATTACAGACAAGTATCGCTGCGATATTCTTTTTTGTGCAATCGAAAGCAAAACGACCTTAAGTATTCCGGGTGGTGATCATCTGGTTCATAATGGTGATTTTGTTTCTATCATCGCAACTCCGAAAAACACTGCCCAGTTTTTCAAAAAAATCGGCCTGAAAACGCATCAGGTCAAAAATACTCTGATCATTGGTGGCGGTACAATTTCCTACTATCTTGCAAAGACTTTGTCCGACCTCAAGATCAATGTCAAAATTATTGATAAAAATAAAGACCGCTGCGAGGAACTCAGTGAAATGCTTCCGGATGCAACGATTATCTGCGGAGATGGCACTGACCGTTCCCTGCTTCTTGAAGAGGGACTCTCCACTGTAGAATCTTTCGTCACACTTACTAATATGGATGAAGAAAACATCTTCCTTTCCCTGTCGGCCAAGAACCTGACACAGGCAAAGCTGATCGCAAAAGTCAACCGTCTTCCATATAAAGATGTCATTGATGATCTTGATATCGGAAGTGTTATTTATCCTAAATACATCACCTCTGATTCTATTCTTCGTTATGTACGCGCCATGCAGAATACAATCGGCAGTAATGTGGAAACACTTTATCATGTCCTTGATAATCAGGCAGAGGCATTGGAGTTTATTATCCGTGATGAATCCCCGGTTGTCGGCATACCGCTTGCAGACTTAAATCTCAAGCCAAATCTCCTCGTATGCTGCCTTACCCGTGAAGGAACTGTCCGGATTCCACGAGGTCAGGACTCTATCCAGATTGGTGATAATGTCATTATTGTAACTACACACAAGGGACTTCGCGATATTCGCGATATCCTTGCGTAAAATGAGGTGTATCGATGAATTTTCGTATAATTGCATATATTGTAGGATGGGTGTGTAACTTTCAGGCAATCTTCATGGTGCTTCCCTGTATCACAGCCCTTGTTTATCAGGAACATGAATTCTTTGCTTTCCTGATTTCCATGATACTCTGCCTCATTGTCGGTATTCCTCTGACAGCCCGTAAACCCAAAAACAAAGTATTTTACACAAAAGACGGATGCGTTGCTGTTGCATTAAGCTGGCTGGCACTCTGCATCTTTGGATCCGTTCCATTTGTACTGAGTAACTCCATTCCGCATCCGATCGATGCTTTTTTTGAAACTGTTTCCGGTTTTACTACGACCGGTTCCAGTATCCTCACGGATGTAGAAGTTCTTCCTCACTGTATTCTTATGTGGCGTAGTTTCACACACTGGATCGGTGGTATGGGCGTTCTGGTATTTCTGCTCTCCCTGCTGCCACTTGCAGGTGGTTATCATATGAATCTGATGAAGGCAGAGAGCCCGGGACCTTCTGTAAGTAAACTGGTGCCCAAAGTACAGCAGACAGCCAAAATTCTGTATTCTATCTATATCGGAATGACGCTCCTTCAGATTGTTCTGCTTCTGATTGGAAATATTCCTTTATTCGATACATTATGTATTGCATTCGGCACTGCAGGTACCGGTGGATTCGGTATCAGAAATGACAGTATGGGAAGTTACAGCACCTATTGTCAGATTGTCACAACAATATTTATGATTTTATTCGGCGTAAACTTTTCCGCATATTATCTGATCCTTACAAAAAAGATCCGACAGGCACTTAAATTTGAAGAAGTCCGTTACTACTTCGGAATCATTGCTGCTGCAATTCTTGTGATCGGACTTAATACTATGCACCTGTTCCAGAATCTTGGTGTTTCCATACAGCAGGCAGCATTTCAGGTCGGATCCATTATCACCACAACCGGTTTTTCCAGTGCTGACTTTAATCAATGGCCCGCCCTGTCAAAAACAATTCTTGTGCTACTGATGTTTGTTGGTGCATGTGCCGGCAGTACCGGCGGTGGAATCAAGGTTTCACGTATTCTGATTCTCTGTAAAGCTGCAAGAAAAGAGTTCCAGTTATATCTGCATCCAAATGCTGTCAAAAAGATTAAAATGGATCAGAAAACGATCACTCATGATATTTTGAGATCCACAAATATCTATCTGACCCTTTATCTTCTGATCTTTGCAGTTTCCATACTGCTTATATCACTGGATAACTTTGATATGACTACCAACTTTACCGCAGTCACCGCAACACTTAACAACATCGGTCCCGGACTTGAGATTGTCGGACCTATGGGAAATTTCAGTTCTTTCTCTTATTTCTCCAAATGTGTTCTGATTTTCGACATGCTTGCCGGACGACTGGAGATTTTCCCACTGTTGCTTCTCTTCTTTAAAGGGACCTGGAAAAAATTCTGATGTAAAAAATTGATTTCTTCACAATTTATTCAAAATCGCATCACATTTTTTTCACACTTATCTAGTATAGTAGTCACTGTAGAGAGCGAAAGCTTTCTATAAAATATTTTTCTTTTTCATACGCGCCGGTACGAAAGTACCGGCCTCCTTCCA
>OIEC01000753.1_pt1 | contig 16098 bp, 12 predicted proteins | sample 1604801 | NCBI WGS metagenome assembly OIEC01 (sample SAMN01760940, study PRJEB22395) | human gut metagenome | reverse complement strand
AGATGCCGGTATTCTCCTTCGAGAAGATCCGCGGCGCTGATATCAGCCTTGGACCGGAGATGAAATCCACCGGTGAGTGCCTTGGTATTGCAAAGACCTTCAACGAGGCTCTTTACAAAGCATTCCTCGGCGCCGGAATCAACCTGCCGAAATACAAAAACATGATCATCACCGTAAAGGATGAGGATAAAGAGGATATCGTTCCGATCGCACAGAGATTCCAGGCTCTCGGCTACAAGATCTATGCGACGAGAAATACCGCGAAAGCCCTGAACGAGAACGGCGTCAATGCGATCCGCACCAACAAGATCGAGCAGCCGTCCCCGAACCTGATGGACCTGATCCTCGGCCACAAGATCGACCTCGTCATCGATACTCCGTCCCAGGGCGTTGAGCACTCCAAAGACGGATTCGTCATCCGCCGGAACGCGATCGAGACAGGTGTCAACGTACTGACCTCTCTGGATACCGCAACCGCACTCGTAACCAGTCTGGAAAATACAGATGTGAAGAAGCTGACCCTGATCGATATCGCAACGATCGACAAGAGATAAGCATGATAGAAGCATAAAGCAAAGAAAAGCTCTCTGCTGCAGAAACAAAGCGGCAGAGAGCTTTTTTGGCCGAATGTGGGTTTGAATGGATTTTACAAAAAAGAAAACGTGACGCGCTTGTGTTTTTAGCATAAGTATGATAGATTTTTAATAGAATGCCAGAAAAGGGCATCCAATTCAAAAAGAGAAAGGTACATATCGTATGAACATCATTGAGTGGTTAAAGGTTATCCTGCTGGGTATCGTAGAGGGCATTACCGAGTGGCTTCCGATCAGCAGCACCGGCCACATGATTCTGGTAGATGAGTTTATTAAGCTGAATGTGACAGCTGATTTCAAGAATGTTTTTGAAGTTGTCATCCAGCTCGGTGCAATCCTTGCGGTTGTCGTCATCTATTTCTGGGATCTCTGGCCGTTTCATGGTAAAAGTAAAGCCAGAAGCCGGAGCTATTTTGCCAATCCAAGCGACAACAAGGTATTTGGCGCTGTTCAGAACTTTGTAGACAATTACTGTTATCTGGACAAAATCATCATGTGGTTTAAGATTGTTGTATCATGCCTGCCGGCAGCTGTCATTGGTCTGGCATTCAACGACTGGATCGAGGCACATCTGATGAATTACGTGGTTGTAGCCCTGATGCTGATTATCTATGGTGTGTTATTCATCGTTATTGAAAATTACAACAAGACGAGAACTCCGTCTGCAACGAAAATCAAAGAAATTACCTGGAAAAATGCACTGTATATCGGTGTTTTCCAGCTCCTTTCCATCGTACCGGGAACTTCCCGTTCGGGGGCAACCATCATCGGCGGTATCCTGCTGGGATGCTCGAGAGAGCTCGCATCGGAGTACACGTTTTTCCTTGCCGTTCCGGTTATGTTCGGCGCGAGCCTTTTAAAACTGGTAAAACACGGCTTTGCCTTTACCGGTGTTGAAGTGGCGATCATGATCGTCGGCATGCTGGTGGCATTTGCGGTATCGATTTTTGCCATCAAATTCCTGATGCAGTACATCAAGAAGCACGATTTCAAAGCCTTCGGCTGGTACCGTATCGTACTCGGTGTGATTGTGCTGCTGTATTTCGTAATCAAAACCGTAATTTTGAAAGCATAAAATCGAACAATTCCGAAAATTTACCGGGAAAAATAGAAGAAGAAGTATCGTAAAATGAAAAAAATTGTGCGATACTTCTTTTTTTACGCGAAAATTACAAAAAACCCTGTAAAAAGTAACCAAAAGCTGATATAATAAAACATAACAGGGGCACAGACGATACAGTTCACCCGCGCCATTCGCAAAACTGCGCTTTCAGCGCTTTCCGCTGCTGCGCAGCTCCTTTTGCTCATTTCTCGGCGCTCCCTTCGTGTGTTCTTGCAAACAAATTTTCATGCAAGCATGAAATTTGCCCGCCAGAACACACGAGTGAACTGTAAATTAAAAAAAATACCGAAAATTTGCCATATTTTTATTGACTAAAGATATTCTTATGGTAAAATAAATGTGTGCGCCCGAGAATATCTTTCTTTTCGGTGCAATCAGTATAGGGTGAACGTATCATCCAGGGCAATCTGGAAATACTTTACTATAACCTATCAAAATTACAAGTAGGAGGAAAAGTAACAATGGCAAAATGGGTTTACATGTTCACTGAAGGTAATGCAGACATGCGTAACCTTCTCGGTGGAAAAGGCGCAAACCTGGCTGAGATGACAAACCTGGGACTTCCTGTACCACAGGGATTCACGGTAACAACCGAGGCTTGTACACAGTACTATGAGGATGGCAGACAGATCAACGACGAGATCATGGGTCAGATCATGGAAGCAATCGATAAAATGGAAGGAATCACAGGAAAGAAATTCGGAGACGCTAAGAATCCGCTGCTCGTTTCTGTACGTTCCGGAGCAAGAGCTTCCATGCCAGGTATGATGGATACCATCCTGAACCTTGGTCTGAACGAAGAGGTTGTTGAAACTCTGTCACAGGCTTCCGGCAACCCACGTTGGGCTTGGGACTGCTACAGAAGATTCATTCAGATGTTCTCTGACGTAGTTATGGAAGTTGGTAAAAAATACTTCGAAGAGCTGATCGACAAGATGAAAGAGGAGAAAGGCGTAAAACAGGACGTAGATCTTGACGCAGATGACCTCAAAAAACTGGCTGAGCAGTTCAAAGCTGAGTACAAAGCTAAAATCGGTGAGGATTTCCCGACCGATCCTAAGGTACAGCTGATGGAGGCTGTAAAAGCCGTATTCCGTTCCTGGGACAACCCGAGAGCAAACGTTTATCGTCGTGACAACGACATCCCGTATTCCTGGGGTACCGCTGTTAACGTACAGATGATGGCATTCGGAAACATGGGAGATGACTGTGGTACAGGTGTTGCCTTCACTCGTGACCCTGCTACAGGAGAGAACGGACTGTTCGGTGAGTTCCTTACCAACGCACAGGGCGAGGACGTAGTTGCCGGTGTTCGTACACCTATGCACATTTCCGAGATGGAAGAAAAATTCCCGGAAGCTTTCAAACAGTTCAAAGATGTTTGCAAAACTCTGGAGACACATTACAGAGATATGCAGGACATGGAGTTCACTGTTGAGCACGGTAAACTGTACATGCTGCAGACACGTAACGGTAAGAGAACAGCAAAAGCTGCTCTGAAAATCGCCTGCGACCTTGTAGATGAGGGAATGAGAACAGAGGAAGAGGCAGTTGCAATGATCGATCCTCGTAACCTTGACTCTCTGCTTCATCCGCAGTTCGATGCAAAAGCACTGAAAGAGGCTACTCCAATGGCAAAAGCACTGGGAGCATCTCCGGGAGCTGCTTGCGGTAAAATCGTCTTCACAGCTGATGACGCTGTTGCATGGGCTGAAAGAGGAGAAAAAGTTGTTCTGGTTCGTCTTGAGACATCCCCAGAAGATATCACAGGTATGAAATCTGCACAGGGTATCCTGACTGTTCGTGGTGGTATGACTTCCCACGCAGCCGTAGTTGCCCGTGGTATGGGAACCTGCTGTGTATCCGGTTGCGGTGATATCGTAATGGACGAGGCAAACAAGAAATTCACACTGGCTGGCAAAGAGTTCCACGAGGGAGACTGCATCTCTCTGGATGGTTCTACAGGATGCATCTATGACGGACTGATCCCGACCGTAGACGCTACCATCGCTGGCGAGTTCGGAAGAATCATGGGCTGGGCAGATAAATACAGAACCATGAAAGTTCGTACAAACGCTGATACTCCGGCAGACGCTAAAAAAGCTCGTGAGCTTGGCGCAGAAGGTATTGGTCTTTGCCGTACAGAGCATATGTTCTTCGAAGGCAACAGAATCGATGCATTCCGTGAGATGATCTGTGCTGAGACCGTAGAAGAGAGAGAAGCAGCACTTGCTAAGATCCTTCCGGAGCAGCAGGGAGACTTCGAGAAACTCTATGAGGCACTTGAAGGAAATCCTGTAACAATTCGTTTCCTTGATCCGCCACTTCATGAGTTCGTTCCTACAGAGGAAGAGGACATCAAGAAACTGGCTGACGCTCAGGGCAAGACAGTTGACCAGATTAAAGCTATTATCGACAGCCTGCACGAGTTCAACCCAATGATGGGACACCGTGGATGCCGTCTTGCAGTTACATATCCAGAGATTGCTAAGATGCAGACAAGTGCTGTTATCCGCGCAGCTATCAACGTTAAGAAGAATCATCCGGATTGGAACATCAAACCGGAGATCATGATTCCGCTTGTTGGTGACATCAAAGAGCTTAAATATGTTAAGAAATTCGTTGTAGAGACAGCAGACGCTGAGATCAAAGCAGCTGGTTCTGACCTTGAGTACGAGGTTGGTACTATGATCGAGATCCCGAGAGCAGCTCTTACAGCTGATGATATCGCTAAAGAGGCTGACTTCTTCTGCTTCGGTACAAACGACCTTACACAGATGACATACGGATTCTCACGTGATGATGCTGGTAAGTTCCTTGAAGCTTACTATGACGCTAAGATCTTCGAGAATGATCCATTTGCTAAACTTGACCAGACAGGTGTTGGTAAACTTATGAAGATGGCTATCGAACTCGGAAAACCGGTTAATCCGAAACTTCACGTTGGTATCTGTGGAGAACATGGTGGAGATCCAAGCTCTGTAGAATTCTGCAACAGCATTGGTCTTGATTATGTATCTTGCTCACCATTCCGTGTACCGATCGCTCGTCTGGCTGCTGCTCAGGCTGCAATCGCTCAGAAGAATGCAAAATAAGCATATACAGATATTATAGCGAATAATGAATAATAGAATCCCCCTGATATCTATGAAATGGATGTCAGGGGGATTTTTCTATCGGGAAGATTTTTTCTGGTAAAGAATGCATTCCATGTTTCATGGAAACAAGTCAAAGTCTTTAATTTTAGGAGACTTTGATGATTGCTGTGGCAAGGAATATAATTTGCAGGGTGAGTTTTATTTTATATCGTTAAAATTTAAAAACATTAAATTTGCGCTAAAATAAAAAAATCACTATTTTTTTTAAAATGTATATGATACAATGAACCAATTAAATCTGAAATATTCTTATAAAATCATTTTAGAAGAGCGTAAGATGATTGCAAGTTATTAAAATCTAAAACAAATCAATAATAGTGGAAAGAAAAATTGATGATATTCTATGGAATAAGAAATAAATCAATTGTGATGAAGAAGAAAATTGATTGTAATCCACAAATATCTAAAGTAAATCAATGGAAGCGACAGGAAATGTTGATCATATATCAAATGATTAAATCTTAGGTCAATGTAATTGGTGAAATAAATTGATTGTAAATCCAATAAATTAAAAACAAATCAAGAAGATTGTAGAAAAAGATTGACTGTAACTTTAAAAACTTGAAAATGAATCAAGGAAAAAACGAAAATAGATTGACTGGAAAAGCTAAAACTTGAAAACAGATCAAGAAGACTCAGGAAATAGATTGACCGTATGTTTGAAGACTTAAAAATAGATCAAGAAGATCTTGAAAATTGCTTGACTGGAATACAAAAATTAGAAAATAGATCAAGAAAATTCTGGAAATAACTTGACTGGAAAATTAGAAACACGAAAATAAATCAAAAAGAAATAAAACGATAGATAAAAAACAATTTCAAATAAAGGGGGATAGTCTATGTATAAATTAAAAAATATGCTTCTCCAAGAGCAAAAACATTTGGAGAAAATCGTTATGCAAGCTAAAACTAACTTAAGTACAGAACCAGAAGGACACCTTAGAATTTCGATAGATCAAAATAAGCCACGTTATTATCAATGCATAAATGACAGCAAAGGAATTTACATTCCAAGAGATGAAAAAGAGTTGCCGAGACGTCTTGCACAAAAAGGTTATAATGAAGCGGTGATAAAAAAAGGGGAAACAAGGCTTAAACAAATAAAGAAAATAACAAAAAATTATTCGGATGATGAAATTGAGAAAATTTATACGTCTATGAATAAAGCGAGACAATTACTGGTAACTCCGATCGAACCAACATGGGATCAGCTGCTTACAAAATGGTATGAAGAAGAATATCAGGGGAAAGAGTTCAAGGAGGGAACACCATTAATTCTTACTGAGAAGGGAGAACGTGTCAGATCAAAGTCAGAGAAGATATTAGCAGATTATTTTTATAGAAAGAATATTCTTTACAAATATGAAAAGCCACTTCATCTGAAAGGGTATGGTACCGTGTATCCAGATTTTACATTTTTGTCAAGAAAGACTTACCGGGAAATATATTGGGAACATGAAGGAATGATGGATAAACAGGATTATGCAAGAGCAGCTGTGCGAAAAATAGAATTGTATCAAATAAATCATATATATCCAGGCGATCGGTTGATTATATCTTTTGAGACAGAACAAAATGTATTGAATTCAAAGATAATAGAGAATCTGATAGAAAAATATTTGATATAAAAGGACTTATGATATAATTAGCTTGTTGGGGAGAAGGATACCCTGATGGAGAGATAGAGCTGTTTGGAAAAATCTTACACCGCGATGAACATTTGCTATACAAGTATGCAGAGAATGAAATGTTTAAAAAGAATAAAGTCTAGGACGGAGGAGAACTACATGGAATTAGTAAACGGAAGACCAACAGACACACAAGGCAGATTGGACAAGGAAATCCGCGTATATGACTTCCTTGATTCGCTTGGAGTCGTATACCAGAGAATCGACCATGAAGCCGCAATGACAATGGAGGCATGCGAGGAAATCGACCGGACGCTGGAGGCGACGATCTGCAAGAATCTGCTTTTATGCAACCGACAGGAGACACAGTTTTATTTACTGATGCTTCCGGGGGATAAGGTGTTTAAAACAAAGGATCTGTCAGCGCAGATTGGTTCGTCCAGACTTTCTTTTGCAAAAGTGGAGTATATGGAACAATATCTGGACATCACGCCGGGATCTTTAAGTGTGCTTGGACTGATGAATGATAAGGACAGGATGGTACGGCTTCTGATCGATGAAGATGTGCTTACAGGAGAATATATAGGATGTCATCCATGCATCAATACATCGAGTCTCAGACTTCGGACAAAAGATCTGGTGGAGAAGATTATTCCGGCAATGGAACATGAGCCGACCATCGTGAAGCTGTAAATCCGCCAGAAAATGAAAAGGGTAGCAGAAACAGCAATATAGAAACAGAAAGATTTTTGACAGTGCAAATATAAAAACTGGATAATGAAAAATATAACAAAATCTATATAAAAAACAAAATAAATTCATGCAAAATTCATACAAAAAAGAAAGAAACACCTTGACGAAAAGAAAGATTTCTCTTAAAATATGAAAGGTTGTGCAAAAGAAGAACAACTGCCGTGCAGAATCATCTGGATACAGACAGATATGCGGCAGTTTTATTATGTGACATAGTATAGAATTGCACATATATTACAGTCTATATTTATGACACAGGCAATTTAGTGAAAATTATATTTTATCATGCAAATAAAAGGAGAGATATACGGATGAAGTATGATGTAATTATTATCGGTGCCGGACCAGGCGGGATTTTTGCTGCTTATGAGTTGATGAAAAAGAAACCAGACTGCAAGATTGCAGTATTTGAAGAAGGTTATCCGCTGGAAAAGAGAAAATGTCCGATTGATGGCGAAAAAGTAAAGAGCTGTATCAACTGCAAACGCTGCTCGATCATGTGCGGATTTGGCGGAGCTGGAGCATTTTCAGATGGAAAATACAATATCACCAATGATTTCGGCGGAACTTTATTTGAGTATATCGGTAAAAAACAGGCTGTTGAGCTGATGAAGTACGTCGATGAGATCAATATGGAAAATGGTGGAGAAGGGACAAAACTGTACTCCACAGCCGGAACAAAATTTAAAAAGCTTTGCCTTCAGAATAAGCTGAATCTTCTGGATGCATCTGTACGTCATCTGGGAACAGATATCAATTATGTCGTTCTTCAGAATCTTTATGATCAGATGAAGGATAAAATGGACTTCTTCTTTGATGCACCGGTTGAGACAATCGAGATCACTGATGGCGGATACCGCATTATATGTGAAAATGGCGCTTATGAATGTAAGAAATGTGTGGTTTCTGTCGGACGAAGCGGAAGCAAATGGATGGAAAAGGTCTGCAAGGATCTTGCAATCCCGACCAAATCAAACCGTGTGGATATTGGTGTCCGTGTAGAGCTTCCGGCAGTGATCTTCTCACACCTGACAGATGAGCTTTACGAGAGCAAGATCGTATACCGTACAGAAAAATTCGAGGACAATGTGCGTACTTTCTGTATGAATCCGAACGGTATTGTGGTAAATGAAAATACAAACGGTATCATCACAGTAAACGGACACAGCTATGAAGGAAATGAAAAAAAGACGGACAACACCAACTTTGCCCTTCTGGTTGCAAAGCATTTCTCTGAGCCATTTAAGGACAGTAACGGATATGGTGAAAGTATCGCAAGACTTTCCAATATGCTAGGCGGTGGTGTGATCGTACAGCGTTTTGGTGATCTGGTACGTGGAAGAAGAAGTACAGAAAAGCGTATTGAAGAAGGTCTGGTAACACCAACCTTATCAGCAACGCCTGGTGATCTGAGTCTGGTTCTTCCAAAGCGAATCATGGATGGAATCATTGAGATGATCTATGCTCTGGATAAGGTAGCACCTGGTACAGCAAATGACGATACCCTTCTCTATGGTGTGGAAGTAAAATTCTACAATATGGAAGTAGAGATCGATAAGAATCTGGAAAGCTGCCATAAGGGACTGTATGTGATCGGTGACGGAAGTGGTGTTACACATTCTCTGTCCCATGCATCTGCAAGTGGTGTTTATGTTGCGAGACATATTATCAGCGAAGAAGAATAGTCTGCAAATAAAAAGTCGGACTGGGATGGAAAAGTAAAATAAAGAGAAAATTAAAAACCGTAAATCCGGAGATTTGCAGTATTGTAAAGAGCAAATCCGGATTTACGGTTTTTGTTGTATCGAAAAAGTAGTAGAACTTTTTGATGCAGATATGCCTATTTTTTTATGGTTGCCCGCCGGTAAGTCATATAGGCGATCACAGCAGTTGCAAATTCGGTAATTCCGAATGCGTACCAGATCCCGGAAGCCCCGAAGATCCGGCTTAAGATAAATGCGGCCGGAATAATGATGATCGTATATCTGCACAGTGAGATGATCAGGGACGGTGTTCCCTTTCCAAGTCCTTCGAGTGCACCAGAGCTGGTGATGGACACGGAAGAAACTAAAAATCCGAGGCTGATAATCCGAAGTGCTATTCCTCCTGCCTGAATGGTTTCCGGATTAGAACTGAACAGTGCGATCAGTGAATCCGGGAAGATCTGGCAGTAAACGGTACCAAAGAGCATGATCCCAAGACTCAGATAAAGGGTATCGGCAAACAGTCTGTGGACACGCTTTGTCTCACCGGCACCGTAGTTGTATCCGATCAACGGACGCATTCCCTGGATGATTCCATTTGCCGGAAGATACAGGAAGGTCTGAAGCTTGTAATAGATTCCGAGCACCACCACGTAAACCTGGGAGTAGGCGGAGAGAATCCCATTTAGTGCGGTGATAAGCAGGGATGGAAGTGCCATATTCAAAGTGGCAGGGATTCCAACCGCGTAAAGCCGTCCGGCCATGGCACGGTCTACGTGGCAGCTTTTATGAATCTTCACCGGAAGCGGTCTGGTAAAATAAAAGGCAAGGTACAGTACCAGTGTGACAACCTGACCAAGACCGGTTGCAAGTGCGGCTCCTTCAATTCCCATTTTCGGGAACGGTCCGATTCCGAAGATCAGAAGTGGATCCAGTACGATATTGAATATACATCCGCTCATCATGCAGATCATGGACACGCGCATCCGTCCGACTGCCTGAAAAATTTTTTCCCAGGTAATTTCAAGAGAGATTACAATGGAAAATCCAAATGCGATCCGGGAGTAGGCATTTCCCATCTGAATAACGGTCACGTCTTTTGTAAAAATCTGTAAAAATAGCGGCATTACGGCAATTGTGACTACGGTAAGAACAATACCGTGGATGACAGAGAGAAAAAGTCCCTGTGTGGCAGCTGTATCCGCTTTTTTCTGATCCTGGGCGCCAAGGAAAAAGGCAATGGCAGCATTGATCCCGATTCCAAAGCCGACACCGACTGAGGTGATAAAATTTTGGATCGGGTAGACTAAGGACAGAGCAGTCATTGCTTCTTCACTGATCCGTGCAACGAAATAGCTGTCAACAATATTATAAAGAGAGTTGACCATCATTGAGATCACCATTGGCAGAGCCATGGAAAGCAGAAGCGGCAGAATCGGTTTTTCTTTCATGTAAGTCTGGTTCATAAACATTCCTCCTGATAAATATAAAGCATAAGGTACAAAATCTGTAAAAAAGGGCAGAAGCCCGATATATAAAAAGCCACATAACTGTTGCTGTATGCAACAAGTTATGTGGCGAAAAGTAGATATCTATTTTGATATCCAGAAAAATCCACAAAGATTTTGGTATAAAATTACACAGATAGTTATTTTAAAAATTTTATTTCCATTTGTCAATATCTTTTTGAAAAAATAACAATTAAAATATTGACAAAAAAGTAAGCCTAAACTAACATGAGTGTATGAAATATAACATTACTATGATACGAGTAACTAAAGGAAGGAGTAGAGGAATGTTTTTAGAGATTAAGGGGATCAAAAAGTCGTTTGGAACAGGCGACAGCCGGGTAAATGTTCTGAAAGGATTTGATCTGGAAATTGAAAGAGGAGAGTTTTGTGTGCTTCTGGGACCATCCGGTTCCGGAAAATCGACTCTTCTGAATATTATAGGCGGTATTGACGGGGCAGATGAAGGAAGTATTACGATTGATGGAGAACAGCTGGAGAATATGACAGAGAAGAAGCTGTCCCTGTACCGGAGAAAGCATCTGGGTTATATATTCCAGATGTACAATTTGATTCCAAACCTGACACTTAGAGAAAATATTGAAATCGGTGCTTATTTAAGTAATCGTCCGCTGGATGTGGATGAGCTGATGCAAACGCTGGGTATTTATGAACATCAGAACAAGCTGCCGAACCAGCTTTCCGGAGGACAGCAGCAGAGAACCGCGATTGGACGTGCAATTGTCAAAAATCCGGACATCCTGCTCTGTGATGAGCCAACCGGTGCGCTGGATTATAAGACATCCAAGGAAATTCTGAAGCTGATCGAAACAGTCAATCAGAAATATGGGAATACCATTGTTATGGTTACCCATAACGATGCAATCAAGAATATGGCAGACCGGGTGGTAAAACTTCGTGATGGAATGATCCGCAAAAATTACTGTAATGAGCATAAACTTTCTGCAAGTGAGCTGGAATGGTAAGGAGGACGCGTGTTATGAAGAGTCCGTTGAGAAAACGGCTTCCGAGAGAACTGAAGGGAGAAATTGGAAAATACCTGGTGGTTCTGATCCTTATGATTGCAACGATTGGGTTTGTATCCGGCTTTCTGGTTGCTGACGGAAGCATGATAAAAGCATATAATGAAGGCTTTGAGAAATACAAGATTGAAGATGGAAATTTCCGGGTAAAGAAAAAAATTACCAAAGCACAACAGGAAAACATCGAGAAAAATGGTGTGACGCTGTATGAAAACTTTTATCTGGAAGAGGCACTGGATAATGGAAGTACCATGCGTATTTTCAAAAACAGGGAAGAGATCAACCTGGTGTGCCTGATGGAAGGAAAGCTTCCTGAAAAAGCAGGAGAAATGGCAATTGACCGTATGTATGCGGACAATAATAAGATTTCTGTCGGAGATACACTGAAAAGTGGTTCACAAAAGTGGAAAGTCACAGGATTTGTGGCACTGTCTGACTATAGCTGCCTGTTCCAGAACAATAATGACAGCATGTTTGATGCAATCAAATTCGGGGTATCGGTTGTAACACCGGAAGAGTTTGAATCTCTGAATCAGGATAAGATTCAGTACAGTTATTCCTGGGTGTATGACAAAGAACCGAAAAATGAAAAACAGGAAAAAAAGATGTCGGAAGATCTGATGGAAGCACTGGGGGAAGAAGTCACTCTGGAGTCTTTTGTGCCACAGTATCTGAACCAGGCAATTACATTTACCGGTGATGATATGGGGAGTGACCGTGCAATGATCACAATGCTCCTCTATATGATCATTGTGATCATTGCGTTTGTATTTGGAATCACGATCAGCAATACAATCCGGAAAGAAGCAGGCGTGATCGGAACTCTGCGGGCTTCTGGGTATACAAGAAAAGAACTGATCGGACATTACATGGCACTTCCGGTGATCGTCACGCTGATCGGTGCGGTGATCGGAAATATTCTGGGTTATACAGCACTGAAAAAAGTATGTGCGGGGATGTATTATGGAAGCTATAGTCTGCCGACCTATGTGACAGTATGGAATGCAGAGGCTTTCTGGATGACAACGGTGGTTCCGGTGCTGATCATGCTGGTAGTCAACTATGGAATCCTTCGTTACAAGCTGAGGCTTTCACCGCTGAAATTTCTGAGAAGAGATCTTTCTGGAAGTAGGCGGAAAAGAGCAGTCCGGCTAAGTCCGAAGCTTGGAATCTTTCATCGATTCCGGCTCCGTGTAATCTTCCAGAATATGAGCAATTACATTGTACTTTTTATTGGAATCATATTTGCGAATCTGCTTTTATTCTTTGGACTTTTGCTGCCGTCAGTACTTTCGCACTATCAGCAGGATATCCAGAGCAATATGCTTGCAAAATACCAGTATATGCTGGAGGTTCCGGTAAGTGCGATGAGCGGAAACAAACTGGACAGTATGCTGGAGCTTTTACAGTTCTCTTATGGAACAAAGACGGAAAATGAAGATGCGGAAGCGTTCAGCGCTTACTCATTGGAAACATTGCCAAGCAAATATAAGACAGATGAAGTGATCCTGTATGGAATCAAACCGGACAGTAAATATATCGATGCAGATCTGGAGGACGGTGACGGTGTCTATATTTCCAGTGCCTATGCAGAGAAGTTTCTGTTGAAGCCGGGCGACTCGATCACGTTGAAAGAAAAATATGAAAAGACAAAGTATACATTCAAGGTTAAAGGAATCTACAAATACAGCGGTGGAATCTGTGTCTTTATGCCACAGGAGAAGTTGAATGATACCTTTGATCTGGGAAACGATTATTTCAGTGGATATTTTTCCAATTCGAAGATCAAGGATATTGACGGAAAATACATCGGTTCGGTGCTTGATCTGGAAGCACTGACAAAGATTTCAAGACAGCTGGATGTATCTATGGGAAATATGATGGGGATGGTCAACGCATTTGCAATCGGTATTTATATGGTTGTGATCTATCTGTTATCCAAGATCATTATTGAGAAAAATGCACAGGCTATTTCCATGACGAAGATCCTGGGATATACCAATGGAGAGATCAGCAGGCTTTATATCTGGTCGACAACTATCGTGGTGATCATCTGTCTGCTTCTCAGCCTGCCGATTGAGAAAGCAGTTATGAATGTGCTGTTCCGGGAAATGATGCTGACCAGTATTTCCGGCTGGATCGCACTTTGGATCGATCCGAAGATCTATGTGGAAATATTCCTGATCGGAATCGGAACCTATGCAGTTGTGGCAATGATAGAATATCGAAGGATTAAACATGTGCCGATGGATGAGGCACTGAAAAATGTAGAGTAAGAGGCAGAAAATAAGAGAATTAAGGTACGGATCAGGGCAGACTAAGCTGCCCTGTAGATTGCCGGGACGATCTCGCGGAGGAGAGCAAGAAGCGCCTGGAACTGTGCGTGATGATAAATATTTTTCCGATAGACAGCACAGATGTCCCTGGTGTCATGAAAGTGATCCGGGGTGAAGAAATGAATATTCGGAAAGGAAGTTGTTCGTGCATAAATTTCCGGAAGAAACGTAGCACCCATCCCTCGTCTTGCAAGAGAAAAGGCAGTATTACTGCTGGTACAGATGCAGCGGATATTCGGATGGAAAGCGGCAGTCTCGCAGATCTTGCGGCTGATCTTTCCGAGATCGTGATCCTCTGAAAGCAGAATAAATGGAATTGCAGATAACGCAGGCAAATGAATTTGGGGAGTGGCAGAGATGTCCTCCTCTTTTTGTGATGGATCGGAAAAAGGACACAGAGAGTCAGGGATTGCCAGGACAAAACTTTCCTTTACCAGAAGCTCACTCTCATAATTGATAGTGTCCGGGCTGGAAATATCGAGAATCAGATCCAGCTTGTCCTCTTCCAGCATCTGCCGCAGGATATAGGTCGGCTGCTCAATGATCTGGATATCACAGTTCTCATACATGGAATAAAAGCGTTCCAGAACCGGTGCCAGAAGCCGTTCACTTCGGTGGGGACTGAGACCCAGCCGGATCAGTGTCCGGGAGCCGGAAACGATATCACCAAGCTTCCATTCCAACTGGGTATGAGAGTGGAGGGTAGAAATTGCCCATTCATAGAAAAGGGAGCCTGCATAGGTAAGCTTCATCTCGCCACGGTTCCGCTCAAAAAGAGGGATTCCGGTTTCTTTTTCCAGAGCCTGAATGCTTAAGGAAAGGGAAGGCTGGGAAATATAAAGCTTCTGCGCCGCTTTGGTGATACTTTTTTCTTCGGCAATGGTGATGACATATTGCAGCTGATTCCAGTTCATAAAAAATCCTCCATAGGTTTAAACTATATTTTTAATAATAAAACATATATTTTACTAATGTCAATAGAGATGATAAAGTAAAGAAACAGGAGGAAGAAGAGATGAGTAAAGAGAGAATCAAAAATGGACTGATGCTGTTTGCATTTTTCTTTAAGATAGGATGTTTTACATTTGGAGGCGGATGGAGCATTCTGGCGCAGATGGAGCAGGAGTTTGTAGATAAACGAAAGCTGATCACAAAAGAGGAACTGCTGGATATGGTTGCAGTTGGAAAGTCAGTTCCCGGAATTATGATCACCAATATCAGTATGCTGTTTGGCTATTATGTAGGTGGCTGGTTCGGAGGTGTCTGTGCAGTACTCGGAATGACCTGTCCGGCGGTTCTGATCCTGTCGTTTGTTACTGCATTTTATAAGGTGCTGAATAGTAATGTCTGGTGCTATGCGGCACTTCGCGGAATCCGCTGTGCGGTAGTTCCGATTATGGGAAGTGCGGCACTTTCACTGGGGAAAGAAGCGTTCCGCAGAAAATCAGCAATCCCGATCTGTGCGTTAGCACTGGCGCTCTGTGTATTTACGGATATCAGTAATGTGGTGATGATCGTAGCGGGAGTGATACTGGCGCTTTCTATAAGAGCGGTGAAAAAGACAAGAGGAGGACAGACGGCATGATCTATCTCAGACTTTTTACAGCGTTTATGAAAATCGGATTTACCAGCTTTGGCGGAATGTCGATGATCCCGGTTATTATGCAGGAGATGAAGGTCAATCATTGGATGACGGCGGAGGATCTGACTAACTTGATCGCTATCGCAGAAATGACACCGGGACCGCTTGGGATTAACTGTGCGACTTTTGCCGGGATGCAGACGGCAGATGTTCTGGGTGGGATTGCAGCGGTTATGGGCGTGCTGATGCCAGCTTATACGCTGGCGCTTGGCGTAGCGGTGTGCTTCGCAAAGTTCCGTGGCAATGATATTATGAGCTGTATGTTAAATGTGATCAAGCCGATCTGCATCGCAATGATCCTTGCGGTGATTCTGGATCTGATGCAGGAAAATTATTTTCCGGATGCGAGGATTGACTGGTTTGGGTGCGGGATCGGAGTGGTGATGTTCTATCTGATATTGAAGAAGAATTGGTCAGTACCGAAGGTGATCATTCTTGCGACGGTGTTTGGAATAGTTGGATATGGTGTGCTTGGGATTGGATAGATTTATAGATAGAACAGGAGAGTTATTCTTTTGCAAATTTGAAGATTTGTAAGAGGGTAACTCTCTTTTTGTTTCATAGGAAATTCCGAAGGAACTTCCTATGAAACAAAAGGCACTGCGTGCCGG
>OIEC01000734.1_pt1 | contig 16326 bp, 10 predicted proteins | sample 1604801 | NCBI WGS metagenome assembly OIEC01 (sample SAMN01760940, study PRJEB22395) | human gut metagenome | reverse complement strand
CAGATGTCGATCAGGCGAACACGAATGCAGAGGAAGCAAAGAAAGCATTGGAGGCAGCAAATGATGAGCTGGCAGCTGTACAGAAACAGCTTACCTCAGCACAAGAATTGCTGCAAAATTGTTCTGACAAGAAAAAAGCCGCAGACGAAGACTATGATGAGGCAGTCAAAAAAAATAAGCTCAATGGTCAACAGACATTAGAAGCAAAACAGCAGCTTGATGAAAAACAGACGGCATTGGACAATGCAAATGTAAAGCTGACACAGGCAACTGATGTCGAGACTAGCGCAAAAAAAGAGGCTGCATCAAAAGATACAGCACTTCAGAAAAAACAGCAGGCGCTTCAAACAGCGAAGGATGCGGCAGATTCAGCTGCAAAGACCAAAGAGTCTGTTCTGCAGTGCTTTGAAGCAAATGAGCAGGCAAAGCGAGAATTCGAACAGGCGAAGGAAGATGCTGCAGTAGCAGAAGATGCCTGCAAAAAGGCACAAAGTGAAGCAGACACCACTTTGCAAATGTGGAATGAAAAACAGGCACTGGCTGCACAATGGAAAGTAAATCTGCAGGCACTTGCATCCTGCGATTGGGAGAATGGACAGGAATTTGATCTGTCTCTGGAAGAAGCAGATGAACGTTTCGTCAGACTAAATGAGTTGATTCGGGCATATATGCAGGCAAAGAAAAATCAAAAGGCAGCAGAAGATACAGCGGAAACGGCACAGGAATGGTACAGTCAGTTATGTGTAGCAGTGACGAAAGCAAAACAGGAGTATGCTGTCGCGCTGGCAGACGAAGCAATTGCACAGGAGATATATGATTCCTTCTTAAAAGAACAGGAGACGAGCGAAGAAGAAAGCAGCTCATCTGAAGAATCCAGCGAAGAACAAACATCGCCATCAACCTCACAGGAATCACAGGCTCAGACTCAAACCCAGAGTCAGACGCCAAGCTCCAGTCAGGAAGAAAGCCAAATAAAAGATGTTGTTCTCGGAATTGAGGATTACAGTATGCTATTTGGATTGGGATTAGCAGGAGCAGGCGGCATGCTTCTCATCTGGCTGGCGTTAAAATTCAAGCGTATTTAAACATTTTTTCCATCTTTAGGGGGCTGGTTAGTACACTAGCCCCCTAAACTTTTTGAAATCTGATATGGGAAATTTCAGTAAAAGAAAAACGAGAAGTTTACTAGTCAGAGCTAGCTGCAGCACCATTCCACTTGTCAAATCCTAATTAAGTGTGATATACTGCCCACAAATGGTCGTATTTGTGACGAAAGAACGAGGGGGGAGTTTGTTTTCGGAACAGATAATTATTTTTGCATAAAGATAAAAACGCGCAGAGCGCAGAAAAGAGGAAACAATGGAGCTGATTCATTATTATGAGGATGTGAACTACTCGGTCATAGAATGGCCGAGCATCCAAAGTTTCCCTTGAATATCGATCATTCTATTTCCGCCCCTTTGAGAATAAGTCCACACTACACAATACGAATAGCACAGGCAGATCCTCTCCAGACAATCCATCTTACAGTCATGCCGTAAGAAGACAGTGGTAGTTCCTATGTTCTGCTCTAGTCACAGATGAGATCCTGCAGCATCATGTAAGATGTTACAGAGTCCCGTCTGCTTTCATGCAGATGCTGCTTTTTTTCTTCATATGCGATGTGTCGTTTTTCATATACGATTCGAATCGCATTCTGTAAATTCTTGTGACTGTATTGGTGTTCCTTACACAATTCCAGTATCTCTTTATCACCTGCCCGGTTTCTGATATTAACAGCACCAACGTGGTCTGCATCATCCTGATACCCGCAACTGGTACAGCAGAATCCTTTTGAGTGTCGGTTCTCTGCATTCAGATTGCTGCATACCGGGCATACCTGACTTGTAAAATCAGGTTCCACCTCAAAAAAGTCACATCCTTTTTGATTCAGTGCTTCCATCAGCTTTCTTTGAAGCTTTCCCCTGGCAAATGTGGAAAACATTCCATTAACCTTACGACTCTTATTGAATTCCTTAATATCCAACTTCTCAATCGCAGTCAGTGTATCTTTGGAAATGCTGTCCACATAGGTTGTGACTGATTTCTTGATCTCGTGATCCAACAGCGCATAGTAGCAGCGCTTTTTGCGATACGGGGCTTTTGCCGTCTGAATCATTCGTTCAAGATGATCCATCTTTTTGATGAGAGAACGTCTCACATCCTCAGGTAGATCATGTTTTCTCAAAAAGTGCTTAATTTTTCGTTTCTTGTTTCGAAGGTTCGCGAGTTCTGCAAAGGCAGGCTCTACAGCTTCATGATAAAAGTCAATTACCGGACTCATGGAACCGATTTTCCTTCCGTCGGATGTATGAAAACAGTCCGAGATTCCGGTATCCACTCCAATACAATTTGTTGTTGCAGGTTGCTGTCTTGTTGAATCATAAGACCAGCCAATTCGAAGATTCCCTTTTCTCACCTGCATCAGAACAGTTCCTGCCATCTTATTATTCTGAATCTTATGTAAAAAATGACTGCTGGTATCAATCGGGATCGTGATTCGCTGTCTTGTTTTTAATGGATTTGTAATAATGATTACATAGGGCATTTTGGTATCTGTTGATTGTTCGATCTTCATTAAGCGTGAATCCAATGGAACTGATACGAAACGAAGCTTTGGGACACGATACTCCAATGATTTTGAAGCATATCGCTCCTGAAACTCCAGCTGCTGATCAGAAAATTCCTTTTCAGACATTTCATGAAGTGTTTTTGTACAGTCCTCATAAAACGTGCCTTCTATCTGTCGCATCGTTTCTTCCATCTTTTGCTTTGAGCATCCCATGACAGACATCGCAAACAATACTTTTGACTGTGCAAATATCCCCATACCTTCTGACAAAAGATCCAGTCGGATATTATTCAAACGACCCGATACCTGCACGACTGCCGCATCAAATGCATTCTGGCAAAATGCAGAATTGATTCCTTCTGGGCGAATGGCTTTTTCCAGCTTTCGCATTTGGGAATCCTTCTTATCATTCTTTACCAGTTGAAGTACGATGTCAGGATTCTTTTCCAACAGCTCAATGTCACGATTGATCAGAGCAGTATACGAATTCTGCATCTGTCGTAACACGGCAAGCTTTTCTTTATTCGGCCGACCATACAGAAAAACACTCTTTGTAATGGTTGTCTGAAAAGAACTGTTCTTTTTCTTTCTTGCTTTTGGCATAGCCCCTCCTTTCGTTAGTACTGTTTTGACTGGTGTTCAATATACTTGCGGATGGTTTCTTCTGAGATGTCCCCAATCGTTTCAAGGTAGTAAGAATGATTCAAAAACTATCCTTTTCACAGCTGTTGGCGTAAGTCTGGAAACTTTTCGTACATCTCTCTGCGGTATTTTATCGACCAGGCAATATGATAATTGATGTTATACATGCAGGTACGTGCATGTTTTAGGTTATATTTTTCATATATATTATATCATATAGTATACATATAGTCAATAAACAATTAAAATATATTATACATACAGTATTGCTCGATCTTGAGGGAACCATTTACCTTTCCTTAGATGGAAACTTTGACAAGGTATTCCCGTATCTTCCGCGATTTGGTCTTGGATTAAAGCTTCCAAACGATAAGACCGATGTAACATACTACGGATATGGTCCATATGAAAGCTATTCCGATAAGCATCGTGCATCTTGGGTAGATCGTTTTGATACAACAGTTGATGATATGTTTGAGGATTACGTTTTCCCACAGGAAAATGGAAGCCATTATAACTGTCAGTATGCATCTGTTGGAAATTTGTTCGCAAAGGGCAAAAAGCCGTTCAGCTTACAGGCATCACGCTACAGTGAAAAGGAGCTTGACGAAAAGGCACATAACTTTGAGCTTGTTCCATCTGATGGCATTTATGTGGCGCTTGACTATAAGCAAAGCGGAATTGGCTCTAATTCCTGTGGTCCGAGACTGGCAGAGAAATATCAGATTCGCGAAGAAAAAATTGAGTGGGAGATAAGCATTCGATTTGACAATGGGAATTAAGTAAAAATATGGTTTTGAATATTTAGAGGATATTGAAGCAGCTATGTGCGGAGAGTAAAAAACGATCTATAATGGGATGAAAAAACTTCCCCTATGCGCAGAATCTGTTGTATAATGGCAGTAGATTCTGCGCTGTTTTGCGTATAAAAAACGGCGAAAAATGGAGGGAGACAGAATATGGGACTGACAATTCTGCTGGTGGACGATGACCAGATTCTGACAGAAAAAACAAAAAATTCATTAAATTGGGACAGTCTTGGCATCGGTATGGTGTTTACTGCAAACAATATCCATGAGGCAAAGGGAATTTTAAAGGTATACAAGGTAGATATTCTTCTTTGTGATGTGGATATGCCTATGGGAAGCGGTCTTGAGCTTGTGGAGTGGATACGTGAGGAAGGAAAAGATATGAAATGTATCTTTTTGTCGAGCTATGCAAATTTTACTTATGCACAGAAGGCACTTCGTCTAGGTTCTGTTAATTATCTGCTAAAACCAATCTCCAATAAAGATCTTGAGGCGGAGCTAAAGACAGTTTGTGATGAACTGTTAAAGGAACATACAAATCTGAACAGTCAGGAGAAGAAACAACGTGAGGAAGTGTGGAAAAAGGTGTTGGTGCAGGCACTTTCTGATGGTGTTGGTACGTCAAACACCAGTAGTTTATCAGATGCTCAATATAGTGAACTTTATCCATCCGTGCAGCCAATTACACTTGTTCTTGCAGGGCTTCTCGACAACAGCGATGAGCGTCAGAAGGTAAAGGACATTTCATTATATAATTATTGTATGCGTACAGTGTCAGAGAAATATTTGCGGGAACTTGATCTTGACGTGACTGTATCATATAAGGATGCCGAGTGGCTTCTCGTATTAAAAAATTTTGCCGATTATGATCGCCTTGAGGAGCAGCTGTCAAAAATGCAGCAAGAGTTAAATGAACAGACTGCGCATAGCTATTGCTTTTATATTACAGTAGGGCGCCCATATGCAAGCATCGCAAAGGCAATTCGGATAATTTCTGATATGCGCGAGAATGCAATTCCGAATAAACGATTGATGATTGAGGAGCGGGCGTGGGAACTTCGAAAGATTTCCTATTCGGAGCCTTTTTGGGAGAAATGGCAGGAAATGTTTCATAAGAGTACAGCTTCAGGTGATTCATCTTACAATACAGCTTACATGGACGTTATGCAGGAAATGCTTACCTATGTTGATCATGCTTGTGAGAGCGGAAGCTGGTACTTGTCAGATTTAAGACGCTTTGTGAAGCATGTGGGCGATTTGCTGTTAAAAGTTTTGCGTGACAACAATGAGACATTTGAAGAACTGTTTGACTGGCAGGAGTATGAGCGAATGAGCTTTCTGGCACGCCGCTCCGAGCAGGGATGTATTGATTTTATTGAAACTGTATGGAAAAAGCTGGATAGTCTGCATAAAACAGAAGACAAGGCGGAGGCAACCATTGCCAAATTAAAAAGATATATTGAAGAAAATTTAGGCGGTGAATTGACGCGTTCTGTTCTGGCAGGACAGGTGTATCTGTCAGAGGATTATATAACGAGGCTTTTTATCAGGGAGACTGGACGGACACTGCCTGTATATATTGCAAGACGGCGCATGGAAAAGGCAGCAAAACTTCTAAGGGAATCTACAGATCCGATCAGTAAAATTGCGATGGAGGTTGGATATAGCAATTTTTCCTATTTTAGCAAGACATTTCGTGATTATGTGGGCAGCACACCGAATGAATATAGGGCAAAATATAGGAAATAGATTTGTGAGTTTTTACTTATTAACAAAAAAACTTGTTAACAAAAAAACGATAAAATAACAAAATAACGATTTTTATGAAAAAAGATATCACAAAAAGATATCTTTTTTTTGTTATTTCCTATCAGAAATTTTGTAGCAGAAAAAATATAAAAAATGTACTATAAAACCATAAAGAAAAAAGAAATAATTAGTAAAAAAGGAAGGAGAAAAACGTGAAAACGAAAAAGACTCAGTCAAAAAGCAGCAAGCTCAGTGTAGGGCAAAAGCTTAAGGAAAGTAGTCAGCTATATCTGTTGATGCTTCCGTCTATCATCATTTTCCTGATCTTTACCTACTACCCGATGTACGGTGTCATCATTGCCTTTAAGGATTTCAAGCCGGCACTTGGTATTATGGGAAGTAAGTGGGTCGGCATGAAGAACTTCATAACGTTCTTCAAATCGTATCAGTTTTCCGTAACAATCAAAAATACGATCGTAATCAGCTTGTACACGATTGCGGTTACGTTCCCATTGCCAATCATTATGGCACTGATGGTGAATCAAATCCGCTCAATGAAGTTTAAGAAGTTTTTGCAGGTAGCTACTTATCTGCCGCATTTTATTTCAGTCGTTGTTATGTCTGGTATGATTATCTTGTTTTTATCACCAAGTACAGGAATCATCGCAAAGCTGGTTGGACTGCTTGGATTCAAACTTCCAAACCTGATGGGTTCTGCATCTGCGTTCCCTCATATTTATGTATGGACAGAAGCTTGGCAGCATGTCGGTTGGGATTCCATCCTCTACATTGCAACACTTTCCTCAGTTGATCCAAGCCTTTATGAGGCAGCTACAATGGATGGTGCAAACAAGTGGCATAAGATTGTTAACATTGACCTTCCATCATTGGTTCCAACGGCAACAGTTATGTTTATCCTTCGAATGGGAAGCGTTATGAGCGTTGGATTTGAGAAGGTTTATCTGTTGCAGAACAACTTAAACAGCAGTTCAAGTGAGATCATCTCAACTTACGTGTATAAGATGGGTCTTGTAAGCAATCAGTACAGCTTATCAGCAGCGATCGGCCTGTTTAACAACATCATCAATCTGGTTCTTTTGATAGCAGTCAATATGATAGCTAAAAAAGTCAGTGATACTTCATTAGTCTGATGGAAGGGGGAAAAACAGTGAGCAAGGCAGCATACAAAACAGCAAAGACAAACAAAATTAAGCGTTCAAGAGCCGACTTGATTTTTGATATCATTCTGTACACAATTGGAACAATTTTGATTCTGATTACACTCTATCCGATGTACTTTATCGTGATTGCGTCCATCAGTGATCCGCAGCTGGTATCAAACGGCGAGATCATGTTTATCCCACGCGGAGTCAGCTTAAAGGCGTATAAGCAGCTTTTAGGATATACAAGACTATGGACTGGCTACAGAAATACCATTATCTATGTAGTGCTTGGAACAATTATCACATTGGCTGCTAATATCCCGGCTTCTTACGCATTATCAAGAAAGAAGCTTTACGGCAAGAAATTGTTCAACATGTTCTATCTGATTCCAATGTTCTTTACAGGTGGTCTGATTCCTACATACATGGTAGTAAAAAATCTTGGACTGACTGATACAATGACCGTTATGGTGCTTCCATTCTCGGTTGTTACTTACTACATCATTGTTGGACGAACCTTCTTTGAAAACAGTATTCCAGACGAACTTTGGGAGGCGGCACAGCTTGACGGCTGCGGTTACATTTCCTTCTTCTTCAAAATCTGTCTGCCGCTTTCTAAAGCAATCATCGCTGTTATCGCATTGTGGGCAGCAGTTGGACAGTGGAATGGCTACTTCAACGCATTGATCTATTTAAGAAGTGAGGCACTTCAGCCACTGCAGATCGTTCTTAGAAACATCTTAATCAGTAACCAGACAATCAGCTCAATGATGACAGGTTCAGCAGCAGTAGAAGCAAAGCAGATGGCCGATCTGATTAAGTATGCAGTAATTGTTGTATCATCAGCGCCAATCATGTGCATGTATCCATTTGTACAGAAATATTTCAATCAGGGTGTTATGCTCGGTGCTGTAAAGGGCTGATATAAAAAAGGCTGTAAAGCCTGTAATAATAAAAATTCAAAACAAAAATAATCATAAAGCAAAAAAGGAGATTAAAACTATGAAAAGAAACATGAATCTGAAAGCAACCGCAGGCATCCTTCTTGCACAGGCAACTATGCTTGGAGCTATTGCAGCACCGACTGTTACTGCACTTGCAGACGAGGGCGATGCAAAGCAGTTTACTGTAGCAACTGTTCGCTGGACTGATGCATGGCCAAATGACTTCTTAAAGGAAGGCGTAATGGCAGAGATGGAAGAGAAGGCAGGTGTTGATCTTGACTGGCAGATTTATTACAACTCTGACTGGTCTGAGCAGAAATCTCTTCTTCTTGCTTCTGGTGAATTGCCGGATGCATTTGTTGGAAGTATCTGTCTGAATTCTTCTGATATGGCACAGAACAAGGATTATTTCGTTGATCTGACACCATATATCAACGAAGAGACCATGCCGAATCTGACAAAGGCAATGGAAGAGTGTCCGGAGCTTCGCGCTGCATGTACAGATCGTGACGGAAAGATTTATTCCCTCCCTAAGAAGCTTCCTCTTCGTCCGACCGTATGTGGAAATGGACTGTATATCAACCAGGATTGGTTAGATAACCTTGGCTTAGAAGCTCCGAAGACACTCGATGAACTGACCGATGTACTCCTTGCTTTTGCAAAAGAGGATGCAGACGGTGACGGCGATCCGACAAATGAGATTGGACTGACAAACAATGCAGGAACTAACCTTCAGGCAGACTGCCAGCACATCCTTTCTGTATGGGGCTGCATGGTTAGCCGTAATACCAACTACATGGGATTGAATAATGATGGCGAGGCTGTATTTGTTCCAGCACAGGAAAACTATAAGGAAGCTGTTAAGTGGATGCATATGCTCTGGGAAAACGGCGTACTTGATCCAGAGTACTTCACACAGGATACTTCATCTGTTACAGCAAAGCTGCAGGCAGAGGGCGGTTCTAAGGTTGGAATTATCTCTGCATGGACTGCTGATTCAGAAGCTGGTCAGAATGCAGATCAGTACTCCTTAATGGAGGCTGTTGAGGGCTACAATGATATTCATTATGTAGAGTGTGCTACAGCATCATTAGACATTACAGATCGAGAGCTTGTTATCACAACTGCATGTGAGGATCCAGAGGCACTGTTAAAGTGGGCAGATAATTTCTATGATGATCTTGTTTCCTTACAGACTTTCTATGGTTCACTGGGTGTTACTGTAACAGCAAATGATGACGGAACTTACAGCGTTCATTCTACAGATGATGATACTTCTCTTGATACAGCAGCATGGTCAAATGCGCTTAGAGATTTCGGTCCGAAGTACATGAATCCAGAGTTCTATGACAAGGTTATCATCCCGGACGATGTATCTGATGGTATCAAGTTAAAGGAAGACGAAGTAAACGCAAAGTATGTTACTACCGATAAGAACACCGGAATGCCAGCTCTTCAGTACACTGAGGATGAGTTAAATCGTATCACTGCAATCGGAACTGATGTTTACAGCTATGTTGAGTCTATGTATGCTCACTGGGTAGTAGACGGTGGTGTTGAGGATGAGTGGGATTCCTATATTGATCAGTTAAATGCAATGGGTCTGGAGGAATTGGTATCCTTACAGCAGGGTGCATATGCAGCTTATCTTGAGAGCATGGAGTAAATAAAATTTCTCTGTAGACAGGCAAAATGAAATAGACTACAATAAAAGCAGACAGATTTTCTGGCTGCTTTTATTGTAGGACGTGATAAAGGAGGTAAGCCAATGCATATTAAGGTAAAGCAGTTCAGTTTAAGAAATATCGTTTTTTCAATTCTTTTAATTGTAATGCTTTTGCTGTCATGCTTGGCAGGAACACTTCTTGTCAGCACTAACCAGAATAGGAACCTGGTAAATCAATATGTGTCAGAGACGGTAGAGCTGTATGTTAGTCAGTTTCAAAAAGAGATGGACGTTATGCGTGTAGAGCTGATTAACATTCTAGAGTCGAATGAGGCGACAAATGAGCTGCCGGATTACTTTAATTCAGAGAGCTCTCAGGTATTTCCAATTTTGAAAAAAATTTCAGAACAGCTTCGGATTCAGGCAATTTGGCATGATTCTGTATATGGCTATTATGAGTATATTGGCACATCAAATGCCTTAATTACGAGTACGGGAACAAAGTTTTCGAAAAGTGTAAAAACGTCGACTGAACGTTTTTTAATGGTCTATCTTTCTGCAAATATGACAAGGCGGCAGAACTCACTTTATCATGAATTTGTCAAGATAGAAGATCAGATGTACCTGTTGACCTGGTATATGAAAGGGCAAAAGATAGCAGGAAACTTGATTCCATTGCAGCGCATTTTTGAGGATCTTGAAAATTGTACGAAAGGCTACACGATTCTGCCATACATATATGACACTGATAATGAAGATAATATTTTTCCACAGAATGTCAGTGAAGAGGAGATTAGAGATTTTGAGCAGGGGACTGTAAAGCAGACGAATATATATTGTTATGCGATTAGTGGTCTCGGTGATTTGTGCATCTATGTTGTGCCGGGAAATGGTGTGCTTCAAGCTGCAAATAGGTGGGAAGTTATTCTTATTATAATGATGGTAATTTGTATACTTGTTTGTGTTGTCGTTGTATTAATATATATCCGTCATATCTTATTCCCACTCCAAAGCTTTGTCAATAGCCTTGACGAGCTTGACACAGACACATATCTGCATGACAATTCTTCCAATAATCTTTTGGAGCTTGAGAGTGCAAATGAGCAGTTTAGAAATCTGGTTAGAAAGATCCAAGCACTAAAAATTACGATTTACGAGAAGGAGCTTAATGAAAAACAGATTGAGCTTGAGTTTGCGCAAGAGCAGATAAGGCCGCACTTTTTCCTAAATTGTATAAGCCTGATACATGGAATTGCAGACAACAAGGGTGAAACAGATATTGTTACTATCACTTCCATTTTGTCTGATTATATTCGCTATATTTATAAGGGTTCCCAAGTGCTTCGTCCTCTTTCTGAGGAGATTGCCCACGTGGAAAATTATATAAGCATTCAGCGATTTCGCTACGGTGAAGACTATTTTCAATTTGACTGCATGGTAGATGATGGACTTGGAGATATTGAAATTCCGGTGCTTCTTTTGCAGACACTTGTGGAAAACTCATTTTCGCATGGTCTGACACCAGAACGAAAAGGAGAAATTTCTTTGTTTATCACAAAAGAAAAACATAATGATGCAGAATGTCTTTATATTTGTGTGTCGGATAATGGCAAAGGTTTTTCGGCGGAAGTCCTTGAAAAAATTGAAAATAATAGCGAAATCTATTACAATAACCGCCGCCATGTTGGCCTTCAAAACATCAAAAAACGTTTAAATTTGATATATGGCGAGCAGGCAGAATTTCACTTATCTAATATGGATGAGAACTTTGGCGCAATATCAGAGGTGTGGATTACGCAGCAGGATAAAAAATAGAACACAGCAGGATTGTGTTATAAATAGGAACAATATTGCAAGAAATATGTAGAATTATGCTTTATACTAAAGCAAAGAATCATAATATAAGGAGAATATGAAAAATGAACGTAAAAAATGCAATTGTACAGGGCGAGAATTATCGTTTTACCGTACTAACACCGAGCATGATTCGTATGGAATACAGCGAAAAAGGTGTGTTTGTAGACAAGAAGACTCAGATGGTTGTAAATAGAACCTTTGATGTGCCGGAATACACTGTAAATGAGAAAAACGGCGAGCTGATCATTGAGACTGACAAGGCAAGACTTGTCTACACTGGAGGCAGATTTGCTGGAAACAACCTGCGTATCGAGCAGAGAAATCAAAAAGTCATCTATGAGTCCACATGGCATTACGGCGATACCGGACATAACCTGAAGGGAACTACCCGTACACTTGATCAGGCAAATGGCGAGATTCCACTGCAGGACGGTCTGTTTTCCATGGAAGGTTGGGCTGTTATCTCTGATAAGGGCTCCATGCTGCTGACAGAAGACGGTTGGATTGAAAGAAGAGAAGACATTGACGCAGAGGATTTGTATTACTTTGGATACGGTACCGACTATTTGGGCTGCCTGAAAGATTATTATAAGCTGACTGGTGCAACCCCGATCCTTCCAAAGTATGCACTCGGCAACTGGTGGAGCCGCTACTATAAATATACGGAGAAATCGTATCTCGAGCTGATGGACCGCTTCGAGAAAGAGAATATTCCATTTACCGTTGGTGTAATTGACATGGACTGGCATTTGACTGAGATCGACCAGAAATATGGAGCAGGCTGGACAGGCTACACATGGAACAAGGACTTCTTCCCGGATCCAAAGCGTTTTACCGACAACCTGCATAGAAGAGGCATGAAGGTAACGTTAAATGATCATCCGGCAGACGGTGTCAGGGCATTTGAGGATGTGTATCCGGAATTTGCTGCCTACATGGGCGTGGATCAGGAAAAGGGCGAGCCTGTTTTGATGGATTTTACGAACAGAAAGCTGCTTGAAGGCTATTTTAAATATGTCTATGAGAAGATCGAGAAAAAGGACGGTGTTGACTTCTGGTGGATCGACTGGCAGCAGGGTACTAACACCGCGATCCCGGGCCTAGACCCGCTGTGGATGCTCAATCACTATCATACCATACACAGCCAGAAAAAGGACGGCAAAGGACTTATCTTCTCCCGCTATGCCGGTCCGGGAAGCCATCGTTATCCAGTCGGATTTTCAGGTGACACCGTGATTACATGGGAATCATTAGATTTCCAGCCGTACTTCACCGCAACAGCCTCCAATATCGGCTATGGCTGGTGGAGCCACGACATTAGTGGTCACATGATGGGCTACAAGAATGATGAGCTTGCACTTCGCTGGCTGCAGCTTGGTGTATTCTCTCCGATTATGCGTCTTCACAGCACCTGCTGCGAGTTTAACGGAAAAGAGCCATGGCGCTATCGCAAGGAAGTGGAATTGATCATGGACAAGTTCCTTCGTCTGCGCCATCAGATGATCCCATATCTTCATACGATGAACCGCAGAGCAAGCGAGGAAGGTATTCCGCTTATTCAGCCACTTTACTATCAGAATCCTGACAAGTGGGATGCATTTAGAATGAAGAACGAATACTATTTTGGCTCAGATATTCTTGTAAATCCAATCACACAGCCAATAAGCACAGCTACCAGAATGGGTAAGGTTATGGCACTTCTTCCAGAGGGAACCTGGATTGATTTGTTTACAGGAACAGTTTACAATGGAGATCGTGAGATCGAGCTGTACCGCAGCCTCGACAGCATTCCGGTACTGGCAAAGGCAGGTGCCATTGTCACACTTGATGCGCGCACAACGGGCAATGCGATTGATAATCCAGAGATTCTTAAGGTTATCGTGGCAGCAGGTGCAGACGGAAGCTTTAGACTTGACGAAGAAGCAACCGATAATGTTTGGTGCTCAACCACATTTACATATAAGTGGGGCGATGAGGCTGTTCTTACGATCACACCAGAAAAGACAAAGAAGGAAGGAATGCCAGCAGAACGTGCATATGAACTTGTATTTGCAGGTACAGCACAAGGCATGACGGCACAGAAAAAGAAAGCAGACGGCACATATGAGACGCTTGAGACTTCTTATGACAGCGACAAGCAGTGCACAACAGTAATTCTTCCTATGCAGGATATTGAAAGTGAGATTACAGTCGTTACATACAATACTGCACTTGCTGATAATCATCAGGTTGAGCGTATCTTCGAACTGTTAAATCGCGCAGAGATCGAGTTTAGCTTAAAGGATCAGATCTATGCAATCGCCCAGAAGAAGGGATCAAGAAATGATGCATATTTGCTTGATCAGCTCACACTTCTTAATGCACCAGAGGATGTATTTGGAGCAGTGAAGGAGATTTTGACAGCATTAGATTAAGAATAAGTATCATGTTAAAATAAAAGACAGTATTTAGTAGAAAGAGGTTATGGAGCATATGAACGAAAAATGGTGGAAAAATGCGGTAGTTTATCAGATTTATCCGAGAAGCTTTAAGGATTCAAATGGAGATGGAATCGGTGATTTAGAGGGTATCTATGAGAAGCTTGACTATCTGGCAGAGCTTGGCATTGACGTGATCTGGATGTCTCCGGTTTATAAATCTCCTAATGATGATAATGGATATGACATCAGTGATTATCAGGATATCATGGACGACTTTGGAACCATGGACGATTTTGATCGCGTGCTAAAGAAGGCACATAGTCTTAATATAAAAATTATGATGGATCTTGTTGTTAATCACACTTCCGATGAGCATAAGTGGTTTATAGAGAGCAAGAAGAGCAAGGACAACCCGTACCATGATTATTATATGTGGGCAGATCCTGACAAGAACGGCAATCCGCCTAACCGCTGGGAGTCATGCTTTAGCGGTTCAGCATGGGAGTATGTAGAGAGTGTAGGTCAGTTTTATCTTCACTCCTTCTCCCGTAAGCAGCCAGATTTAAACTGGGATAATCCGAAGGTTCGCGAGGAAGTCTTTAAGATGATGACCTGGTGGTGCGACAAGGGAATCGATGGCTTCCGTATGGATGTAATCAGTATGATTTCCAAGTATCCTGGTCTGCCGGATGGACCAGAGAATGGAAATGGCTACACTGGAAACACAAGCTGTGACGGCCCAAACATCCACAAATATCTGCGTGAGATGAACGAAAAGGTGCTGTCTAAGTATCGCCTGATTACTGTAGGTGAGTGTCCTGGCGTAAATGCTGAGCAGGCAAAGAAATATGCAAACATTGATGGCAGCGAGCTTGATATGATTTTCCAGTTTGAGCATGTTTCAGGAAGTGCGCTGAAACCGTGCCATCATGGAAAGTGGGACGGTGAGGCAATGACTATGCCAGAGCTGCGTGCAAACTTTACAAAGTGGCAGAAGGACTTAGAGGGATGCGCATGGAACAGCTTGTTTTTATCTAATCACGATCAGCCAAGATGTGTTTCACGCTTTGGAAATGATAGTGAGCAGTACCGTGAGCTGTCAGCCAAGATGCTTGCAACTATGACCCATTTCCAGAAGGGTACGCCATATGTATATCAGGGTGAGGAGCTTGGCATGACAAATGCCTACATGGAAAATATCGCAGATTATCGTGATATTGAAAGTCTCAATGCTTACAAAGAGCTGACAACAAAAGAAAATATCCCAGCTGAAACAGTTATGGGCTATATCAAGGCAGTTGGCCGCGACAATGCACGTACACCAATGCAGTGGGACGCATCCGAAAATGGCGGCTTCACATCAGGCACACCATGGCTGCAGGTAAATAAAAACTACAAAACAATCAACGCAGCCGCACAGGTAAACGATCCAGATTCTGTTTTTGCTTATTATAAAAAGCTGATTGCACTTCGCCATACAAACGAAGTTATGGTGAACGGTGTGTATGACGTATTGATTCCAGATCATCCGCAGATTTACGCATATACCAGAACACTCGGTGATAAACAGCTGCTTGTACTTTGCAACGATTCCGACACAAATGCTGCCATCCCGGCAGAGATTCAGGAAAAGATTCATGCAGCAAAGAACATCCTTATCCAGAATTACAAGGATACAGACGAGTCCACACTCAGACCATATGAGGCTGTTGTGTACGCACGGTGACCATGGGGACCCACTGTAATTTTTGCTGCGTATAAAATTTCCTGTTTTCCATATACTACCCATACAACGCAAAATATGGAATAGTTAAAATGATTAGAAATACAAATCAGGAGGAATTGGAAAATATGAAAGCAACAGGAATTGTGCGCCGTGTGGATGAACTTGGACGACTGGTGATCCCAAAGGAAATCAGAAGAACTATGCGTCTTGCAGAAGGCACACCGCTTGAAATTTTTACAGACAGGGAAGGGCAGATTATTCTAAAAAAATATTCTCCAATGATGGAGTTAGGCAGCTTTGCAAAACAATATGCGGAGTCTGTTGCGCAGACCATGAATCAAAAGGTAGCTGTGTCTGACCGCGACCAGATCATTGCGGTGGCAGGCGGCGGAAAAAGAGAACTCCTTGGAAAAACAATAAGTAGGCAGCTCGAAGAAATGATCATCAATCGCGAAAACAGCATCCAGGCCGGATTAGATAAAAAGACAATTCCGCTGATAAGCGGAGACGAAGACAGCTACAGTGCACAGGCCATCTATCCGATTTGCTGCGAGGGAGACTGTATAGGTGCTGTCATTTTATATAGCCGCGAAAATCAGACTCATTTTAGCGAGACAGAATATAAAGCAGCTGCCTGCGCAGCTTCCTTCCTGGGAAAGCAAATGGAGGGGTGAGGCACCGTAGGGCTTTCGTGACATAGCACCGTGATTAAGGTGAACCGCTGCATAACTTTTTTCTT
>OIEC01000716.1_pt1 | contig 16492 bp, 13 predicted proteins | sample 1604801 | NCBI WGS metagenome assembly OIEC01 (sample SAMN01760940, study PRJEB22395) | human gut metagenome | reverse complement strand
ATCCACTGTCGAACCAGCAGTCGATAACTTCCGGTACTCTGTGCATCTGTTTGCCGCAGCATGGGCACTTGATCGTTACATCGTCGATGTATGGACGATGAAGTTCGATATCATCCGGGCAGTTGTCAGACATTTCTTTCAGCTCTTCGATGCTTCCGATCGAATGCTGGTGTCCGCACTCACATTCCCAGATATTCAGTGGAGTTCCCCAGTAACGGTTACGGCTGATACCCCAGTCCTGAACATTCTCAATCCAGTCGCCGAAACGTCCTTTACCGATACTTTCCGGGATCCAGTTGATTGTGTTGTTGTTAGCGATCAGGTCATCTTTTACTTCTGTCATCTTGATGAACCATGATTCACGAGCGTAGTAGATAAGTGGTGTATCACATCTCCAGCAGTGTGGATAGCTGTGCTCGAACTTCGGTGCATCGTAGAGAAGTCCACGTCCGTCGAGGTCTTTTAATACTTCCGGGTCAGCCTTCTTAACGAATAATCCGGCAAATGGAGTCGTCTCTCCCATGTTACCTTTTTCGTCTACTAACTGTACGAATGGCATGTCATACTTACGTCCAACCTTGGCATCGTCTTCACCAAATGCAGGCGCGATATGAACAACACCGGTACCATCTGTCAGTGTTACATAAGTATCGCATGTAACGAAGAATGCTTTCTTGTTCTGCTTAGAAGCGCAGTCATAAGCACACTGGTATAATGGCTCATATTCTTTGTATTCGAGATCTTTACCTTTGTATGTCTCAAGAATCTCGTATGCTTTCTGTCCTTCTTCTGCAAGTTTTCCAAGTACTGTATCAAGAAGAGCTACTGCCATGTAGTAAGTATATCCGTCAGCAGCTTTTACTTTCGCATAGTCTTCTTCCGGGTTTACGCAGAGTGCGATGTTGGATGGAAGTGTCCATGGTGTAGTTGTCCATGCGAGAAAGTATGCATCCTCTCCTACTACTTTGAAACGAACGATCGCAGAACGTTCTTTTACATCTTTATAGCCCTGTGCTACTTCCTGTGCAGAAAGCGGAGTTCCGCAGCGAGGACAGTATGGCACGATCTTGAATCCTTTATACAGGAGCTTCTTGTCCCAGATTCTCTTGAGTGCCCACCACTCAGACTCGATGAAGTTGTTATCGTATGTTACATATGGGTCATCCATGTCAGCCCAGAAGCCTACAGTATTAGAGAAATCCTCCCACATACCTTTGTATTTCCATACGCTTTCTTTACATTTCTTGATAAATGGTTCGATACCGTATTTTTCGATCTGGTCTTTTCCGTCCAGTCCGAGAAGCTTCTCAACTTCGAGCTCTACAGGAAGTCCGTGTGTATCCCATCCGGCCTTTCTTGGAACTTCGTATCCTTTCATTGTACGGTATCTTGGAATCATATCCTTGATAACACGTGTCAGAACGTGTCCGATGTGCGGTTTTCCGTTGGCTGTCGGAGGGCCATCGTAGAACATATAGATCTCGTTGCCTTCACGGTCACGCATACTTTTTCTGAAGATGTCATTGTCTTCCCAGAATTTCTCTGTCTGTTTTTCTCTGTCTACAAAATTAAGATCCGTAGAAACTTTCTTATACATATTTACCTCCATAAAATTAAAACATAGAATTAAAAAAGCTTCCGCCCTGTATAGGACGAAAGCTGTACTTACGTTTATAAACCACCTAACATACCATCATATGTCTTCCCTGTAACGGAGGAATGCCGTCAGTTTTTACTTGGCAGTCAGGCTCTTGTTCACACCCTGAAACCGTTCAAAATCTGCAACTCAGAAGTGATATTCAGATATATCTTACTTGTACCGGACTTCCACCATCCCCGGCTCGCTGCTGCGTTCTGTTATATCCTACTGTCTTCGTCAGCGTTTTTCACATTCCTTATTATATGCAGTAATCCTAAAATCCGTCAAGGGTTTTTACCTTTTTTAATCGGTTTTTCTCCGTATTTTTCATATATTTTCTATTTTTTATCTTCTACGGCGTATAAGCAGCACGATCAGACTGAAGATCAGAATCACCAGTGCTACGCATCCTCCGGCGATCATATATTTTTCTGTACTTGATTTTCCGGCAAATTTTTTCTGTCCGAAATCCCATACTGCTTTTACTTTTTGCAGAAAATTCTTCCAGATACTCTTTGCACTTGATTTTCCACCGTTTTTCTTCGAATCACCGGAATTATCCACATCCTTCGGCTTACTGTCCACACGTTCTTTCCTGGTGCTTACTTTCTGTAAATACTTATCCGTAAATTCTGCCGTTGCACTTCCAACCTGATGGCCGTCATATATATACCGGATCGTTCCCTCTCCGGTATCTTCATCTACATCCGTAATTTCATAATCTATATCTTTGTATGATACATCCTTCGGCAGGATCACATATCCGTCCTCCAGCGGCTGATATTCATTTCCGCCTGTCTGCACGGATTCTGTATCCTCACTTCCATCTGACTGTGCCGATACGGCACTCTGGCTATCCGCAGCCGATATAAATTTCTCTACTTCATCCGGTTTCTTCTCATCTGCCACCTGGATCTTCTGGAAATTGTTAAATGCATATTCGAACAGATTCTTCGTATCCGGATATATATTCACACCGTGTGTCCGAAGTACGACACATACCAGTTTCATATTGCCATTATCGGCCAATGTGATCAGCGTAGATAATGCATTCGATGTATATCCTGTCTTTCCTGCAACCGCATACTGGTAATAATTTTTATTTTCTTTGATCAGCATCTTATGATGCTGTGGAAATACATGTTCTTCCGTCGTATCGGATGCCGGGATCTTATAACTCTGCTCCTGGCAGATCTTCAGGAATCCCGGATAGCGCCAGATCTCTCTGCCGATCAAAGCCATATCGCGCGCACATGTATAATGATTGTCATCATGAAGCCCGTTCGCATTGACGAAATTGGAATTATTGCCGCCAAGACTTTTACATTCTTCGTTCATCTGCTGGATGAACCAGTTGTAATCATGTCCGGCATTTTTCCCGACATTTTCCGCCACCGCATAAGCTGCTTCATTCGCTGAGGCAAGCAGCGTCGCATATAATGCCTGTTCCAGCGAGATCACATTACCTTCTTTTAATCCAACCGAAGAATCTCCCGGCTGCATAAAAGATATGCAGTCATTGGAAAATGTTACCTTGTCTGACAGATTGCCGTATTTTAAAGCAATAAGACTGGTCAGGACTTTTGTGATACTTGCCGGGTACTCATGTTCATCAATATTTTTCGCATATAAGATGCTTCCTGTTCCCGCATCCATCACGATTGCAGCTTCACCGTATGTGCCCGGTCCTTTTGGCCAGTTCTTCCAACCGTTCGACTGGATCTCCATCTTATAGGCATCTTCTTCTGCCTTCTTTTCCCGCTCTTCCGGCGTCATGTCTTCTTCTTTTTTCTCTTCCTTCTTATTGGAATCATCTTTTGATGCGTCTGCCGCCTGACTGCTCTCACTGCCGCCAGGTTCCGCATATACTTTCTGGCTTACCGTTCCCGGTATTACTGTAAATAAGGCCAAGATCAATATTATAATCCTGGCCACAACTTTCTTGCTCTGTTTCATTATACTCGCCCGTTTACTGTCCCCTTATATTCATCTTTTGTAAATCACTTTAATATAACAACTGCTCGATCTTCTTTTTATTCGCATCAAAATCAACCTTCAGTACCTGCATACCCTCATAAGTGATATCTGTATACGTTCCGTCCTGTGGAATGCATGTCTGCTGCATCTTCAGATCGTCTACCGACAGAACATCTTTTGCCATAGAGTACATCTCCGATACACTCATATTCGTCCTTACATGATTTACAGCGTAATTGATCAGAGGCAGTAACGCACTTGGATCCTTCTTCTCCATAATCTTACGGTAGATTCCATACATTACACTTCTCTGACGTCTTGTTCTTTCAAAATCATTGCCCAGTGTACGGTTTCTCGCATGCGCAAGTGCCTGGGATCCGGTCAGTGTCACATCTCCGGCCTGAATATCCGGCATACCATTCTCTCTGTAATAAGCAGCCTCTTCTTCACTGATGAATACGGTCACACCGCCAATCTCATCGATTACATTTACCAGATCATCAAAGCTGATCGTAATATAATTCTGAATATCAAGATCATATGTCTTATTGATCGTGTTGATCGTAAGTCCCACTCCGCCGTATGCATAAGTATGGCCCAGACGGCTCTTTCCATGTCCGTCAATATCAACCAGCGAGTCTCTCAGGAATGAGATTGCTGTTGATTTTCCTTCTTTTTTGTTAAAGGATACCATCATCATACTATCAGAACGTCCCCGGTCCGCATCCGGATCTCTGGAATCCGTACCTACCAGAAGGACATTATATACATCCTTGTCTTTTCTCTTTTCTTTGGCGATCTTAACTTTCTTTGCTTTCGGATCTACTTTGTCTGCCGACACAACCCCTACAGAGTCCCCGTAAAATTTCCACCAGATCGACCCGTAGATACCGCCAATCAGCAATACGATCAATAATATTATAATTCCTGCAATCTTACGTTTTTTGTGTTTTCGAAAAAACTTCATCTGTCGGTGTCCCCCTAGTCCTTGATCACACGGCCAAACTTGTCCGTCGAACCTTTTTCCATCTTGCCATAGTGACCGTAAGCTCCGTATTTGCCATAACTTCCGTAGTGGCTTCCATAACTGCCGTAATTGCCGTAACGTCTGTATCCATAGCCGTATCCTTGTCCGCCGGATGAATTATCACCATTGAACACATATCCCAGCATATCGATTCCACTTAATGCAAGGCTTTCTACACCTTCTCTGATCTCGCGAAGCTTCGTATAATCATAGCGGATCACATAAAGGGCCGCATCTACATATTTGCCCAAAAGCGGTGCATCTGCCAGAAGTTCGGATGGCGCAGTATCCAGGATGATAATGTCATATTTTGACTTCAGAGCTTTGATCAGTGCTCTCATACGTCCGCTTCCTATCAACAGCGAATTCTCTCTATCCGGTGCGCCGCCGAAAATGACATGAAGGCTTCCGTTCTCATTCGTTCTTTCCTTCGGAAGCTTTACATTGGTAATTGCTTCAGATAACGGCACTTCTTTCTTAAGAACCGAGCCAAGTCCCGGATGTGGTTCCTGCTCGTTCATCACTCCCGCAACCGAAGGATTTCTCAGATCGCAGTCAATCAAGAGCACTTTCTTTCCCTGCTGTGCAATAGAAATTGCCAGATTCGCCGAAAGTGTCGTCTTACCTTCCCCCGGAATAGAACTCGTAACAAGCAATGTCTGATATTCCTTTTTCTCCATATCTTTCATCACACGGATACGAAGCTTTCTTATCGCTTCCAGATAACTCATGGAGATTCTTTCATTTAACAGGCTCACTGAATTATAAAATGTCTCTTTTTTACGCTTTTTCGTGCGGACATACGGGATACTTCCCAGATCCTGCAGATTGATATTCTTCTTCAGATCCTTTCTTGACTTCACAGTCCTTCTGGAAAGCACATACAGCAGAAGAATCACACAACCTATGATCGCACCTTTTAAAGCTCCACGTTTGTAAGATCCACGTATAACCTCCTCACGTTTGATATCTGTCGGGATACCGGTCTCATCCAGAATCGTAAGCTTGGTCTCTCCAAGTACGAATTCCGCAACTTTCGGATAATTCTTTATGACTGATTTTAACGTCTTATATGCCATCTGCGGATCATTTCCCGATACGGATATTGTCAGAAGATTCGTTCCGTCATCCGCTTTAACATCGATCGATCCCGGCATGGAATCAAGCCCCATGTCCTCAGCAACTACATCCTTCAGTACACCACTGGTAAGAATATACGGGAACACTTCCGCCATCTGCTGGGCAGACTGTGCATTCACATAGTCCATGCCGCCGACAGATGTCACCGACACTGTTGCCGATGCCACATATTTTGACTGATAACTGGTACTCACCGAGAAATAAGACTGTACTGCGCAAATAATTATAAGCCCGATGAACAGCCACCACAGCCTCTTCACACCATGATAAACATCCAACATAACATTTGTCAGATCAATCTTCTCAGGCGCATCTACACGTTCACTTCCTGATTTGTCTCTATAATCGCCCATATACTCTACATTCCTTTACTTCTTCCATAATTGCCGTAACGTCCGTATTTGCTGTATTTACCATAATAATGTCCCACCGGACTGTCCACCAGGCCGGAGAACGATCTTACACCGTTCAGTACAACTCCCAGTACCTTACCTTCCTTGTCACGGAAAGCGTCCATTACTTCATTGATGTCTTCAGCCAGCATATAATTCTGCTTTGACACGATCATAACCGCATCTGCACAATGTGCAAATATCTGCGCATCTCCGATGATTCCTGCCGGTGGTGTATCAATGATCACATAATCCACAAATTTCCTGCATGCAGCCATTAGCTTAAAAAATGACTCCGAGTTAAGCATCTCCGTCGATGAGGAATAGCAGTTCTTTCCACCCATGAACAACATATGCTTTCTGGTACACGGAACCATGACATCCGCAAGAGATCCGTTTCCTCTCAGATACTCTCCCAGTTCATTCTCCTCTTTTGGCTCCATACCAAAGATCAGGAACTGCGACGGTCTTCGGATATCACCATCTACCAGCAGTACCCTCTTGGACTGTTCTGCCAGCGTGATCGCCAGATTGGCGGCAACCGTAGATTTTCCTTCATTTTCAGATACACTGGTTACCACAAGGACTTTCTGTTCATTCTTTGCCATCCGGTATTCTACCTTGGCCGCCAGTTTCTTATAACTTTCCACGAACCGGAAGCTTGCTACCGGATCATCAACCAGGATCGCTTTTTTCTTACGCCGGAATATATCCCGAATCGTCTTATATTTCCATTCATAACTGATGGCTCCGAGACTTCTGGCATCCAGCTTCTTCTCGATCTCATTCTCCTGTTTAATAGTATTCTTCATATAAGAGAACAGTCCGAGGAGGATGATCACCAGTGCTCCTGCCACAAGTCCGCCCTTCTTAGCCTGTCCGCCTGCATCCAGCGGATTATCCGGTGTATACGGGACTTTCGGCTCCTCCAGCACATCCATAACCGCACTGCCCACCGTATACAGCGATACGCTGCTATAGTTATCCATGACCGTACGGATAATATCTATGGAATCCTTCGGCGTATCCGCCGTCACACTTAAGACCAGCATATTGGTACCTTCCAGCACCTTTGCATGAATGTCTGCATCCAGCTCTTCCACCTTCAGCTTCTCACAGATCTTCTTCTCCATAATGTTACTTTTTAATATCTTCTCAAATGTCTTCGCCATTGTGTTGGCCGAGCTCAGATTACTGTACGCATTCGCATCGCCTCTGGATGCCACCACAAATGTCGCCTGCGTTGTATACTCCGGAACATACCTGCTGCTTACAACTACATAAGTTAACAACGCTCCCGCAATTGCCTCCAGGATGATCACCCACCAGTTGGACACTATATCATGCACAAGAGTATACAGATCCAGGTCAGTATCCATAAATGCCGGCATGTCATTTCTATTATTACTTTCCATCCTGTGTTCCCTCCTGATCCTGTACCACAACGAATAACTTTGTCACCGCAGTCGGTGCTCCCTCTGCCGTATAAGAATATTCCACCGGATAAACCCCTGCTTTGGAATAATCCACTTCTGATTTCACACTGATCGCTTCTCTTGTACCTGCAAGAGCCTCTCCGTCATCCGCATACGTATATGTTGCACCATTCATCTCCATACCTTTGACATAAGACATCGGATCGATTTCATGTCCTACTGTTGTATATGCGATATAATCCGATAATACCGGATATTCTTTCATCTGCTCCTGTCTGTCACCGGATTCTGTTACGGTCACTTCGAGAGGCACTGAACACACATCACCCGCACTGTTACTTACCTGTACGGTCACTTTGTAAATTCCTGCAGCTGCATTATACATACCATCATCCAGACTGGTACGTATCTGACTGGTCAGGTCACCGTCAAGGCAATCCTCTGCCTTCATATTCTCCGTAAGGTTCGCCTTCCCCACCTCTGTTGTCGAATATCTAAGCGGTGCCTTCAGATGGATCTTCGGCAGCGTGTAATCTTTGTACTGTACGGTTCTTTCCAGTGTCCCTACCTGATTCGCCTTATCGAATACCACATACGTAATGGTACGCTTGCCCGGCGCAATAAAATGCGACATCGAAGCGATACGTACAGACGATGTCAGGTCACCGTCACGGTTGTCTTCTGCTTTGACACCTTTCAGAAGTGCTTTCTTCTGCTTCTTCTGATCGGTCTGCACACTCAGTGTCACGGTCTTATCCTTGCATGTGATCACCGGCGGTGTATGGTCTTCCAACATCTTGGACTTCACAGTATATCCGGCAAATATGACACAGGATGCCACAAATATCAGGCATACTGCTATTTTTAGTCTCCTCATAATTCTTCTCCTTTATTGTTAATATAGCTGTTGCCGTCCGGAATACGGGACCGGTTCTAATCTCAGGATTTCCCGGTTGTCACAGATCCTTGCCGGATTATACTGAAACAGCACATCCAGATAGTTCTCGGAATACTCCCGGCTCAGTTCTTCATACACATCCATCATATACGGTGTCCTCTGAAGTGGACTGTGTGCATCACTTGCGATCACAGAAATCAGATTATGCCGCAAAAGACTGTCGGCCGCACGCTTCGGTCCTCCTCCGAATCTTCCGAGGAAGCTTCCCTTATTCGCCTGAATCACATATCCTTTTCTGAACCAGCGGTACGCGATCTGCGGATAATCCTGTATAAATTCATACCTTTCCGCATGGGCGATCACCGGTCTTGCTCCGACTTCTTCAGCTCTCTTCAGAATAGAATCCGCAAATTCAGGATCTTCATCAAATGCAAATTCCATCAGTATGTACCGGCTCTGGTTAAGCGGCATGATCTTATGATTCACGATCAGCTCCGGAAGGTCTTCTGTCGAAAATACTTCCATTCCCGGCAGGATCTCTATCGGGATCTTCTCTTTTCTGACCGCTCTGACCACACTTTCATATCTGTCAATATATTCTCTCCCGAAATAATTCCCATACATTCCCGGGATATTGCAATGCGGGGTCGCTATGATCTTGTCCACTCCGCTGTCTGCTGCCATACGTGCCATCTCCAGCGTATCATACATATCTTCGGCTCCGTCATCAATCCCCGGGAGTATATGCGCATGTATATCTATCATCTCATCATCCTTTGTAATTTATAGTCTTTTTTATTATATCATTTTCAAATTATGGAGTAAAGAAAACGATACTTACTATTTCATTACTATTTCTTACTTGTCTCCTTCAGATATCTGACTGTTGCTTCTGTGTATCTGCACAAATATTCCGGTACGCCGTCTGCCTTTCCGGTCTCCGCAATTGCCGCTGCCACACAAGTGTTACATACCTTTCTAAGCTTACAACTACTGCATCTGGCCGAAATTCTAAGACTCTCTGTTTCTTTTTTTGTAAACTTCCACGCTTCCTCAAACTCCACATCCCGAAGCGGTATGCTTGGCTTATCCAGTACCACACAGGATCGCATCTCGCCCTGCCAGTTCACCACAAAAGAACTCTTACCGGCGCGACACGCCATCTGTCCCGGAACTGCCTCTCCTTCCGGAGTATTCTCTGCTTCGTCTAATTGGATCTTGCGGTATTGGGCAAATACTTCTTCTCCCATCTCTCTTTGCAAAACTTCCACTCTTGCTTTTGCCGCCATCTCCGGATCCAGTCTGGCCTGATTATTATAGGCATGATTTCGTTCTCTCACGGACGGATACATATAAGTATCGATCCTCACCGGAGCATCCAGTGATTCACCAAGCTCTATGATCTTCATCCTGTCATCCACATTCGCCTTTGCAAGACTTCCATTCACTTTCACATCAATGTTCCTCTCACGCAAAAGCCGGATGCCGTTCACCGCCTTATCAAGTCCTCCCGGATAATGGCACAAACGCTCATAGGTCTCATTGCTTGCACCATATAATGTAATATTGATTCTTCTTGGTTTATTTTCCGCAAAAAAATCTGCCCACGCCTCATCGATCAGCGTTCCATTCGTATTAATCGTAATAATCATCCCAAGTTCACGGAGTTTTTGATATAACTCGCGGAAATGTGGATACAGCAGCGGCTCTCCACCTGTCAAAAGAACAAACAGTGTCCCGGCTTTCATCATATCTTCTGCCGTTTTCGTCCATTCTTCCATCGTGCGCAGCCTTCCCACCTCTTCCATCTCTTCTCTGCTCATACGCACATAACACATATCACAGTTCAGATTACAAAGCGGCAGCAATTCCAGCACTCCATATAGCGGCACTTTCTTCTCTGCCGCCATTGCAAACATCTGTTGCTCTATTGTCGTTCCATCTTCCATTAATTCCATATTACACCCTCAACAATTCCTGTAGATTTTAAAAAAGAACCGGAAATCCGGTTCTTTTCTATATGTACCATATTGGTTGTTTATGACTTTGCTGTCTGCCATTTGCTCATATCAAGGTATGTTGTTGCATGACCATTAAGACCGTATGATCCACGCCAAACAATAACTCCTTCACCCTTATCCTGTCTTCCATTTTTATTATAATCTACAAATCCATCATAAAAACCATCCGTAGCATTTGCTTCATGCCTTGCACCACACGGATTATAATTACCCAATTTGATAGCCCGACCGTGTCCCGTGTATTCTCCATTAATTTTTCCATCAGAGTTTGGATAATAATATAATTTTCCCCCTGGTGCATTACATTCAAATTTATACACCTTTCCACTCTCGCCACAAGCTGCCACATACTCATTTGCCACAAATCTTTCGCCTACCATAGTAGGTCTTACATATGTTCTCTTCATAACTATGTACCCCTCTTATTATCACTTTACTTTTTATCGTTCATTAGTTACCTATCTATATTATATTATTATAAAGAATTTTATCTTCAAATTCAATACTTATCTTTTGGATTTTATGTCTTCTTGTTACATATAATTTCTCAAATCAATAAATCAGGTTATAACTTCCATTATTTTTTTTGCAGAACCATTTTCATTCATACTTTGGTATGAAAAAGCGGCCAACTGTAATCAGCTGACCGCGTAAATTTTTGATTATCTTATGAGTGGTTCGGACGGTTGTCGTCAATATTCGTAATTATGAGACGCCCTTTGTGATGATAGATGAGATTTCCATCCGTACTTGTCCATGAAACATTTGTGTAGCTATCAGGTACCAATTTATATCCTGTTATGTCATAAATCGGACGGTTATAATCTATTTTCCCATTTCGCATTTCATAACCTCTTCCTGTACCGCTATCAAACGAAATCGGCGCATTTTCTCCGCATGATCCATGCCACTTTCCTTCATTATCTTTAAATGTAGCGGTTCCATCATCTTGTGCATTCGGTGAAGCTCCAGGATAAGCACACTGGATTGTTCCCGTAACACAGGCTGCCACATACTCATCTGCACTAAATCTCTCTCCAACCATCGTAGGTGTTACATATTCCTTTTTCATACTCACGCACTCCTTCGCACTATATGTATACTTTACAAATTATCAACTACCATATTATTCTATAATTATAACTGCATTTTACAGTGTTTTCAATACTTTTCATCTACCATTTCACGTCGTTTTATTACATTTTTATGCGTGATTATACACATTCTGCTAATAATTACTCGTTCTGATCAGAAATCCATCGCCATCCGGCTCGATTCTTCCTCATCCAGTTCCGTTACCTTCGTCTCCATAACACGGTACACCCTCTGGCACATATTCAACACACTTGGTCTGTGTGTTGTCACAATACAAGTCTTGTTCGGTTTCTGCTCGATAATGTTACGCAGTACCTTTCGCTCCGTTGTTACATCCAGCGCCGACGTCGCCTCGTCTAACAGAAGGATCGGTGCATTACGAAGAACTGCACGTGCGATAGAGATACGCTGTGCCTGTCCTTCCGAAAGGCCGCGTCCACGTTCTCCGAGCGCACTGTTAATCGTATCCGGAAGCTTCTCTACAAATTCCCATGCACAGGCAATCTTCAAAGCCTCGATAATCTCTTCATCCGTAGCATCTTCTTTGACCATCCGCATATTCTCAGCAATCGTACCGGAAAGGATCGTATTTCCCTGAGGTACGTAGGCGAAGAAATGTCTCGTCTCCGCATTCAGGACGATTTCTCTTCCGTTGGATGCAACGATCACAGCCTCTCCTTCCTGCGGACGGATCAGTCCAAGGATCAGACGGATCATCGTCGTCTTTCCTTCTCCTGAAGGTCCCACAAGTGCCACGATCTCACCCGGACACGCTTTAAAATACGAATCCGTAATAACTCTTGTCCCTTCTACGTATGCGAAATTCACATCCTTCATCAGCACCTCGAATCCATCCTCTGCGAACGGATCCAGCTCCTCACTCTCACTGATATGCATCTCTTTCGGGAGCTCTACCAGTTCACGGATTCTGTGTGCCGACACCGAACTATTTAGAAATGACGGGATGATCGAAACCACGTTATTGAATGCGCCCGACAGATTACTTCTCTGCTGCAGGAATAATGTCATCGTTCCGTATGTGATCGTATGAGTCCACAGTAAGAATAGACAATATCCGAACGCTATGAATTCCACTCCCGTGCCCATAACCGACAATAGGATATTGGTCTTGATGGAGAACATATTGTACTCCAGACTGACATCTTTGAATTTGCCTTGCCACCAGCGCATTAACCGGCTGTAATGCGGCGCGATGCCAAATGATTTGATCGTATCAAAATTGTAGAATGCTTCCACCTCGAACGTCATCAGCTTACTGCTCATTTCCCTGGTCTTCTGACTATATTCTCGCTGCTTCTTGATCATGAACCTCGACATCAGAAGCATGAACGGTGCGCTTGCCAGTGCCAGAATTGCCATCACCGCATTATAATGAAGAATAACCAGAAATGTCGCTATGAAATTATAGATTGCGATCACAATCGTCGGAAGCCAGCTGATCGCATTACTGCTGACCGTTCCGATATCTCCGTTGAAGCGGTTCAACACATCCCCGTTGGAATACTTATTGATCTCCAGCCAGTCGGCATCCACAATCTTATCGAATATATCCGCCTGGATATCATTATTGATATAAATACTTAATTTGGTCGAGATACGGCTGATAATGCTGCTGAACAGAAGGCTGAACAATGAACTTCCTACCATAACAATGATCAGGATCATCAGTTTATTCGTCTTATACCCGGTAATGATATCGATCAGATATTTCCCCGCCACACTGCTGACAAGTCCCATAGAAGTACTGAAGATACCAAGGATCGTATAGAACACGATTGCCCACTTATACCGGACACTGTAGCCGAATATCCATTTCCAGTCATCAATGATCTCCGAAAATGTCCCATCTTTCCACTTCGCGATCAGAATATCCAGAGACTCGAAAGACAGGCCGTTCTTTCCTTGATTTTTATCATTATTTTCTTGCATTTATTCCTCTCCTCGTCCACCGGAAAGTACATCTTCCAGACATCTCACCGCATCTTCGGATATGTCGCACTCCAGATGATATACCGGAACCTCCTTCAGTAAAATCTCAAGCTCATCCATTGCCTGTATCTGAAACTCGCTGTTCCATGCATTGATCGTAATCTGTTCCATTACTTTCCGCAGAGCCTCAAGCCCTTTCAGACGGCTGATACGATTTTCTTTCGCCTGTGACAGCATAACGATTGCTCTGACCGGATAGGACTTATTGTTACAGATCTCTGAGCTTCCGCAGACCGGCCATCCATTCGCGTACCATCCATCTTCTTCACGGATAAGAAGCGAACGGTCGCCATTCACCGTCCATGTTCCACGGTACTTTTCCCACAATCCTGCCTGCGTGGATTTTCCCGTCTCAGACGGCGCAGAAAAGAGCACTGCCGTATCTTCATAACACATATATGCAGAATGCAGTATCATCGAATGATCTTTAATAGCCTGCTTTTCCAGCGAGAAGGCCGCCAGGTATACCGTATCCTGGTCAAGCATCTCTGCCACTTCGGGAACAAACCAGACATGATATTGATTTACACCCTCCTGGCTGCTCACCGCATAATGCCAGTCCATTCCAAGAAAATTAATAAAGCGGCATTCCCCGCCGGATGTCTGAAATACCGTAAGATTATCACGGTAGATCACTCTTCCCGTCTTTTTCCCCAGAAGATCTTCTTTGATCTCATCAAGGTTCTCTGTCATCTCTACCTGATAATGGATGACCTCATCATCCGGCCTCTTTGCCTGCCCGGTCCGGAATTTTTCCAGATTCCGCGGACTTTTCATAGATAACGGAGCCGTAATCTCAATCTCCGTATGCCCGATCCTGTACAGGCGGGTGATTGACTCATTCTGTTCTACCATGTTCCATCTTCCCTCGTACACTCAATAAAGCCATTCTCCACAAGCGCACCGACAAAAGCGATCGTATCCCTTCTTGCAGTCTCTTCATCAATCTCATATGTATCCAGAACCATCTGGATCATCTCTTCCAGGCTATCCACCTTTTCGATATTCTCCCAGATGAATTTAGCCGTATCACTGATCGTGATCATTCCATTGAACTCCTGCGAAGTTGCCCCCGTCGGCACCAGTACACATTCACCTGCGATCTCCCTTAATATAAATTCCTTTACAATCTTCATATAACTTTTCTCCTTGATTTTATTGTTCCATCATAGCATTGCCGCCGTCTGTATGCAACCGGGTCACCGTATCACCTTCGCATAACACCACATAATCCCCCGGCGGAGCGGAATCATATGCAGCCATACATGCTCGAAGAATTCCCACCAGAAATCTCCCGGCTCCAGCCACTTTTCTTTTCTTCTGACTTTGGTGATCAGAGCAAATATCTGCTCTCTCTTTACCGGTCCTTCTATCTGTGTCTGTGCATCGCCCACGATATAATACCCCTCCGGCCTGATCTTCCATATCCGGTGCATGACGAACTGCCCGCTCTTTCTCCGAAAAAATACAATATCACCTTTTTGAAGCTCTCTGTCCGGCTTTTTGAAATATATCATATCCCTTGCATGGATCAGAAACGGTGCCATACTGCTTCCAAAGACCAGCATGCTGACTTCCTTTCCCTCTTCCGTCAATTCCTTAAGCATACCAACATATTCTCTTGTATCTACAACTTTCATATTCCTCATCCTGCTTCTCTCTATCCGCACTTCGTCCGTCCCGTTTTTTCGCAAATTATGGTACAATTCTCAGCACATCCTTCGCATTGTTTTTTATGTATACATTAAATAGTACTCAATTTCTTTTTTATCATACCATCGCGGTTTTCTTCCTGCAACATCAAAATATTGCTTTAATTTTTCTACGTTTTTCGACAAATCTTCGCATTAATTTTATATTTTTCTGTTTGATTGCTCCAAATTCTTATATTTTTCTGTTAATATATTCCATTTACTGTCCATTTGTATCATTTTTCTATCTTTTCACTCTTAATCTATGTTATATTATAATTACATAGAGCATATTCCATTTATATTTATATAAAAATACGTTTTATCTGTTCGGGAAGGGGGCTATATATGAATATTGCAATTTGCGATAGATATGATACCGACATAACACGTATTAGTGAGTTCTTGGACGCCAATATTAAGAATCATATGCTCAATCATGCATTATTAGAAGTAGATACCTTTACTTCAACAGACGAGTTGTTAGCATCCCCGAAAGAATATTCCCTCATTTTTTTGGGAATTTTAATGCCGGGGACAGATGGTATAGAGGCTGCCAGACAATTGAAAGATGGTCCAAACCCTCCAATAATTATCTTCACGACCAAAAGCACTGAACATTGCCTGGCAAGCTATAATCTTGGAGTTGAAGGATACATTCTGAAGCCAATCAGAGAAGAAGATTTTGAGAAAGTCTTTACCAGACTTTTGCTTCCGATATTCCCTTCAACCCATACACTCAATGTATATTCCAACCGGCTTTTATATCACATCCCGGTTTCTGAGATTTTTTTTATTGAAAGCATTGGAAGAAAATGCATGATACATACTTCCAGAAAAACTTACGAAACCAACATGGCGTTAAATCATATCGAGAGCACGCTGAATGACAATTCTTTTATCCGTTGTTATCGCAGCTATCTTGTAAACATGAACTATATTCAGGACATTCTGGATACCGAAATTCAATTAACCAACGATGACTGTATTCCACTGACCTTACGTAAGCGGAGTCAGATTGTCAAATTATTCAACAAATTTCTGATATCCCATTCGGCATCAGAATAATGCATGTGAAACCAAAGGAACCCGCACGCTATCATGATATGACTGGTATGCTCCCCGTCAAGAGGACAATAAAAAATAATAAATTTTTGTATCGTCAG
>OIEC01000711.1_pt1 | contig 16574 bp, 11 predicted proteins | sample 1604801 | NCBI WGS metagenome assembly OIEC01 (sample SAMN01760940, study PRJEB22395) | human gut metagenome | reverse complement strand
CGCAGCGCGTGCGGCCGGTGACGCGGGTGAATGATATTCCGAAGGGCGGGGACCCTGCAGCAGAAGCCTCCGCCATCTGCCGGGAACTGGAACAGGTGCCTCCGGAGGCCTGGTTTCGGGATTATCCTGGCACCATGAAGCGTCTGGAAAAATTGAACTGTACGGTTCCGGCTTTTCTTAACGCCCGGGAGGCGGCCTTTCGTCTGGAGAAAAACAGGAAAACGGCCGAATTGCTTGGCGAGTCTTTCCGGGCTTGCAAAGCTTCTTCCATACGAACATGTCTGGAAGCGTGGCGTGCCTGCGCGGATGATCCCTCGTTATCCGTGGAGGAGCGCCAGTTAATTCTGCTCTCCATGGTGCATCCCCTCTGGGTGCGGCTGGAAGAGGTTCTGTACCGGGAAGCCCACACTCCGGAAAGCGAGGATGCCTTCAACCAGGCGGTTGCGGTTTTGGAAGAAGTCCGGGACATGAACCGTTCCAGCGTTTGCGGCAGACGGGCGCACCAGCTCAGGGAAGAGCTGAGAAGAGCTCGTCTGGCGGCTGCGCGGTATGATTAATGTGTCTTTCCTGAGTTGCCGGAAATGGACAGGAAGGCTCCCCTGCTTCCGTCACGGAATCAAGGGATGCGTTTTCCTCCGTGATTCCTCTTTCCACAGGAAGGACCGGGCAAATTGGCTTGATTTTGCCCCTGCCCGGGGCTAGTCTTCGAACCGTTATGACAGATTCATCCATCCCGGACATGATGGCGGAGGCTCGCCGAGGCCAATGGACTGACCAGCAACTGGCCGCCAAGGCTGTGGAACTGGCGGAGTCCATTTTAAAGCAGTCGAATGCCGGGATGAGAGGGAAAGAGAAGATGCAGGCGCAGCAAATGGAGCGCATGATGAATGATCCGGCGGGCAAGGCGTTTACGCTGGCACTGGCGGATCGTGTGTTCCGTCCTTCTTCTCCGGCGCGGGGTGCTGAGTTGTTCCGCTATCTTTTGGACGGATATGGCGTTCCCCGTTATTTGTCTGCGGCGGACCGTTTCGCCATGAAAATGGGGGGGAGATTTTCCGCTCAATTTCCGGGTGTAGTCATGCCCATGATTACCAGCCAGTTGAGAAAGGAGAGCTCCAATGTAATTCTTCCTGCCGAGGATGGAAAACTGCGCCCCCACCTGCGCCGCAGGCGCAAGGGCGGCATCCGGATGAATATCAACCAGCTGGGGGAGGCCATTCTGGGTGAAAGCGAGGCGCACCACCGTCTTCAGCAGGTCGTGGACCGGCTGACAGACAAGGACTGTGACTATATTTCCGTCAAGATTTCAGCCATTTTCAGCCAGATTCATCTGGTAGCCTTTGAAGAAACCGTCAAATTGATTCAGGAGCGCCTGCGCATCCTGTACCGGGCGGCCATTACCAATGCGGTAACGTTGCCGGACGGTTCCAGAAAGCCCAAGTTCGTGAATCTGGATATGGAGGAATACCGTGATCTTCATCTGACGGCGGAAGCGTTCAAACGTACGTTGATGGAGGATGAATTCATGCAGCTGGAGGCGGGGATTGTGCTCCAGGCCTATTTGCCGGATTCCTGGGAGGAGCAGATGAAGCTGTGCGCCTGGGCGAAGGAACGTGTGGAGCAGGGGGGGGCGCGCATCAAAATACGCCTGGTGAAAGGCGCCAACCTGGCGATGGAGAAGGTGGAGGCCTCCATGCATGGCTGGGCGCAGGCCCCGTATGGCACGAAAGCCCAGGTGGATGCCAATTACAAGAGAATGCTCCATTACGGCTGCATGCCGGATAATGCCAGATATGTGCAGTTCGGCGTGGCTTCCCACAACCTGTTTGATTTGTGTTATGCCATGCTGCTGCGTGAGCGGGAAGGCGTGCGTGACCAAGTGGAATTCGAAATGCTGGAAGGGATGGCGAACCATCAGGCGCGGGTCATCCGCCAGGCGGCGGACGGTCTGCTCCTTTATGCCCCTGTGGTTTTGAAGGAAGATTTTCACAGCGCTATTGCCTACCTGGTCCGGAGACTGGATGAAAATACCAGTGAGGAGAACTTCCTGCATGATCTCTTCGGCATGACACCGGGGTCCCGGAGTTGGGAGATCCAGAAAAAGAGGTTTTTGAAGGCCTGTCAGGAAAAGGATGAGGTGAAGTACGGCCCCAACCGCACGCAGAACCGCGCTGCGGATCCCATCCAGCCCTCACATTACCGGGACGCCTTTGCCAACGAGCGGGATACGGACTGGTCCCTGCGGCAGAATGCGGAATGGATCAACGGGCTGATTGCCGCGGAGAAGGAAAAATCCGGCGAGGAAATCCCTCTGGTTATAGATGGTGAGGAAATTACGACTAATCTATGGGGCGTGGGGCGCGATCCGTCCCGCCATAATGAAGTTTCCTATAAATTCGCTTATGCGGACTTTGACCAGATTGAACATGCCTTGGTCACGGCGGACAGGGCCCGCTCCTCCTGGGCGTCCAAAAGCATTGGCGAACGCGCTGAAATCCTGCACCGGGTGGCGCAGGAGCTGTCCAGAATCAGGGGGGAAGCCATTGCTGCCATGGTGAGGGATGCCGGGAAAGCTCCCACGGAGGCTGATGTGGAGGTGAGCGAGGCCATAGACTTCTGCCGCTATTACGCGGAAGGCCTGGACCGCGACGGAATGAACGACGGCGTGGAAATGTCCCCGCTGGGTATCATTTGCGTGATGTCTCCCTGGAATTTCCCCTTCGCCATTCCGACGGGCGGTGTAGCTGCCGCCCTGATGGCGGGAAATGCCGTGGTGTTCAAACCGTCCGAACTGGCCGTTTATACGGCTTGGCAGATTGTCCAGGCGTTCTGGCGTGCCGGTGTGCCTAAAAACGTCCTTCAATTTGTACCGATGCCGCGCAATGAAATTTCCCGCAAGTTTCTGATGGATCCCCGTTTGAACGGTGTGATCATGACGGGATCCTACCGCACCGGAAAAATGCTGCGCGAACTGCGGCCTGACCTGCATGTGCTGGCTGAAACCAGCGGAAAGGATGCCATGATCATCACTGCTACGGCTGATCCGGATCAGGCTGTAAAGGATTTGGTGAAAAGTGCTTTCGGTCATTCCGGACAGAAGTGTTCCGCCGCCAGCGTGGCTATTGTGGAGGCTTCCGTTTATGACAATCCCGCCTTTTTGCGTCAGTTGAAGGATGCCGCCGCCAGCCTGAAGGTAGGCGGATCCTGGGAAGTCAACTCCGTGGTGACGCCGCTCATCAGGGAGCCGGAAGGGAATCTGCTCCGTGCGCTGACGCAGCTGGAACCCGGGGAGGAATGGCTGCTCAAGCCGGAACCTTCGGAAGACAACCCGTGCCTCTGGTCTCCCGGCATCCGGCTGGGGGTGAAACCGGGAAGCTGGTTCCATCAGACGGAATGCTTCGGTCCGGTATTGGGAATCATCCGTGCGGAAAACCTGGAGGAAGCCATTGACATCCAGAACGACTCCGAATTTGGCCTTACCGGCGGCCTTCAGTCCCTGGATGAACGGGAAATTGCCTTGTGGAAAACTAAAGTGCAGGTGGGCAACGCGTACATCAACCGTGTCATCACCGGCGCCATTGTCCGCCGCCAGCCGTTCGGCGGGTGGAACCATTCCTCCATGGGGCCTGGAGCCAAGGCCGGAGGTCCCAACTACCTTACCATGCTGGGAAGTTGGGAGGAAAAGGCGCTGCCCCAGAAGTTGCGCACGCCGGGTGAACGTATCTCCGGACTGGTGGAAAAACTGTGTTCCGAGCTGCCGGACTGCGCCAAGCGCATCCGTTCCGCGGCTGGTTCCCAGGCCAAGTGGTGGATGGAGGAATTCGGCGTGGACCATGATCCCTCCCGTGTTTACGGAGAAAATAATATCTTCCGCTATACCCCGGTGAAGGGAATTCTGGCCCGTGTGGAAAACATGTCCGACGATGACGTCGCCATTCTGCTGCTGGGGGCGAAACTGTGCGGGGTGCTCCTGCACCTGAGCATAGGGGCAAGCCGCCCCTGGATTCAGAAAATGCATGGTTACTATGCTTCCCTGACGGTGGAAACGGAAGCGGAATTGATCGGCCGGATGCCGGAAGCCCTTCAAGGCGTACGGTTCCTGCGTGGAACAGATATTTCCGAGGCTCTGGTCAATGCCGCCCATGCCCGGGATGTGGAAGTATTGGACCGTCCCGTGCTTGCCAATGGGCGGTTGGAACTGCTGGGGTATTTCCGGGAACAGGCTGTTTCCGAAACCGTTCACCGCTACGGCAATCTTATTCCTCCGCCTGGTAGTTTCAAAGCGAACCGCGCGTGAAGAAGAAGGCGTAAATCCCGTTTTTCAGGTATCTTGGTCATCAAATGAAGGTAATGCCCCTGCGAGTTGTTAGGGTATTTTATAGGTTATTTTTACCAGCAAATCTGATGCAAAATTAAAAAACCATCCAACTGACGGAATCGAAATCTACAGAAAATCATTATAAATAAAAACATAAAACATCGAACTCACTGCCGAAGACGATGAATGCATCGCCGAAGAAATTAGAAATGCAAAATCTGAAAAATAATGAAGCATCACCAAGTGTCAATACATTTACATATAAAGTTTTAAGAATAATTATCACAACTACAATTCTTACTATTATATATGCCTTTCCGGCAGATAAAGAGGCGCTCAGTTATTATGATTTAATCATTCAAAGCCTTATTTTAGCTTTCAGCTCATCACTAGGAATTTTCTACATTATCCCTTTTAGTTTTCAGGCATTGAAAAGAGCTAAACAATCATATATTTTAGACTCACCTTCTAAAACAATTGCTTACGCTCTTATCGTTATAGTCTCCATGCTCTCATGGTACTGGATTACGGATTCCATCATACAATCCATAACCGGATACCCAATCGAAGGCCTTTATCATTCGAAATCACCTCAATATCGATATAGATATTCAAAAGCATATAAAATAAGAGCAGAAAGATTGAAAATACAGAGAGGTGAATTTTGAATGGAAAAAACTCTGTAAGAATGAGTTATCATATGATTATGACACTTGGGCAGGAATTTTTGTATCTTCTGTCCATTGCAAGCTCGACATCCACGCGATCAGAAGACAAAGTGAAGTTCCTCACAGTTCCTCCCTTGTATGCGAACACATGATGCAAGGGATGTTCACCCCCGACAGCCTGCTGACAGGGGTATTTTACAGGCTATGTTTACTAGCAAATCTGACGCAGACCCAAAAATGCTAACAGATGTCATAGTGAGAAATTCCGGAGTCTGTGGTAAAATTTTTCCTGCTCCTTATGGGAAAAGAGATGTGGGAATCTACAGGGAGCGTGGGTCTTCTCAAATATCTTTTCCCGTTTGTCAAAATGGGATATTATGATTTTTTATTTTTGAATTTCATGATAGAACATTCCCTGAGAACAAGTTTCTTTTCAGAAATGTGAGCGATGACGCAGCTCTTTTTCCTACTGTATTTTCTATTGTATAACCATGAACGCCAACCAATCATTGAACTCCCTCGGTAGCCACATCGCTTGGGTGGACTTTCTGCGTATCCTGGCCTGCTTCCTCGTTGTCCTGGCCCATTGCTGTGATCCGTTCGTTGGCAGTTTTGACGGTTCCTTCAACTTTAAATCCGCTGTCTTCTGGGGAAGTCTGGTACGGCCGTGCGTGCCTTTGTTTGCCATGATCTCCGGAGTGTTGCTCTTTCCCGTCACCTTGGAAATGGGCGCTTTTTACTCCAGGCGCCTCAAGAGGGTGCTGGTTCCGCTCATTGTCTGGTCACTGGCGCTTCCCTTGCTCTACTTCGGATACTTTGCCGCAGGCGTTCAAACGGACAGCCCCAACATCGTGATGGACACTTATACCTGGAGTGCCACCGTCGGCAAGCTGTATACCTTTTTCTTCAACTTCAACTATGATACCACGCCCCTGTGGTATGTATACATGCTGGTGGGCCTGTACCTTTTCATGCCCATCATGAGCGCGTGGCTGGCGCAAGCCAGGAGGAAAGATGTGAAAATCTTCCTGGGCATCTGGATATTCAGCATGACTCTCCCCTACATCCAGATGCTTGCCCCGGCACTGGGTTATGAGGGCAATTACGGCAACATGGGTATTCTGGGTGTTTGCGATTGGAATCCGTACGGTATGTTTTATAACTTTTCCGGATTCCTGGGATACATGGTGCTGGCGCATTACCTGACCAAATACCCGCTGGCCTGGAGCTGGAAAAAAATGCTGTCCATTACTATTCCCCTCTTTTTGATTGGTTTTGCCGTTACATTCTTCGGCTTTCTGGAAACGCAGAAGCACTTCCCCGGCCAGTATTCCAAGCTGGAAGTGCTTTGGTATTTCTCCGGAATCAATGTATTTCTGATGACCTTTGCCATCTTTGCTGTCGTCAGCCGGCTCAGAATCAAGGCTGGTCCAGTGCTGAGCAAGGTGGCGGCGCTTACTTTCGGCGTGTATCTGTGCCACTTCTTCTTTGTCCAGTGCTCCTATGACTTCGTGAACTTCATCGGGCTGGGAGGGCTGCCCTCCGCCGTGAAAATTCCGTTGATGGCCTGTCTGGCCTCCGCTGTTTCCGCGGCGTTGGTATGGCTGTTGAGCCTGGACAGGTGGACGCGCAAAAGCATCATGTAAACCGCGGATATTTTCCGCAGGGCGCTTCGGGACCACGGCTATCCCGGGGCTCCTCTTCTTTTGTGGAAAAGAGAATAAAACGGTTTCCGGGGAGAGGCCTACAAAATTCTGGACGGGAAAGAGGGAACAGGCTAGGATATTTCCGCATCGTGCACAGGCCTTGGTTGCCGGAGATGCAGGCTTTTTAACGCATGAAAAGCTTCTCTCCCGGTCTTCCTTCCGCCGACCCCAAGCTCACAGGAAATTTCCGGAATACCGGCGATTTTCGTAATCCGTTGGGGTTCTGATCTTGACAACTATCATCTCTTTTTAAGGCCTGGAGTCTTTGTACCTCCCATGGGAGGTTGGCGCAAAACGCCCGTTGCACTGTTGATAATCAGTGCCATAGCCGCCCCGGGTCGCACTCTCATGAGTGCGTGGATTGAAACGTTGGGACTTGGGTCGTCGGTCAGCTCAATGGAAGTCGCACTCTCATGAGTGCGTGGATTGAAACGGCATTCAGGCAGTCGGACGGTTCAACTCCGGAGTCGCACTCTCATGAGTGCGTGGATTGAAACGGCTAAGTGTTGAGGGTTCCCGTCAACCAGCCGGGTCGCACTCTCATGAGTGCGTGGATTGAAACTTCCGCTATTACTGGCCCTGCTAACTTTCCGGTAGTCGCACTCTCATGAGTGCGTGGATTGAAACTCCGCGTTTCCAGGAGTGCGCCCCTATGAACTCGGTCGCACTCTCATGAGTGCGTGGATTGAAACTTCTTGTTTGCCACAATGGCCCCCCTCGGCGTGAGTCGCACTCTCATGAGTGCGTGGATTGAAACACCGATAAATTGATAAAAATGAACTACGCAATATGTCGCACTCTCATGAGTGCGTGGATTGAAACGACCAACAACGTACCCGGCACGTGGTGCATCGGCGTCGCACTCTCATGAGTGCGTGGATTGAAACCTTTTTCCGGCTCCTTTCCGCAATGCGCATCAGGGTCGCACTCTCATGAGTGCGTGGATTTAGATGTCGTAGATTGAACGGCCTAATATCCCTAGAACGAGAAGGAGCATTTGGCTATAACGCTCATTAAAAACACCCTTCATTTTTAGTGAAGGGTGTTTTGACATTCGTGAAAAGAAACAGCTCAGAAGCCTTCAATCATTTCCGGGGTTAATCCCGGTAGATCATATTTCTTTACAATATTTCCATCCTCGGAGATTTCAATGGAGTGGTGGACTTTCGCAGAAGAGTATTGACCACTTTTACAGTTATGCTCCCACCAAATGACTTTTTGAATAGACATGCTGCCTTCCGGTCGAGCAGAGGAGGCGTCTCCTTCAAACATCTGAGGAAGCACTTGTTTGAAAATGGAGGCATCTTCATCCGAGAAGCCTGTGAGTTCTGCCAGCTGTGGATTGATTGCTCCAAAGAAGACATAGGTTCCCTTGTCCACCCGGTGCTTCATGCCCATGGTGTCGGAAGATTTTTTGCTGCCGTCTCCGTCATTGCTGACACTTTTCGTAATTTGTGTACTAGTGATATTCACCGTATCTTTGCTAAAGGCTGGTTGAATGGTGACTGGGCCTCTGATTCCTATGGAGACGCCGGTGCCTTTTGCCGCATCTTTGTCTTTTAAGGCAAAGACCTGTCCAAAAGCTCTCACATCATACCATTCCTGACAGGCTTTTTGTGCCAGTTCAGCAGACGTACCTTTTTGCTTCAGGATGGGAGTAGCTCGTTCTTTCAATGTTTTATAGTCGTCTACACGTCTGTCGTCTGACTGGACAAAGATGTTTTGTCCCATGTCCATCAGTTTATTGCGGATTTTTCTTTTAAGACAGACATCGGAGATTTCTCCGAGTCCTTCCAAGGTGGTTCTGGGCCGGTTGCCATCGAGAGGGTCTCCGTTGGGATTAGCGTTCGTAACGGTAAAGATGACGGCAAAGTCGATTTTATGATTAAGGCTCATGATGTGGTTTTATAGTGTTGAATTAATGTTTTATTCTAAGATTTATTTTGCCAGTTCAGCATTTTTTTCTTCTTTAGTTTTGTAAATAAAGGCTCTCTGGCAGTGGTAACCGAGGAGGTAGGCTCCGGTTAATGGCCCGTTATCCATGAATTGTCCCATGAGGAATGTTTCCATGATATTGTCTATGTAAGCATCATAGCTTCTCAAGAAAGAAACGGTGTTTTCATTTTTTTTCAAAATGTTGCGATAGGGCTGAATGCTTTTTTCCAGCATGGACCATGTTTCTGACGGTCTTTGCTGGAACCGCTGCATAAGTTTTTCCGCATTGGTGGGGCGGGAGGTTTTCGTGATATTTAACGCTGATGTTTCGATGGCTTCTGCAACGGCTAAAAGACGGCCGAAAAGGTAACTGCGATCTGTGATTTTTGGATCAAGGCTCATGGTATCTGAGGACGAAGTATTTGTTTGTGGATGGTTATAAAGATAAACGGAACAGGATACTCCCAAGGTCATTTCCCATTCCCACCATTCCATGGCATGCCGTTTGGATGCCTGGATGACGCATTGCTTTTCCAGGTCCGGAGGGATGGGTAGATTGTAAAGAATACAGGGTAGTAGTCTGGAGAGGGCGTGTTTGCGTAGTTTATCGTCTACCTTTATTCCATACGCTGCTTTGACAATCATGGAGATAGACGGCGCGCCAATATAAGATCGGTCGTTTCCTTCCTTGTCTTTAGGAAGGTGCTGTTTCCAACTGGCTTTGGAGTGCCAGGAAAGCAGGTTGTTAAGGTATTCGGAGACGGTAAATTCCTGAAAGCTGGAGAGGGACATGCGCCCCGGCGACGCAGAATTCAAGCTGAGAACAAGAACACGGTTTTTAATATCGTTTTCATTCAATGATGTCCGCAGCAGCTCTTTTCCTCCTCCGGAGAGTTCTTTTTTAAATTGCTTAACCAATTGGGTGACCTGGTCATTCGGTGTTGGCTGGTCGGGCGTGTAGTGTTCCCATTCCTGCACATTGCCGCAGGGAGACGGAACTTTCAACAGACCGGGAGACCAGGCAAGAACGACAAGATCTCCATCATACCAGCCTTGGCGGGAGATAAGCCAGCGAAGCGCGCTGTGGGCTTTTTGGGTGACTTCCGTACTTACTCCGCACGCTTCATCCGCTTCAATGAATCTGCCGCGGTAGGTATAGCCGGAACTGTCATTGGAAGAAATGAGTTTAGCCTTGTCTCCTGCGTTTCTGATGCGTGCCGGGTGAGTGGTTGCCAGAGGTGCTGTTTTTCCCAGGACATAGCACATCCCTTCTTTGTTGGCCTTGGATTCCGTATAAATTCGCCAGGATTCGTACATGGCGGGGTCTTCATACACTTCCGGAGGGTTTCCATCCTTGTTGTTGATCTTCCATCTTATGAACGCATTTTCCTGGGTGGACGCTCCCAGAAATTCAAAGATAGCGGGCATTTCCTGTTTATCCCCTTTCCATACAGGAAGCAGAGTGTTGGTGGAATCTTCCACATGTAAGATTTCCTTCTTGATCAAGTCCCTGATCAGGGATTTCTTACGAATATAGGCCAGAACGGCGTTCAGTTTGACATTCCCGGGGTCAAACGCCGCCCATTCCGATAATTGCTGTTCATATTGTTCGTAGGATGCCTGCAGGGTTTTGAGTTGTTTGGTCCGTTTGGCCGGGGATTTTTCCGGAGGGAAATAGTCAGCGTTATCACCTGCCACGTATTGGAGCTTGTCACACAAAGGGTGGGCACAGGCTCCGCTGGTGCGTCCTCCTGAGGCTTCCGTAACGGGGATAATGGTGGGTTGACTGTTCTGATTGTTGAGGGATGCATCAATTAGCTCTCCCTGTCTGTTCAATGTGATGGTGATGTGAGCATTCTGCATGCTGTGGTACAGCGGCAGAAGAGGGGTAATGAGGCGTTCTTTCCTGTTGCCGTGGGCCGGTTCTTTGTCAATACGACCCACATAATCACGGTTTTGTTCATAGGTGGCGTATAAGGCGTACATCCAGTTCATCGTTTTCTTTTTCCTTTCATTCTCCCAGGCTCAGATCATTCAGTCCGCTGGATCTTGGCGGGCATGCCGCCATGGGGCGTACATGCTTGACAATTTCGCATGCTTCAGGGCGCACGAAGCGGATCTTTCCATTTTCCATGACCGGACGCCAAAAACGTATGGAGAGCTCCTCTTTTCCCGTTTCATCCGGATAATTGAAACCATGGAACATGAGTCCAAAGGAGGTGTCTCCATATTGATCATAGAATCCCTTTCCTTCTCCAAACCGGCATGGTTCCACGTATCCCTGGCATTCCCTGGTTCCCAACGCGATGTCCCTACGTCCTCCGCGGTCAATCATGCGCCGGGCAATTTCATAATGCTTGCCGTCGATCCGGTCCTTGGACATATCCGGACGGTACATGTTCCATTCAAAATGAGCCTTTACTTGATATTCCACATCTTGAAGGTAGGTATATACGGATAAATCCGCCCCGGCTTCATGATATTTGATCAGTTTCATATTTTTGGGAACCAGACGGATAGGGCGCATTATTCTCACCTCGTCAATTAACCAGATCAGGGTGGGTTTCCAGTACACCGCCTTTACAATTCCTTTCAGGGCTTCATAAGTGGGAATTTGATAAGAACATTTTTCTCCGCCTATCCGGGTGAGAGGGTCGGAGAAAAGCGCATATTTCCCGTAGACCTTAAATTCGATTTGATTAAGCATGAATATAAAGCTGTTGAAATTTTTAAATCCGGGAAACGGTCAGCGCACCGGAAGTCTCTCCGGGATCTGTGAGAAAGCCCAGAAATGGATCATATTTATTAGGTATTGTTGTATAAATATCCACTCCTTCCTGTATACGCATAATGTCTCCCGAATTCAAGTATTTTTCAAGAAGTTGGCTGGAAATCGCGACGGAATAGGCTCTGGCTTTTTGGAGCCATTCATTCCATTGTTCCCATTCTTCATCCGTATGAGGATTCATATTCCAAAGCTTTTCCCTGCATTCTTCCCCTCTTCCATAAGGGGTGATAACAGCTATTGTATCATCCTTGATCGGATGATATTGGCGTGCTGCCGAATCAAAGGCCTGGAAAAGACGGAGGGGAGCATATTTGGACTGCTGACGGGGATGTGTCATCAGTTTGAAATTTTGAGATAGCGCATCCTCCATGTTGGTGGCGACGTTGGAGCATATAAACGGGTAGGATAGATGATCATGATTATGAGAGCGGGTGAGCTTGCCGTAGAATTCCTTAAAATAGAGCGAAACGGATTTATTTCCCAGAATTCCTCCTTCTTCAGGATCACAAATCATTCCCATAGCAATTTCCCTTCCGATTTCAAGTTCCGGTAGAAAATCCAGTCTTTCCAGATTGCCTGCGGGATTAATCAGGATAACTCTTCCCCCGGAACGGTTGGCGTCCCTGTTGCATCGGCCTGCCGCCTGAGTGCAGGAATCCAGGCCGGCCACGCTCCGTATGATTACGTCAAAGTCTACGTCCACTCCGGCCTCAATGAGGCCGGTACTGATGCACACAACGGCTTTTCCCTTCCTTCTGGCCTTTTCCAGAGATTTTTTGTCAATACGGTTCGTGATGATTTCTTTCCTGTGGGCAGGGCACATATTGGTGCTGAGGTGGAAAACGTCCGTCTCTGTATTCAGGTCTTGGCAGGCGCAGGCCAGTTTGGAGGCCAGTTTTTTGGTGTTTACGATGACGAGGGTGGGGCCTTTGGAAGAAGCTTGCTCCATGATGAAGTCCCTCATTTTTTCTACAGTCCAGTAATTGGAGGGTTTCCGTTCACAGACAACCTCGCATTGACGGAATTGGCTAAATTGATCGAAGTAAGCTTGGCTGTCCGGAATAATAGGTATTTCGATGAGATGAGCATGCGTTCCGTCTTCCGTGGCAGTTTCCGGAGGCGTAGCCGTACAGCGGATGGTGCTGCTGTGGCAGATGCCGGAAAGAAAATCCAGCGAATGTTCAAAAAGCCGTAGTGAGGTTGGGGGAATAGCTTGCACTTCGTCAAAAATAACAACGGCATTTGCCAGGGAGTGCATGCGCCGTACATGCTGTTTGCCGGATGCATATAAGGCATTCAAGTATTGGACGGATGTAGCGAGTACAATGGGAACGTTCCATGTCTGAGTGGCTTCCATGTACCAGGTTTTTCTTTCCGGTGACCATGGTTCCAGTTCTCCCTCCTTGTTAAGGGTTTCCTTCACCAGATTGGAATGATGCTCCAGGATGCAGTCTTTATATTCATCTCCGAGCACTTTCCGGATGGCATTGGCCGTTTGGTCAAGAATGGAGGTATAGGGAATGATGTAAATGATGCGTGACAAATGGTGCCGCCGTGCATGTTCCAAAGCAAATCTAAGGCTTGAGAGGGTTTTGCCTGCACCGGTGGGAAGTGTAAGGTTCCACTTGCCAACTCGTCCTGGCGCAGCTTGAAGGCACTCCTGCGACATGGCTGCCCGGCTTTGATTGATGGGAGTATCAGCCTTGAATTGTTCGAGATGTTTATTCAAGTTTTTTAACATTCCTTCCCAATCCGGTTCCGGAATGCTTTCGTAGCTTCCTTTTCCGGAAGCACTAGTGTAATCCGCTTCGATAAGGCTGCTCAAGCAGAACCGTGCGATTAGTCCGGCATGGAATGCTTGTTTTTTGGGACAGTGGCCAAACAGTGTGGTAAGGAGGGTGTAAACATTCTTGAATTCCGTGGCCAGTTCCGTTTTTTTCAGGAGAGAGTAGTAATGCTCTTTCTCCTGAAACGTCAATTTGGACAGGATTTCATCAAGATGGGTTTTCTCTCCGGATTTTTTCATGCGCTTGGAGAATACGTCATCTCCGGGCATCGTGCCACGGAAGCAGTCAATGAGAGCAGGGTTGTGATGGGAGGCAATACATAAAGCAATGATTTGCCGGAAGATAAAAAATTCTTCAGAGTTCTCCGGGATGGGAAAATAATTCCAGACAAACTGGGCTCCAGCAGTGGAATGGTCTATGCCGCCTTGTGGAATTGGAGGACTGATATGTTGAGAGAGAGCATCCATGTATTGCTGAAAGTCTGCACTCATTTTGCCGAAGTCGTGCATGCCGCCGATCAAGGCTCCAAATTGCGATAGCCCTAAGGGAGCAAGCAGGGTGGACATCGTACGGGCACATTCTTGTTCGTGAGTGGAAAGAGACTGATGGGGGCGAGCCTGATACATGTGAAACTATCATAGGTTCCATATGATCATTTGCAATATATGAATTGATTAATTTAGTATTTTATTTAGTGTTTCACCCTGAACAGAATTTCCAAGATGTCTTCTTCCTTTTTTTCAGTGCCCCTGGCGGCATTACAGCATTACTTGTATTGTCCCAGGCAATGCGCACTGATTCATCTGGAATGCGCGTGGGCTGATAATCAATTTACGGCGGAGGGGAATGTATTTCATGAACGGGCGGATTCCGGCATGACGGAAAATCGCAGGCGAAAGAGGATCCTGCGTTCTCTTCATATTTCTTCCCTCCAATGGGGAATTCACGGCATTGCGGATGTCGTGGAGGTTGTTTATGCTGAGAAAGGCGGCATTCCCGTATCCATGACGCCCGTGGAGTACAAGGTTGGCAAGCCCAAACCGCACCGTGCGGATGAAGTGCAGGTGTGCGCCCAGGCCTTGTGCCTGGAAGAAATGTTTGGGTTGGAGATTCCCTCCGGTTTTCTGTTTTATGGAAAGACCCAGAAAAGGATGGAGGTGGTATTTGATAAAGAGCTGCGTATTCTGACAGCCGAGGCTATCAGGAATGCCAGGGAGGTTTTAACCGGGGAAGTGACGCCGCCGCCCATGTATTCCAAAGCCTGCAAATCCTGTTCCCTGGTCAATGACTGTCTTCCTAACGTTTGCCGGGAGCACAGGCAGACCATGAAAGCCCGGGTGGATAGTGTGTTTGAAGACAGCCTGGAAACAAGTGAAGCCGATGATTTATGAAGAAGCATTTAAATACATTGTTTGTGACGCTGGAAGGATGCTGGCTGTCCAAGGATGGCGATACTGTAAAAGTCAATGCGGAAGGAACGTGTCTGCTGCGGGTTCCCCTCCATAACTTGGAGGGTATTGTGACGCTGGGATGGGACATAGGAGTTTCCCCTTATTTGATGGGAGCCTGTGCGGAACGCGGCATCACGCTTTCCTTCTGCAATCCTTACGGTAAATTTCTGGCTGGCGTACAGGGCTTCATGAAGGGAAATATCCTGTTGCGCCGGGAGCAATACCGCTGGGCTGATGATGAGGCAAGATGGGTTGGCGTTGCCCGGGAAATGATAGGAGCCAAAATTGCGAATTGCCGCAGTCTGCTTTTAAGGGCGCAAAGAACATACGGGAAAGATTTGTCGGAGGCGATCGATCGTTTGGCGGCTTTTTGCCGCATGGCCCGTGGATGCAATTCCGGAGACATGTTGCGGGGCATTGAAGGTTCCGCAGCGGAAACCTATTTTTCCTGCTTGTCCCATTGCCAGAGGACGGAAGATCCGGAGCTGGTGTTTGAAAGCTGCAATAGACGTCCTCCCAAAGATTGTTTTAATGCTCTTTTATCTTTTCTATACAGTTTGTTGTGCCATGACGCCAGGTCCGCCCTTGAAAGTTCCGGCATTGATGCCGCCGCAGGCTTTCTGCACCGTGACCGCCCGGGGCGTCCCGGAATGGCTTTGGACCTGATGGAGGAATTCCGGGCTCCTCTTGCCGATCGCCTGGCCCTTACCCTGATTAACCGCAAGCAGATATCCTCAGATGATTTTGACAAGGAAGAATCCGGAGCCGTTTTTTTGAAGGAAGATTCCCGTAAAAAAGTATTAAATGCCTGGCAGGAACGGAAAAAGACCGTTCTGGTGCATCCTTTTCTTCAGGAAAAAACCACCCTGGGATTGCTGATTCATATTCAGGCCCTTTTGTTGGCACGCCATTTGCGTGGGGATCTGGATTGCTACCCTCCGTTCATCGGCAAGTAAAACGAGCTGTTGTCATGTATATTCTCATTACGTATGATGTAGCTACGGATGACAAGGCCGGGCAGCGGCGGTTGCGGCAAGTTGCCCGAGCCTGTGAAAATGTCGGACAGAGAGTGCAGAATTCCGTATTTGAATGTGAATTGCCTCCTGCTCAATTGGTTGACATTAGGAACAAGCTGCTTAAGATTATTGATAGCGAGAGTGACAGCCTCAGAATTTATCATATGGGGTCCAATTGGCATCATAAAATAGAACAATTGGGTAAGGAGAAAAGCTATGACATCTCCGGTCCCTTGATTATTTAAAGACTGTTGAACATGGCCTGTGCGCCAACCTCAAGCTCACACGAATTCCCCGGCAGGTCGGCGATTGGTGTAATGCATTGGGAATAGAAGATTGACAGATAAATACTCAGAAAGAGCAACCGTGCAATGACGGTCTTTTTAGGGAGGTTGGCGCAAAGTATGATTTGCTCTGTTGAGTAGCAATGTATAAGGTCGGGCGCAGTCGCACTCCGCAAGGAGTGCGTGGATTGAAACCTCTTTATCTGCTTCCTCGTGGTGGTGCTTGCTGGTCGCACTCCGCAAGGAGTGCGTGGATTGAAACCGAACGGTCGCGCTACCTTGACGCCTGCCCTCTGAGTCGCACTCCGCAAGGAGTGCGTGGATTGAAACCTTGCAGACCACCGTCTTGTCCGGCGTTACGTCCGTCGCACTCCGCAAGGAGTGCGTGGATTGAAACTATTTGAGAGGATCAAACTTGCCGTTTTTTTCTGTCGCACTCCGCAAGGAGTGCGTGGATTGAAACCCTCCGCGACATTCTTTTGTTGGAGCAGGCGGGAGTCGCACTCCGCAAGGAGTGCGTGGATTGAAACAATATGAAGGATCTGTTCCCGGTCACGAATTTGGTCGCACTCCGCAAGGAGTGCGTGGATTGAAACCACGTCCGCGTGGTTTCGGCTGCGT
>OIEC01000700.1_pt1 | contig 16764 bp, 12 predicted proteins | sample 1604801 | NCBI WGS metagenome assembly OIEC01 (sample SAMN01760940, study PRJEB22395) | human gut metagenome | reverse complement strand
CTCTGCGATACCATTTGCTCGCTTACCCCTAATACCATTTTCAGCATTACCGGACGCGATTGGATTATTAAAGCGTTTAATTAGGTTTTAGTATGAGGCACGGTTTTTACAGCGGAGAACTTTTGAATACGAAAAATCGACAGGAAGTATTGAATAACGATCATAGCGTATGAAGCGCCCAGTCAGAACCTGAATCTGACTGGGCGCTTCATATTTGAAAGGAAAGTCGACAAGGGTCCCTTTCCAATGATCTACACAAACGTACTGTATGCTGATCACTCTAACGTGATTTTTCCATGCTCTTTCTCATATTCCGCAATAAATTTCAGCATGAGCTGAATGATCTGTGCATTGGCTGAGCGCCCTTCAAATCCGCATACATAACGGAACTTCGCTAAAATATCGCCATCAACGCGCAACCCAAAGTGTTTTTCATTTGGCTTATCCATGTAATCGCCTCTCACTAAAAGTTATTATGGACTTATAATAACTTTTAACCTTGCTTAAAATCCAAAATGAAGTTATTATAGCATTGAAATAACTCCAGTAATTTAAGCGAGGTGAACACAGAAGCGTATTCTTAAACGGCAGGGTTAACAACTGACTTACAATCTATCATGTCCGAAATAGATTGGAGGTCTAAAAATGGAATATGGGTATGCACGTGTATCTACGAAAGAACAGAATGAAGAACGCCAACTGATCGCGCTGACTGCATTCGGAGTCGCGGCGGATGCGATTTTTGTGGATAAACAGTCAGGAAAGGATTTTGAGCGAATGCAGTATCGGAAACTGATACGCAAACTGAAAGACGGCGATACGCTTGTTGTCAAGAGCATCGACCGTCTTGGAAGAAATTATGATGAGATACTGGAGCAGTGGCGTGTGATCACAAAAGAAAAACGCGCCGCCATCGTGGTGCTGGATATGCCGCTGCTGGACACCCGGCAAAACCGCGATCTGACCGGCACGCTGATTGCGGATATCGTCTTGCAGCTTTTAAGCTACGTCGCGCAAACGGAACGCGAGTTTATCCGGCAGCGGCAGGCAGAGGGCATTGCCGCGGCAAAGGCGCGGGGCGTTCAGTTTGGACGCAGGCCCATGCAGAGGCCTGAAAATTTCCAAGTGCTTCGGCAAAAGTGGGAGTACGGTGAAATATCGGCGAGGCAGGCCGCTGCGCAATTAAAAATCACCCACAGAACGTTTCTTCTATGGGCGAGGGAAGCACCGGATATGTAAGTACAGATTGTTAACCATGGATTCACTATTACTTTGCGTAACTTTACAGCAATTTTATGTTAGCATTTTCAACTAGATATTGCAAGAGCATTTCCAATATTTTATGGTTAAAAAGTTGTACGATTGAAGCCAGAAAAGACTCAACAGAATAGGAAGGGAAAGCTATGAAAATTCGGAAAAGACTGATTTGCTTTCTTGCTGTGCTTGGGATCATGCTCGGCATGTTCGCGTCCTCCGCGTCAGCAGTGAATGGAACGCAGTTCAGCGATGTTAAGGAGACAGACTGGTTTTTTCAATCAGTACAGTATGTCTGCGCCCATGGCATTATGAATGGCAGCAGCGGAAATTCTTTTGCTCCGCAGGATAAAACAACGCGCGGTATGATCGTGACGATGCTGTATCGGTACGATGGATCCCCTGTCGTCTCCGGGCAATGCCCGTTTGGGGATGTAGCGGCAGGTAAGTATTACCGGAAAGCAGTCATCTGGGCGGCGGAAAATCAGATTGTCGGTGGTCTCGGTGGAGATCGTTTTGGTCCGGATGAGCCAGTCACCCGTGAACAGCTGGCCGCAATTTTGTACCGGTATGCAAACTATAAAGGATATGACACGCAGCGGTCTGTGGAACTCGCAAAATTTGCTGACAGAGATGATGTTGGCAGCTACGCGGTGAATGCGGTGAAATGGGCAGTTGCAGACGGTCTTTTATCGGGCGTTTCCGCGACCGAGCTTCAGCCGAAAGGCTTTGCGATCCGTGCGCAGGTCGCCGCCATTTTGATGCGGTTCTGTGAGGGAACGGCAAGCGGAGAACCCGCCGCAGCGTCTGATGAGAAGGAACAGGAGAATACCAAGCCTGCCGGATCGAGCGGCAGCACCGAGTCCGGGGACAAGGCAGACTCTGGTGAAAGCACGGAAAAACCGGATGTGCCGGCGCAGAGCGGATTTGGATTGTCGGTCGAGAGCGTGAAAGCATCAGCCGGAGATAAGCTGGTAACAGTCCGGATCTCGGTCAAGGACAATCCTGGGATCCTTGGCATGCGCTTCAGCGTTTCCTATGACGAGTCGGTGCTGACGCTGACGGGCGCGTTAAACGGCGATGCCGTCAGCAGGATACTTACACTGACGAAAGCAAAGACGCTCTGCAGCGGATGCAATTTTGTCTGGGACGGAATTGAAATTGACACAGAGGATGTCAAAGACGGCACTGTCCTGGAGTTGCAGTTTCGGGTTTCTGATTCGGCAGCGGCTGGAAACTATCCTATCACGATCCGCTATAATAGCGGCGATATCGTAGACAATGATTTGCAAAAGCTATCTCCCTATATTCAAAACGGCTATATTTCAATCAAATAAAAAAGAGAGGAATGAAAGCAATGAAGAAGAATTTGAAAAGGGTGATTTCTGCGCTGCTCGTTCTTGTGATGATGGTTTCCCTGCTGCCGGCAAATGTGTTTGCGGCCGAGGAAACGAAAAACGCGACGATCAGCGTGGAGAGCGTCAGCGCGGCACCGGGTGCGACGGTCGATGTGCAGATCAGCATAAAAGGCAACCCCGGCATCTTGGGCGCACGGCTGTCAGTCGCATTTGATGACGGACTGACGCTCGTGGGCGCGTCAAACGGAGATGCATTCTCCGTATTGACGATGACAAAGCCAGGCAAACTCGTCTCGCCGTGCCAGTTCGTCTGGGACGGACAGGATATCACGAACGAGGATATCAAAGACGGCGTCATTCTGACGCTTACGTTTGCGGTCGCCCCGGATGCCGTATCCGGGGTCACGCAGAATATCCACATTTCCTACAAATACGGCGACTTTGTAGATGCAAATCTGAAAAAGCTGGTCATCGACATGGTGGACGGCGGTGTTGCGGTCGCTGATTATGTGCCCGGCGACACGAATAAGGATCAGGAAGTAACTCCGGCTGATATTATCATGCTGCGCAGATATCTGGCGGGCGGCTATGATCTGGATATCAATGTTGCGGCCGGCGACGTCAACGCAGACGAGGAGCTGACGCCGGTGGACGTGATCCTGATCCGGAGGTATCTGGCCGGAGGCTATGACATTGAGCTGCTTCCTTCTCCGCTTGCCGGGGTAAAGCCCTGCGAGCACACGCTGCAGGCGGTTGCCTACAAGGCGCCGACGGAGACGGAGGCGGGCAACATCGCATACTGGAGATGCACGTCCTGTGGCAAGCTGTTCAGCGATGCGGAGGGAAAAAACAGGATCACATTAGAAGATACGGTGATCCCGGCGACAGGACAGGTCGGGGAAAACGAATACAGGATCAATTATATTCTGAACCCGACGGGCGATGAGTATCTTGCGTCTGTCAGCATCGCGAATCCGAATCCGTCCAAATACAGTTCCGCGGCACGCCTGCGCCTGAAGGAGCCGAGCGTTCCCGGATATACGTTTGAGGGCTGGTATGACGGCTCCGGCAAAAATGCCGCGCAGGTCAAGGTCCTTGAGGCGGGAATAACGGAGGAGATCGATCTCTACGCGCGCTGGTCAAAGATCGAGTATAAGGTCTTCTATGACAATTCCTCGGTCGAAAATGAGAATAGCGGCGACAAACCGTTTGATACATATACGGTCGATACCGGCTTGCTGCTCCCCAAACCGTCCATTGACCGTTACGTCTTCCTTGGCTGGACGGATGACAGCGATACCATCATTTCCAGGATCCCCTCTGGGACAACTGGCAACATCACGCTTCATGCGAACTGGACAAGCAAGCGCAACCTTGCAGTTCCGGTGAAGAAGCTGGCCGACCCGATCATCGTGGAGGACACGGACGAAGGAAAGATCATGTTCGCATACGAGATCGGCGAAATACAGAACGTTCCGCTCTATCTGCTTCAGGAGCTGGTGTCTGCCGGCGGAATTGTCTCCGTGCACCGCAAGACGGTTACATCCTCCATCTCTACGACGGATGCAAAGACGATCTCACAGGCGATCAACGAGGCGACAACAGACTCCACAGCCTGGACGCTTGGTTCAGATTGGAATACGACCACCAGCCTGGACGAAACGGTTCTGAATGAGCACGGATATACGAAAGAAACCGGCGTGAGCCTTGGAAAAACCTCCAGCAATACCTTTACGCTGAGCACGAGCGAGTACGACGACACGGTCGTTAATACGGTCGACGGATCAACGGCGACGACAACAGAATATGACACGACAACGAAAAAGGGAAGAACGTCGTGGGAATCCAAAGCGGATCTGAGCGTGTCCGATAAGAGCTCGTCGAAATATACCAGCTCTGTAGAAGCTGGCGTTAGCGCGGGACTCAGCTATGGTCCGGCGTCGGTCAAGGCAGAAATGAGCGCCAAGCAATCTGCGGAGCTGAGCCATGAGAGCAGTTCAGGCGCCTCGGTCGGTACGACCATCACGCATGAGAATCAGGAGGAGTCAAAGACCGGCACGGATAAAGTGACTGTCGATCAGAATACGACGGCAACAACGACCAACAAGGGATGGAAAAAGAACTCCGAGTCCAGCTCTACGTCAACGACCAGCTTCAGCCAGTCACAAAAAGAGGCTCTTTCGCAGCGGATCGCGGAAGAAAAACACTATGGCGAGTCTTATTCGTCGGGCGGCAGCAAGAGCGACAGCGCCGCGTGGAGCACGACGACAGGAAAAGAAGAACAGTATACCGCAACGGTGACATACTCCGAGGAAAGAACGACAACGGAAACGGCGGAGTATACGATCAAAGGTGAGGTGGACGGCAGCTACCGGCTCGTTCTTGCCGGCATCGCGCATGTGTTTGCCGTGGTGACCTATGACATTGCAACGACAGAGTATTCGGTCGCTACGTACAGCGTAATGGATGACCATACCTATCAGTACATCGATTATTCCGCGAACAGCTCGCCCAAGTTCGATGATAACGAGAACGGCGTATTGTCCTTTGAAGTTCCGTATTTTGTAAGCGACTTCGTAAATGGACGTGTGATCTCAACGGAAGGTCTCGTTTTCGATACCGAGACGGGCAAGGTCGTCCAGTATTCAGGCGACAACACCACAGTGATCGTTCCGGAATATATTTCCAAAGACAACAAGGACGGAACACAGTCCGCAGTCACGATCCGGCATCTGGCGGCATCGGCGTTCGGCGGCAATACGTTGGTCGAGAACGTCATGCTGAGCAATTACATCCGCGAGATCCCGGACGGCGCGTTCAAAAACTGCACGTCCCTGATGGGCATTACAGCCTCTGAGATCTCCTCCATTGGCGCGGAGGCCTTTGCGGGCTGCAAGTCTCTGGATACGTTCAAGGTCTCAAAAACGGTAACGTCGATCGGTGAGCAGGCCTTCAGCGGTGTGAATTCCATCGAAGTGACCGCTGCAAATCTGGACGTTGTACAGGCAGCCCTCAATTCTGGCGCAAAGAACATCAAGGTGAATTTCGCGTCGATCGCAGATGAACTGGAAGGCGCGACGCTGCATGTTCCGCAGACAGTGGAAACGGTCGAGCTGCAGGGCGGACAGAAATCCATAAAGAATCTGCGGATCGAGTCTGAGGCACAGACGACCATCCTGAACGGTATCACGATCACAGACTGCACAAGGATCCCGCTGGAGATCTCTTCTGACAATGTGAGTCTGCGTCAGGTCGTAGTGAGCAGCTCCAGCTATGCGATGCTTCTGAAAAAAGATGTGAAGCTGGAACTGTATGGCACCAACAGACTGACGGCAGAAAACGGCCGCGCGATCGTATGCCGGAAGGTGGCTGCAAGCCGCATGGACAACATGATTGCGTGCAAGCTGGAGATCAGCGGAAATGTTTACCACTGTGGAGAGATCACAGGTAAGGAGATGCTGAGCATTCTGGTTGGCGATTACATCCCGATCAGCGAGGCGGAATTCAGCAAATACATCAAGGGAACATTCATTGTTTACTTCGATGCGAACGGCGGTACGTGCTCCGTACAGCAGCAAATTGTGACCCCAGGTACTGCGATCGGAGCACTGCCGGAGCCGGAGAGAGACTACTATACGTTTGAAGGCTGGTATACAGCCGCTGATGGTGGAACACGGATCACTCAGGACAGTGAGCTTGCGGATGCTGTTGACACAACTTTGTATGCGCACTGGACGTTAAATGGGATATCCGACTGGGTTTTAAGGAGCCAGGTTCCGGAGGGAAGTCAGATTATAAATCAGAAATGGACATACGATGAGCGAACCAATACTACGTCAAGGGAGCCAAGCCTGAGCGGATACACACAATACGGAAGTTATTGGGTGCAGTCTTCCAACTCTACGTTCAACTACGCGTCTTTCCCGGATGGCTATGATACAAGCAACTGGATATATAAGGATTTCCATAAGAGCTGCGATGTGAGCGCCTATGAAACAGAAACGGAAAAACGCGAAGTGAGTACTTCGGAAGCAGGGTTTGTTTATTACAAGTGGGACTATAACGCACCTTATGCCAATAATACGCATCGATCGATTTCCCATAAATTCCGCTCAACAGGTGTAGCAGATAATTTCTGGTACGGGTATTTCCACGCAAACCTCTCAACAAAAAATCATCCGTATCTGGACAACAGCTATTGCAATAATGCGAATATGCCAAGCTACAACTGCTCCAGCGAATTCAACACTTCGGCTACAGCTGGGCCGACTCCGAGATTCTTCCGCTTTAAATATTATCAGGCATCTTATAATGACTACTACAAAGTGTTCAAGTATTATAAGCTTGAATCCAAAGAAAGTCTGTCTGCCGTAACAGAAACAGATTTGATCAGCAATGTTCAGAACTGGGTTCAGTACAGACCGCGTGTAAATGATCCATGGGCTCCGTAATATGCTTGAATTTAGTCAGGGTGCAGCGCTGCACCCTGACTGCCGATAAAGGTAAACTAGTGTTGAGGAGGAAGCGAAAAAACATATGAAGAGATTGGTAGCATTCTTATGTGCACTGGCAATTCTGCTCAGCATGCCAGTATACGCAGCGGGAACAGCTCCGGTAGTGTCTGCGGATTCGGTTACGGCAGAAGCGGGAGCGACGGTCGATGTTCCGATCAGAATAACCGGCAATACGGGTATCCTCGGCGCAAAGATCACAGTTCAATATGCAGAGGGCCTGACCCTGACAAAGATTTCAGCAGGTGAGGCTTTTGCAGGACTGGCAATGACAAAGCCGGGAAAACTGAACGACAACCCGATCAGCATTGTTTGGGACGGCTTGGATGGTGCGGCTGAAGCTGACGGCGTCATTGTGGTGCTGACATTCCAGGCACCGCAGGGAGCAGGGTACTATCCCATTACGATTACGACGAACAGTAAAGATTTTGTTGACAATGATTTGCATCCGGTTGCGGTCGAGACAAAGGCGGGCGCTGTCACGGTTGAATGCGAGACGCACACAGAAGTCGTTGATGAAGCGATCGCTGCGACCTGCACAGAGCCAGGCTTGACAGAGGGCAAGCACTGCTCCGTCTGTAGAAAGATTCTCGTCGCGCAGGAAACTGTTGCGGCCAAGGGCCATACGGAAGTGATCGACCAGGCGGTCGAACCGACCTGCATGAAGCCGGGCAAGACGGAGGGCAAGCACTGCTCCGTCTGTAACGAAATTCTTGTTGCGCAAACTGAAATTCCTGCAAAGGGACACACATGGACGGCGGCAAGCTGCACTGCACCGAAAACCTGCTCGGTTTGCAGCGCAACCGACGGCAATCCGCTCGGCCACGATTGGAGCGACTGGACAGTTACAACCGAAGCGACCTGCACTGCAAAGGGCGAAAAGACTCGTTCCTGCCAGCGTGACGGCTGCGACGCAACGGAAACCCGGGAGATTGCAGCACTCGGCCACACAGAGGGAAAAGCCGTTCGCGAAAATGTCGTTCCTGCAACGAAGGATCACAAAGGCAGTTACGACGAGGTCGTTTACTGCAAGGTATGCAATGCCGAGCTTAGCAGAGTGACCAAAATCATCCCGAAGCCGGACGGCGATGACCGCCCGAGCTTCCCGACTATCCCGATTATCGGGCTGCCGAGCACAACTCCGACGTTCCCGTTCCGCGACGTTCCCGCGTCCGCGTGGTATTATGACGCGGTAAAGAGCGCGTGGAAAGTGCATCTAATCGACGGCGTTACCAGCACGGAATTCCGTCCGGACGAAAACATGACGGTTGCGCAGGCAATCAAGCTGGCGGCCGTTCTGCATCAGCTCAATTACCGGAGCAAGGTTTCTCTGGAAAACGGCTACCCGAACTGGTACAGCACGTATGTGGATTACGCCGTCAATAACGGTCTGATTGAGCGTGCCTATGGCAGCTACACGGCTGCGCAGATGAACGCCGCAGTCACGCGCGCGGAATTTGTCCACATCTTCCACGCGGCGACGGACGACCTGTGTGATATGAATACGGTTACGGACAACGCGATTCCCGACGTGAAGACCGGCGATGCGTTTGCGGCGGAAATCTACGACTTCTACCGCGCGGGCGTCTTGACCGGTTCCGACGCGAACGGAACGTTCCACCCGACCGATTCCATCAAGCGCAGCGAGGTTGCGGCGATCCTGATTCGCATGTATGACAGCAGCGCCAGAAAAAGTATTGCACTTGGATAAAGCCAAGCATTGAGAGCAAACATGTGCCCACTGGGAATTCCCAGTGGGCACAAGACATTGGCGGGCGTTATTTGCTCTGACAGGTGGTTCTGGACGATTCCGTGATTGCATCTTTTACTTACCGCCTTACGGATGCTTTAACTTCCAGATGAAATCCTCTCGTGAAATCTCGCCCTTGTCGCATTTCTCCTTTTCCTTCTGCGCTTCTTTGCTCCACGCAGCAAACGCCTCCTGCGAGATTTTCCCCGCACGAATCCACGCGAAGCGGCGCTTATACTCGCGGCGATAGATTTTCAGAAGCTCATCCGATGCATGAACCTGCGCATACTGCCGCATCGCGCCGACCTCCTTGCAGGTGCGCCCGCGGCTGTCGAACACGCGGCTGCAATACTCTGTGCTGCCATGAACCGTGAGCGCAAAATATTTGCCGCAGTTTTTACAGGTGCGCATCATGATCTTTTCCTGAACGCACTTGCGCAGGGAAAAGTCGATCAGGTCGTACATACTTTCCGGATAAAGTATCTCCGCAAATTGCTTTTCACCCACAAACTCAAACGAAATCTTCATCGGCTGGAAGTCAAATTTCTGCAAGGACGGAGCCTGTTCATACGCCTGTACCCGAATGGAAAAATCCACGTCAGTGATACTTGCGTCCAGAACTGTCTGGAACAGGCGCAGAATTTGCTGCTGCATGGTCGCCAGATTGCTCGGAACGTGCGCCAACTCCTTGTGCGGCAACAGCTTCGTGAGATTTTTGTAATCTGCTGCCTGCTTCAACCGGTCGCTCCAATCCAGCCACAGGTAGAAAAAATACGGATGCTCGTCCTTAAAATCGTCCAGAAGCTTCTGCACCGGCTTCAGGCACGTTGTGTCTCGCGTCTGATAAAATGCCATCAGCGAGCGCTCCGCTTCATGGAAACGCGGTTCCCATTGATTCACGTCATAATATACGAACGACAGCAGGCTGTCCGGAAACGGACGGTCTGCTATTTTTGCGACATACTCTGCATTACCATCTTTGCACTCCAGCGTCTCCGCGCCGTCCAGAAGATAAAACTTGCACTGAAAATCAGACATGACTGCACCTCAAAATAGATTTATAGAAATTTATATTATAAATTAGTCTTGACAGTGGTTTGGGATTATGTTAGTCTAAAAATAGAAAACGAATCTATTGACTAATTATAAGTCTAAATCATGAGACGCAGAATGTCAATAGCAAACGGAAAGGAAGTGAAAAAATGACCAAACTGGAAACCATCACAGCAGAAGATCTGCAAAACAGAACATATGAACCGACGCACTTTCTGGTAGATGAGCTTATTCCAGAGGGCTTGCACATCCTCGCGGGTGCGCCGAAAATCGGCAAGTCTTGGCTGGCTTTGTGGCTTTGCTTATGCGTCGCGCAGGGACAGGCACTCTGGAATTTTGCAACAACGCAGGGAGAAGCGCTGTATCTCAGTCTTGAAGATTCGTTCCAGCGTATCCAGACGCGACTCTTAGACCTGACGGAAGATGCCCCGCCGACTCTGCACTTTGCGATCATGGCCGACACGCTCAAGCACGGATTGGAACAGCAGATTGAGCAGTTTTTGGTCGAGCATCCGGCAACCAAGCTCGTTGTGATCGACACCTTGCAGCGCGTCCGAGGCACTGGCAGTGACAGCAATTTGTACGCAAATGACTATCAGGAGATCGGCTTGCTCAAGAAACTTGCGGACAAGCGGCACATTGCAATCCTCTTGATTCACCATCTGCGGAAGCTCCACGATGACGATCCGATGAACATGATCTCTGGCTCGACGGGCTTAAGCGGCGCGGCAGATTCAACCTTCGTCCTGCAAAAAAGTTCACGCCTTGCCAACATTGCGTCCCTGCATTGCACGGGTCGGGACATCGCAGATCGCACATTAAAACTCGAATTTGGCGAGGAAGATCACGTCTGGAAACTGCTTGAGGACAGCAAACCTTGCGACGGCGCTTCTAAGATTTCAACGCTTCAACTCGTACATCTTTTCTCTGCTTTGCTCCGTGCCGATCCTACATACCTCGGCTCACCATCGGCACTGTCCGCAAAGATCGACCCTGACGGCAGCCTCGGTATCACACCGAAAAAGGTCACGCGGTTGGTGCGGGAAAGCGTTGCGGCTCTAAGAGGAAACGGGATTCTGGCGGATACCTACCGCAGCAACGGCAAACGGTGGATTTCCCTCAAACGTGCCGATCGTGCCGATTTTCTGCCCGTGAAAACAATCGGCACGATCGACCCTGCGGGTGTGGCGAGCGCCTGCATCGCGCCGTGAGGCGCGTGTTGCCGCTGTGTGCGGTTTTGCACCCCGGCTGCGGGTGTGTGCGCGGCGCAACGGGAAAAGCCAACGTTGCGCCGACGTGCGGGCAACGCCGAAAAACGCGGGTTCAAAACGCAGAGAAGCCCCGCCGCGGCGGGGAAAATCCTCCCGAACGGGAGGAGCCAGCATCGCATTTGGCTAGTCGCCGGTCCACCGGCTCCCTGCCAAATGCCTCAAATCGGGCAGAAGCCCATACCCACTTCAATGAAAACGGAGGAAACATGAAAAAAGACAAGCAATTCAGCATTCGGATCTCGGAACAGGATTTAGAGACAATCCGCCGAAAAGCAGCGCAGGCGCACATGAGCCAGAGCGATTATGTGACCGCCTGTTGTCTCAGAAAACAGATTGTGATTCTGGACGGACTCAAGGAAGTCCTGCGGCTGCAGAAAGCCATTGGCAACAATCTCAACCAGCTGGCGGTACTGGCGAACATGGGCAAGGTACAGTTCGCCAATCTGGATTCTGCCGCGCACGAGTTCGCAAAAATCAATACCGCTCTGCGGGAAATGCAGGAAGGGGGTGCAGTCAAATCGCAATCGTCCATTTCGTGAATTACAAAAAGGGGACGCAGACGCGCGGGTGCATGAAAAGTGTCATGCGCTATGTTTCCCAACTCAGCAAGACGCTCTGGGATGGACAGCAGCTCGTCAGCGGTATTGACTGTCAGCCGGAAACCGCATTCGACGAATTCCTGAGTACGAAACTGCTGCACCACAAGGACGGCGGCGTGATGTTCTATCACATGGTGCAGAGCTTCCCGAAGGGTGCGGACGTTGACCCGTGCACGGCGCACGAAGCAGCTCGGCGGCTGGCAGGATATTTTGAAGGTTGCGAGGTGCTGGTCTGCACCCACGTTGACCGTGAACACATTCACTCCCACTGTATCATCAACAGCGTGAACTTCGAGACGGGAAAGAAAGTACATATGGCGGACGAGCAGATTCAGGAGCTGCGCGTTCGCAATGACCAGATCTGCGAAGAACTGGGGCTGCCGAAATTTCAGAGGGATGAGCAGCGGCAGTCGCGTGGAATGTCCAACGCGGAATACTACACGGCTGACAGGGGCGAGAGCTGGAAGTTTGAACTCATGCGCGTGATCGACGAGTGTATGCGCTGCGCCGGGAATCGTGAGGAATTTCTGGCGCTGCTCCGCTCTGAGGGTTACGATGCCGCATGGACAGGCAGCCGGAAGAATATTACCTACACCACACCGGACGGACGAAAATGCCGTGACAATAAGCTGCACATAGAAAAATACCTGAAAGGAAATATGGAGGCGGAGTTTGGATACAGAACAGAGAATGACAACACAAGAAATGTTGATGCAGCACAAAAAGCTGATGGACGAGGCACAACGGCTGGAACCCAGCGTGATGGTCACGGAGCGGAACTGGAGTGCGATGCTCGAAATGCAGGACAGGCTTTTTCGGCAGCAGATGCAGTTGGACACGGACCTGAAAACGCTCCTGACGAAGCAGGAAGCACAGAACGCTTTGACCGAGATGCAGGAGAGTGCAGAAAAATTCGAGAGACAGGCTGGGAACCTGAACGAGAAGTATTCTTCCGGCTGCAAAGCACTGACCGAGAGTACGAAGATTGCCCTGACCACAATCCTGAACGATACGAAGAATCAGCTTTCGGATATGGAGCAGACGGCACAGAAGAAGATCATCACCTGCGCGTGGATCTCGACTGCGGCAGTGATCTTGTGCACGGCGCTGTGCGCCTTGGCCGTGCTGTGGAGCAGATGACGGATGATGCACCAACGCACGACGGAACGACCACGCCGCCGCACATCGACAGCAAGCGCCGCAAAAAGCTCCGGCAAAAGAAAACCGCCCTCGGTCATGCCGAGGACGATCATGAAGAAATGCGAATGGACACGATGTAGACGTTGGGGGTGGCGAAGAAGAACTGCATGATTCCAATTCCCGCTGGGAATACTTACAACAAAAAAGGAGGTGGACAGCATCAGTACACAGAGGAAACCGTCGCCGGAGCAGGCAAAGAAAGAGCTTGCGGAACAGCTCTGGCTGAGCTACTACAATCAGGTTCTGTTTGAAGCCGGACTGATTACGGAGACGGAACGCAACCGCATGAAAAACAAAATCAGCGCATTGGCGCCGTCCGCCTCCAATGGAGTTGACAGGAGCGTCCTGACGTGATGCTCCTGTCAGAAACTCACACTTGCTTGTTTCACACAGGTGTGATATGGTAGAAAAACATGATAAAACGAAAAACGAAGGAGCGCACCAAATGGACATACATACGATCAGAATGGAGTTAAGAACAAAGTCCATTTACGATTTGCCGCTGCGCGTGACCTACTATGCGCGTGTGTCGTCTGAAAGTGACGAGCAGCTAAACTCACTGGGCAATCAGGTTTCCTACTATGAGGATCTGATCCGAAGGAATCTCCCGTGGACATTCGTGCCGGGGTACATTGACGAGGGCTTGTCCGGTATCTCCACGAAAAAGCGCGAAAACTTCAACCGCATGATCGAAGACGCCGCCGAAGGCCAATTCGACTTGATCATCACCAAAGAAATCTCCCGCTTCGCCCGAAACACGCTCGACTCTATCCAGTACACGCGCCAGCTTCTGAGCTACGGTGTCGGTGTATTCTTCCAGAACGACAACATCAACACGTTCGATGAGGATGCCGAACTGCGCCTGTCCATCATGTCGTCTATCGCGCAGGACGAGCTGCGCAAGCTGTCCTCGCGTGTGAAATTCGGTCACCAGCAAGCCATCAAGTCGAGCGTCGTACTCGGCAACAGCCGCATTTTCGGCTACACAAAAGCGGACGGGAAGCTGGTCATTGACGAAACGGAAGCGCCGATGGTGCGGGAACTGTTTGAACTTTACGCGACCGGCGAATACTCGATGAAGCAGCTGGAAACGCTGTTCTGGGAAAAGGGCTATCGCAATCACAACGGCAAGAAAATCGCGCACACCACCATGTCCAACATCATTTCCAATCCCAAATACAAGGGCTACTACGTTGGCAACAAGGTCAAGGTCGTGGATATGTTCACGAAGAAGCAGAAATTCCTCCCGCCGGAGGAATGGGTCATGTTCAAGGACGAAACAGGCGAGATCGTACCGGCGATCGTGTCTGAGGAAATCTGGGACGCTGCGAATGCTGTCCTGAAAAAGCGCAGCGAGGACGTGAAAGCGCGGCAGGGTGTTTGCAACCACGCCAATCTCCTGACAGGAAAGCTATGGTGTACGGAGTGCGGGCAGCCCTACTACCGCCGCGAATCCGAGGACAAGAGCGGGAGAAAGAACAGTAAATGGCTCTGTTCCGGCAAGATCAAAAACGGCGCGGATTCCTGCAGATCCTTTGCCATCTACGAAAGCGAGATCAAACCGCTTCTGTTCGAGGTATTCCGCGATACGTCTGCCGATGCCGATGCGATGGTCGAAGAATACATCCGTATGTATAACGAGCTGACGCAGCACGGCTCGCTCCGGAAAAAGATCGAACAGCAGAATAACATCATCGATCAGGCAAACCGGAAGAAGAACAAGCTCCTGCAGCTTGCTGCAGACGACAGTATTACGAACGCGGATTTCAAGAAAATGACTGCTGACTGCAATCGTGAAATAGAAGAAGCCGAAAAGGAAATCGCAGAACTGGAGCAGACAGCCGCAGAGGGCGACGCCTTCAAGCAGAAGATCGATGAGATCCGCAGAGTCCTGACGAATGCCCAGCGTGACGCGGCGCAGGGGATCATCACAAAGGAGTTCATCGACAAGTATATCAGCAAGATCTTCGTGACACCGAAGGATGACACGACTATGCTGCTTCAGGTCAAGATCTTCACCGGGGAAACGACGGAAAAGTACCTCCGGAAACTCGAAAGCCGCACGGGTCACATCACCCGCGATTTGACTGAACAAGCAGAAAAGCCAGACGCCGCAAGGGTTTCCAGCCCTGACGATTCTATGGGTCACACGTCTAAGAAAATGATCGAGTCCTACGAGCGCAACATGAAGTAAGTCTTTTTCTCCAGAACACCGGAGGCGAAGACGGGGGCCGCTGCAAAAGCAGCGGCTCCTTTTCATAGAAAATGGTCTTGAATTGAATTTTTACATATTATACGGTAAATATGGGAGAAAATAGCCGTTTTTGAAAAATGGGAGAAAAGAGGAACGATAATGAAGCGATGCTTTACCAGTCTGACCGCGCTGCTCTGCTCGGCGGCGATCCTGCTGTGCTGCCTGCCCATGCAGGCGCTGGCGGCGGAGTTCCGGATGCAGACAGCCTATGAAGACGTCTTGCCGGACGAACTGACCGCGCAGGAAGAAGCGCCCGCCGCCCTGGCAGAACCGGAAGCGCCCGAGGCCGAAAAACAGCCGGAAGCCCCTCCGGAGGGGCCGGCCGTCTCCGTCCTCTCCACGGATAACAGATCCGGCGATTTTACATACAGCGTCCTGTCCGACAATACCGCGCAGATCACGGGGTATTCGGGAACGGCGGCAAATCTGATTGTTCCGGATAAACTGGACGGGTATACGGTGACGGAAATTGGTAAGCTATGCTTCAGCGGAAACGCAACTCTGGTTTCGCTGAAGCTTCCGGATACGGTAACAAGGATCGGCACCAGAGCGTTTGCGTACTGCACAAACCTTGCGAGTATCAACTATCCGCTTCACTTGGAAAGCGCAGGGGATGGTTATAACGGCGGATTCCTGTTCGATGGAACCAGGATCAGCAGCATCACCGTAGTTCTGCATCCGCTGCACGGCCAGACTCTGTTCCTTCATGCACGCTCAACTCCTTACGACGGCATTTTACCGCGCCGGAGAACATTTTTCTCGACGTTCCTTGCTGTTTTGCTTTTGCTATGCAGAAAATGACCGTTTGTAAACCGGCAATACCCGCTTCCAGAATACCAGCCCATTTACAAGGAGCAGTATGCCGAACAGGCACCTTGCCGCCCATTCCGGGCATAGACGGGCGATGCCGTTCATATCCCCGCCGCCGAAGAAGCCGCACAGGACGCTTAAGTAAAGCGGATCGAGCAGCAAAAAGGCAATCGTGATGTAGTAAAGCATCGCGCGAAGCAGCTTGCTTCCGGCGCGGCAGATAGCCGCTGCAAGCGCCGTCAACAGATATCCTGCGCAGAGAGTCGCCAGCGCGCCCACAAGACAGAAGACGCCGAGCTGCGTATCTGTCATGTGTTCGGCGCAGACGTCGATCTGCACGCCGAGTCCCATAGAGTTGATTTGCCGAAACACACCGGTGAGCAGGGCATACAGCAGATGCGCACCCTCATGCACGAGGTAGTAGGCGGCAAGTGCCGCCAGGATCCCGATGTATTGCCGCGTCCGTTTTGACATGATGGTTCCTCCTTCGCAGCCACTGCGTCAATCTGTGCCCGCTGTGCTCTGTTCGCCGGGCAGGATGGAGAATTCCTCGTTATCCCTCCTTTGCCTGATATCCGCATGGTACTGGCAAAAGGTTCAGAAAGCGGTCAGGAAAATCGTCCAGAAATGGTCAAGATTCCGGCCTCAGCCGGAACCCGATGCCCCAGACCGCTTCAATATGGTCTTTGCCAGTCGCGTCCCGC
>OIEC01000687.1_pt1 | contig 17048 bp, 17 predicted proteins | sample 1604801 | NCBI WGS metagenome assembly OIEC01 (sample SAMN01760940, study PRJEB22395) | human gut metagenome | reverse complement strand
TGCCGTGTGCGGCAGTACCTTAGACTGCTTTGCACAGCGCCCTATCTGGGCGCACTTTGACGTTCTGCGTCAAAGCAGACGGCACACATCCTTTTTTACGCAGCATTTTCCAGACTGCCACAAAGTAGCTGACTGTCAGCGGATCGCGGAGCAGGATATGAAACTCGTCAAAGTAGCACCAAGTCGCCGCACCCTCGTGGAAGTTCTGATCCACCGCCTGCGAAACAAACTCATTTGTGATGTGCATTGCAATCTTTCTAAGGTTTTCGCCCATGTTTTTCAGAACGATGCACACCACACGGCTGTCCGTCTTGACGTTGGTAGGATGGTTAAAGAGATTGAGGGAGCCTGTGCAATAAAGCTCTAAGGCAGTTGCCACGCGCCGGGCTTCGGGCTCCGGCTGGCGTAAGAGCTCTTCGTACAAATCCTGCAACAGCGGTGTTTTTGCAGTTTCCAGTCCGAGCGCCTGTTCCCGGTACACCAAACGCACACAGCGGTCAATGACCGTCTTTTCAATGGGCTGCAAGCCTTCCTTGCCGCCGACCACCAGCTCGCACAGGGATAAAAGAAAATCCGCCTTCATGGAAAGCGGGCTTTCTCCGGCGGCCATATTGAGCTCCACATCCATCGGATTGAGGTGGTGCGGGCTGTCCGGGGCAATCTCGATCACCTGGCCGCCCAGCCTTCGCACCAGTGGAGCGTATTCGCCCATCGGGTCAACCACGATGATCCGATCCTGCGGGATGGTGAGAAACACATTCAAGAGCTCGCGCTTTGCGGCAAAGCTCTTGCCGGAGCCCGTAGAGCCCAAATACATCCCGTTTGCCGATTTCAGCTTTTTGCGGTCAGCCATGATGACATTGTGAGAAAGTGCGTTCATGCCATAGTAGAGGGCCTGCCCAGCCATGCGGAGCTCCCTTGTCATAAAAGGAATAAAGATGGCTGTGGAGCTGGTGGTCATACCGCGCTGGATTTCTACCTCGTTGTAACCAAGGGCCAACGAGGAAACAAAGCCCTGTTCCTGTTGCCAGTCCAGACGGCGCAGAGCGCAGTTGTATTTCTGCGCGATACCGCCCACGGTAAACACATCGTTTTCCAGCCGCTGGCGGGTAGGAGCAAGGTTTACCACCGTAAAGGTCAGCAGAAACATTCGCTCATTGCGGGATTGCAAATCAGCCAGAAGCTCCGCTGCGTCCTTGCTGAATGTAATCAGGTCAGGGGGAAGAATATCCGGGTCATAGCCGGAGCGCACAGCCTTTCTCTGTTCCTCCACTTTCATTTTTCCGATGTCCGAGATTTTCCCCTTGATGGTCTTAATTGCCTTGAGCTGATCCACGGTCTGAATGTGCATGGTCACGGTCATTTCCGCATCCAGCTCCAAGATTTCCGCCAACAACTTATCCGAAAGCTCCGATGCCATAATCTGTAAGTAGGACACCGCGCCCCAATACTGGCCGATGCGGAATGTGCGGGACTGGCGGAAGTCGAGACTGTCCGGGGCAATAAAGTCTTTTGTGCCGAGCCCGGTCTGCGGGATGTCTTTCCACGAAAAGCGGAACGCCTCACGGCTCCCCGGGTGCATCTGGCTATGAAGCAGCGCAAGGCGGGCCCGTCCGTCCATCGGCTCCGAGGGAACGCCCAGTCGCTTAAAGTTTCCCATGACATCGGCCTCCACACGCTCCAGACGGGGCCGTGCCTCCGCAATCCCCTCGGCGGGTATGCCAAAGGTGATGTATTTTGAGCGTTCAATGCCGTTATTGCTTTTGGCAATCTGATTTTTCAGCATCCCGGTAAACTCATCCCGGACGCTGTTATAGTTGTCATCCGCTTTCGGGATATTGACTTGATAGCGGCTGCGGGAATGGGAACGACGGTTGATAAAGGAAAGCTGGAACGGCAGCGAACTGTCAAAGTAGTTGAGAAATGAACTCCATCCGCTGAATATGGCAGTCTGATCCTCGGTGGATGCCACGGAGTAATTGATGTCCTCATATTCCACGGTTTTTGTATAGAGCCCACCCGGGAGCTTGCACACACCGTCCGGGTGCATGGACAGATACGGGATTGTCTGTTGGGCAGACAGGGTCGCCCGGCCTTTACCCTTGGCGGCGGCTCCGTTTTTCTTCTTTGTGTTTTTCAATCACATCCTCCTTTCCAGCGCCCGACCCGGCAAAGGGCGCATAAATGTTTTCGGTTCGGTAGGCCCTGATCCCCGGCCTTAGAAACTTGGCCCGGATGATATTCCGCACCACCTTCTCAAAGGGTAAGCCGTCCTTTTCATACATGGCCAGCAGGAACGCCGGGAGCATAATTCCCAGCATGAGAAACATCGCCCCGGTATTGCCGAGGGTGCCACGGGTCAGCAGATAGGCCGGAATCCCTACTGCGCCCGCGCTGCCGAAGCAGACAAGCTGGCGTTTGGTGAGGTTGAAAGCCATCTTTGTTTTGATTTTGGATAAATCGTTTGGTACGTTTACATAGGGCATAGATCACACTCCTTTCTGTACTTCGGGACAATGTGTCCCAAAGTCCGGGATGGTTGGTGTTACTTCATTTCCCCATACAGCCCAGCCGGGCGGGGTCTGCCTGGCAAAGAGCTCCACGCGGGGCAGATCGCCCATCAGGGAAATGATTTTGGCGCGGGCCTCGTCCGGCTTTTTGCTATGGGCTTCAATCGGGGAAATGATGAATTGATGAATGTTGGCAGCCTGCCGCTTTGGATGTCCCTTGGTTGCCAGCAGGCAGATTTCTGCATTGCCCCTTGTCCAGAAGCCAAGGCCGTAAAACCAGCTATCCGCCTTCTTGTTCTTTTTCAGCCAGACGAAAGCAACGCTTTTGTAGGTGAAGCCCCAAGCCTCGATCAGCCGGAGCGCCTCCGGGAGCTGCGGGAAAGTAGCCCATAAAAAGAGTGCGCTGTCCGGGGCTGCAAGATCAGCCACAGGCAACGCACATAACTCCTCAATGCTCATAGTGGGATAATGATTTTCCGCCGCGCCCTGTACTTTCTTAGCCGAGTAGCGCCAAGGGGGATCGGCGTAAATGATAGAATACTGCTGGATAATTACACTCCTTTCTCGCCGGAGCTTTTTACTGCCTGCGCCGCACGGATGCGCTCACTGGCGGCGGCATAAAAGGACGGGGCCGTTTCAAAGCATACAAAGCGGCGTTCTGTGTTGATGGCTGCAATCGCGGTTGTGCCGGAGCCCGCGCAAATGTCCGCAACCAGTTCGCCGGGGTGGGTATAGGTGCGGATCAGATACTCGCAGAGCTCCACGGGCTTCTGCGTAGGATGGATGCCGCCGGACACCGTAGGCACAAATAGTACATTTCCGGGATAGCGGCGGCCATCGTTGGACTCGGAGCCCTGCCGTTCAAATTTCCCATAGTTGGAGCTTGTACCGCTTCTGGAATGTACGCGGGTATAAGGCTTGCCATAAGTAAACTGCGGATTGTAGACCGGGGACTTCTGGTAAAACACCAAGATATTCTCGGACTTTTTCAGTGGAGCCCGGTTTGCATTGAGAAAGCCCGTTCCGCGCTCCTTGTACCAAATCCACTCATAGCGGAGCATGGCGAGGTTGGATGCGCCCAGCACCTTGTCAAAGGGGCACTGCGCGAAAAACAGCACCGCGCCATTCGGCTTGACCGCCCATTTCACCGCCTCCCACAGCTCCGGGAGCGGCAGGGGCACATCCCAATAATTCCGGGTTGTGCCGTAAGGCGGATCGGTCAGCAGCATATCCACGCTATGTTTGGGCAGGGAGCGCAGGCCCTCAATGCCATCCATGAGAAATAAGCCCTCCTTCGGGACACTTTGTCCCAAAGTGCGGCTATCGGTCATTGCGGGCCTCCTTTTCCTTGGCAGGCGCAGGCCGGGCGGCGTTTTCTTTTCCTGCCTGCTTTGCGGCCTCGGCCATCTGCTCCTTGATCGGGGCAGGCCGTACCGCCTGAGCCCGCGCAACAAGCTGTTCCACCGCCGCATGATACGCTTCCACACCAGCCGCGTTAATCCGTTCCTGTGTGGCGCGGTCAGGAATCCGAACCGTAGCCCGGTATCCCGTCCGGCTGGCAGGATCGGGTTTAGAGGGAGCTCCAAGAAAAATTCCGTTTTTCCCGTCCACAACCTTAAAATCATCGATGACCACACCGCCAAAATTGACGCTGGCGAAGCCGATCAGTTTTCCCTGCGGCTCAATCGGGCGGACAGATACCGTGATCGGAACAACCGCCTCCTGCAAGACAGCATCTGTCCGCATTTTTACTGCCTCATCAATGCTAACGCCCTTGACTTCTGCAAGCTCCGCGATGGGAGCATCAAACAGCCAGCGCCGTTCCTCCGCAGCAATCTGCTCCGGGGTCAGCAATACATCGTCCTTCTTACTCAGATAAAATTCCTCCTTTCCGCTTGCCGGAGCAGGCTGGGCGGGGTCGTCCATCAGCTCTTTTTTTTTGCAGGACGGCCTCCGTTTCCGCCATAAAGCGGTAAGCGTCCGCTTCAGTAAACTCCTCCGGCGTTTTTCCATTCCATAAGCGCGTTCCATCCGCCCCGTATCTTCTCGGCATAAGCACCTTCTCCTGTTAATGAGCGCCAAAGATACGCTGGGCAATGCTCCCGGTCTTAAAGAGCATGAAGCAAAGCAGAACCGTGTAGCCCACAGTTCCCCAAATCGCCCCAATGGGATCGCCGCTTGTTGCGATGCCTTGAATGAGCACCGCGTAAATTGCAACACATACAAGAATCAGCAGCCCTTGAAAGCCCACGGCAAACAGGGACTTGATGTAGTTCTGTCCGGTGCCGCCAAGCTCCCGGTTGGAAAACGTAGCAACGGGGATGGGGGCCAGACTGGTTAGCAGATAGATTTCCAGCATCCTGCCATACACCAAAACGAAAATGATAATTCCCATCGCTTTCATCGTGAAGCCAATGAGCGCAGACTGCAGCCACAGCCCCAAAAGTGGCCCCAAGTCCATCGCCTCCAGCGAGGTTTCCAGTTCGGCAAGCATATCCGCCGAAACATCGGTAGAGCCTTGAATCAGCCCGCCTGCCTGCGCGATAACGCTCTGCGACACATCGAACACGGCCATGACGATATTGAATGTATTTGACAGGATCATGATTGCACAGGCCGTTTTGAACATCCATTTATAAAGGTTCGCAACGTCAACCTCGTGCATATTGTTCTTTTCCAAAAGCATCTGTATGAGCTCATAAGTGGCAACAAAGGTCAGCACCATTCCGGCAATCGGCAGGATCACCGTTTCGGAAAGCTGTCGGATCAGGGAGAAAACCCCGGCGTGCCACGCCGCCGGGGTAGTCCCTACCTGTGCCGCAATCTCTCCGACTTGGGTATTGACGGTATCAAAAAGACCTTCAAGGTTCCCCATAATCCCGCCAATCAGAAGCTCTTTGAGCCAGTTTGTGAGCCAGTCGGTGAGAAAATCCATAAGCGCCTACCTTAAAACAGGCCAGACAGCAGAGGGATCAGCGTGGTGCCAATGACGATGATGCCGCCGCCCGCCATGAGCTGCTTCATGCCCTGGGACTTGGAGCCCGGGTTATCCGAGCCGTAGCCCTCCAGCAGATTGACCACGCCCCATACGCCAAGGCCAGCGCCGAGAGCAATAACGAGGGTCTGTAAAGTGTCGATTGCAGATGAGAAAAATGCCATATAAGCCTCCATTTCTCCGGGATTTTCCCGGTAACAAAAAAGCCGCCCATGCAGGCGGAAGGTTACAAACTTCGGGACACTTTGTCTCGAAGCCTTTATGCAAAGGCGTCTGGATCGTCGATGTCATCATAGTTGAGGATGTCCTCGTCCTCATCCGTGAGTGCATCGTCCGGCACAGTCACCTCATACATCGTACACGCCTCGTTCAGACCGGGCCGCCTGCGGCGGTTAATGAGCCTGTCGAGGTCAAAAGCGTTTTTCTGTTTATCGGCCTCCGCCGTATAGCGGTAGTTCGGATGCCGTTTCAGATCATACTTGGGAGAGAAGAATGGGGGCAGGCCCCGAAGTTGCAAAATACATTTGTCTCCCGGCATGGTTGCAAGTTCGGCTGGGGTCATTAGTTCTTTGCCACAATGTCAAGTGATGAATTAAAAAAAGCTATCAAAGAAATCCTTCTTCGATAGCAGCGTATTCAACATCTATTCACATTTCCTGCCTTGCGTTCTTCGAGCTAATGAAATATAATGAAAGAAATTGTCGGAGGTATGAGCATGGACTACATGACACTCAAAGAGGCAAGCGAAAAATGGGGCGTTTCGTCCCGTCAAGTCAACTATTACTGCGTCGAGGGGCGTATTCCCGGCGCTGTGAAAATGGCCGGTGTTTGGCTGCTTCCTAAAGATGCTGTAAAGCCGGTCGATGGCAGAACAAAGGAAGGGAGAGCACAGAAGTGAGTCGAATTTTGCTTTTAGAAGACGATGAAGCGCTGGGGCGTGGTATTTGTATGGCACTTGAAACACCAAACTGTACCGTCACACATTGCAGCACACGTCTCCAGGCAATCAAGATTTTGCAGGGCGTAGTTTTTGATTTATTGATTTTGGATATTAACCTGCCAGACGGCAGTGGGCTGGAACTGTTGCGAACACTGCGACAGAATGGCACCTCCACACCTGCTATTTTGCTTACGGCTAATGATTTGGAACTGGATGAAGTTACCGGTCTGGAAGCTGGGGCAGATGATTATATTACCAAGCCTTTCTCCTTGGCAGTGCTCCGGGCCAGAGTAAATGCCCAACTGCGGCGCTCTGTCCCGGTAAAGCAGGAACGGATCGAATTGAACGGTTTCATCCTCGACTTCACACGGATGGAGTTTTCCAAAGAAGGGACAATCATCGACCTTTCCAAGACAGAACAGCGCCTGTTGCGCCTGCTGGTGGAGAACCGGGGCCGCACGTTACCAAGAGAATTGCTGCTTGAAAAGGTGTGGGACGGCGGCGAGTTTGTGGATGAAAATGCCTTATCTGTGGCGGTGCGGCGCCTGCGCGGGAAGCTCGGGAATGCCCCGATCAGAACTGTGTACGGGGTTGGTTACACTTGGGAGGTAAGCAAATGACAGCTTTGACCTGGGTGTTGCTGGCTTTCGCTGTCATTGGGCTTCTATTTGGGCTCTGGCAGTGGACGGCCCGGCGCAGAACCGTTCAGCGGCTGGATAATATGTTGGAACAGTCTATTTCCAGTGGTTTTACCGAGGAACATTTTGATGAAACAGAACTGTCTGCGCTGGAGACAAAATTTGCTCGCTTCCTGCGCGGCTCTGCTCATACGCAAAAAACGATGAAAACCGAACAGGAAGCGGTGAAAACACTGATCTCCGATATTTCCCATCAGACGCGCACACCCATCGCAAATTTACTTGTATACGCTTCGCTTTTGACGGAAAGCGATCTGTCGCCGCGTCAGCGGGAACAAGTCCAGGCGCTGCTAACACAGGGGGAGAAACTGTCATTTCTGATTCAGACTCTGGTTAAGGCTTCGAGATTGGAAACAGGTATTGTGGTTCCAACTCCCACACTGGGTCCTGTGGCTCCTTTATTAGAGGCGACTGTCGAACAGGAAAGACCTGCGGCGGAAAAAAAGAAAATCACCTTGCAGAACCTTCCGTTTGTAGGCGACGCCTCCTTTGACCCGCGCTGGACAAGCGAAGCCCTTGGCAATGTTGTAAACAACGCGGTAAAGTACACACCCGCTGGCGGAAGGGTTACCGTATCTGCACAGATGCTCGAAACCTTTTGCCGGGTGGACGTGACGGATACGGGCCCCGGTATTCCAGAAGAAGAACAGGGCGGGATTTTTAACCGCTTCTATCGTGGTACGTTAACGCACTCGGCGGAGGGGCTTGGCCTGGGACTTTACCTGGCACGGGAAATTCTGTCCCTTCAGGGCGGTTATATCAAAGTATCCTCCAAACCAGGAAACGGAAGCACTTTCTCACTGTATTTGCCTCGTGCGTTGAATCGGATATGAAGAACAGGAAATCTTTCAACTCTGTTAGATTTGAGAAAGGCTCAGGAAAGAAGTATGTGGTAAAGTCTGTATTGTCAAAAGGCAATGCAGACTTTTTTGTGGAGGTATACAAGATGACGATTTTAGAAACCAAAAACTTAAAGAAATATTACGGAAAAGGAGATACGCAGGTAAAAGCACTGGATGGTGTCAATCTCAGCGTGGAGGACGGGGAGTTCGTAGCCATCGTGGGCACCAGCGGCTCCGGCAAGTCCACCCTGCTCCACATGCTGGGGGGCCTGGACCGGCCCACTTCCGGCTCCGTCACCGTGGACGGGAAGAACATCTTCTCCCTGAAGGATGAGGCACTCACAATTTTTCGCCGCCGAAAAATTGGTTTTGTATTTCAAAGTTTTAACCTGGTGCCGGTGCTGACGGTGCGGGAAAACATCGTTTTGCCCATCCAGTTGGATGGTGGTAAAGTAGATGAGCGCTATGTAGGTGAGGTAGTCACCGCCTTGGGGCTGGAAAAGAAGTTGAACAGCCTGCCGGGGCAGCTTTCCGGCGGCCAGCAGCAGCGGGTGGCTATCGCCCGTGCCTTGGCGACCAAACCGGCCATTCTCCTGGCCGACGAACCGACCGGAAACTTGGACAGCCGTACCAGCCAAGATGTACTGAGCCTGATGAAGGTGACGGGCCGGAAATTTTCCCAAACGATGGTCATGATTACACACAACGAAGAAATTGCCAAACTCTCTGACCGAATTGTCCGCATTGAGGATGGGCGGATTGTGACACAGTAAGGGGGGAGAGCCATGAAAGTTTCAAATCGAAAATGTGTTCGCCATTTGGCGTGGAAAAGCCTGCTGGCAAGCCGCACGCGCAATCTGATTGCCATTGTGGCTATCGCCCTGACAACGATGCTGTTTACTTCTCTATTCACCATCGCCTTGTCCATCAACGATGGGTTTCAGCAATCCAATTTTCGACAGGTGGGCGGCTTCTCCCACGGCGGATTTAAGTACATGACCCAGGCGCAGTTTGATGAACTGAAGGATGATCCTCTCATCGGCCAGTGGGGCGAACGGAGATACCTGGGTATGCCTAGGGAGGCGCCTTTCAATAAAGCTCATGTGGAGGTGAGCTTTGCCGACGCCAACGAGGCCCACTGGATGTACTGTGACCCGGTGGAAGGCTCTTTGCCGCAGGAGGGCACCGACCAGGCTGCTACCGACACCCATGTACTGGAACTGCTGGGCATAAAGCCGGAGATCGGGGCCGAGTTTACCCTCACTTTTGACGTAGATGGACACGAAACCACTCAAACCTTCACCCTCTGTGGCTGGTGGGAATACGATGAGGCCATTGTGGCGAACCATGTCCTGATTCCCGAAAGCCGGGTGAACGAAATCCTGGCGGAAGTGGGCGTAGATCCTGACAGCCCTGATGACGGCATGACAGGCCGGTGGAATTTGGACGTGATGCTGAAAAGCGGCTCCCGACATATCGAGCGGGATTTGAACCAAATTTTGGAAAACCACGGCTACCAGAGCGAGACCGCTGGGGACAATTACATTGATACCGGCGTCAACTGGGGCTACACCGGGGCCCGGATGTCCGACATTGTGGACCCCATGACGGTCATGGCCATTGCCGGGGTAATCCTGCTTATCGTTTTCACCGGGTATCTCATCATCTACAATGTGTTCCAGATCTCGGTGGCCGGGGATATCCGGTTCTATGGCCTTCTGAAAACCATCGGCACCACCCCCCGGCAACTGCGGCGGATCATCCGTCTGCAAGCCCTGACCCTCTCTGCTGTTGGTATCCCCATCGGGCTGGTGATCGGCTGGCTGATCGGCGGGCAGCTAACCCCGGTGATTGTGGCCCGGCTCAACGGGATTATGCCAATGACCTCTGTAAGCCCCTGGATCTTTGTCGTTTCCGCGGCCTTCGCACTGCTGACGGTGCTGATCTCCTGCCGGAAGCCGGGACGGATGGCGGCCAGGGTCTCCCCGGTGGAGGCAGTGCGCTACACCGAAGGCAGCAGCGAAAAGACCCGTGTTAAGGGCCGGAAGGTCAGTCCCTTCACGATGGCCTGGGCCAACCTGGGCCGCAGCAAGGGAAAGACCGTGGTGACGGTGCTGTCGCTGTCACTGGCGGTGGTGCTGCTTACTGTGACGGTGAACTTTGCCGGTGGCTTTGATATGGACAAGTATGTGTCCAATTTCACCGCCAGCGATTTCATTGTGGCCAATGCTGGAAAATTCCAGACCAGCACCCTGTTCAGTGCGGAACAGGCCGTGCCCCAGTCCGTCATTGATGACATCGACGCCCAGGGCGGCATCACCGACAGCGGCGTGGTGTACGGCCAGACCTCTCCTGTGCTGGAGTACGTCACCGAAGACTGGTTCCGGCAGAACAAGCAGAACTTCTACACCCCGGAGGAGATGGACAACCTGATACGCCTGACTGATAAGAACGAGGCGGGCCTGCTGGCCGACGGGGTTCAGATCTCCGGTATGAGCGATTTTGCCCTGGATCACCTGACGGTGCTGGAGGGAGATTTGTCCGCCCTCTACGAGCCGGGCAGCCGGGCTATCGCCGCCGTATACTCAGAGGACGATTATGGAAACGCAGACATGGCCTCCCACTGGGCCCGGTTGGGGGACACCGTCACCCTCCGCTATGTGGAGGAGAGCGAGTATTACGACCCAGACACCGGCGAGGTCTGGGCTTCCCTGGAGGATGTGCCGGACGGGGCCAACTGGGTGGAGCGGCCGGTGAAGTACCGGGACGTTGACTACACCGTGGCGGCCCTGGTGACGGTGCCCTTCGCCCTCAGCTACCGCTACTATGGTAGCGATGAGTTCATCCTGAACGACGAGACCTTTGTCCAGGACACCGGCACGTCGGATGTGATGTACTACGCCTTCGACACCACCGACGAGACCAACGCCGCCATGGAGTCCTTCCTGGCGGATTACACTGAGAACGTCAACCCGGAGCTGGACTACGAGAGCAAGGCCACCTATGCTGGGGAATTTGAGAGTATGCGCTCCATGTTCCTGCTGCTGGGCGGTGCGCTCAGTTTCATCGTTGGGTTGGTCGGTGTGCTGAACTTCTTCAATGCCATCCTGACTGACATCATTGCACGTCAGAGGGAACTGGCGGTGCTCCAGGCCGTGGGCATGACCGGACGGCAACTGCGCGCTATGCTGATCTGGGAAGGATTGCTGTACGCTCTGGGGGCGGCAGGGCTGGCTCTGATTTTGACGCTGACGTTGGGCCCGATTGCCTTCCAGGCGGTGGAAAGACTATTCTGGTTTTTTACCTACCATCTGAACCTCACGCCCTTCCTGTTCATCATCCCTCTCTTTGCCTTGCTTGGGGCTGGTATTCCTGTTATCACCGGCCATGAGATGGCAAAACGCACCGTAGTGGAACGGTTGCGGATGGAGTAAACCCAATCAATATAATGCTGCCGGACGACGGCAAAATAAAAGCCCCATCCCTCAATGGTTGTGAGAGATGGGGCAAACTATTTACGCTGCAATCTCCGGGATTTCCCCGACAAAGTTATACACGATCTTGACTTCCTGCACCTTCTGGCCGTCCACCTTTTTGACCTCGCCAATCAGGATTTTGCTGATAAGCCGGTTCAGTACCGCCTCGTCCAGTTCCTCAATGGCGGCATAGCGCCGGATTTCCTTGATAAAGGTGCGGACTTCGCTTTCCTGTGCGTCCGCCCGGCTCTGCATCAATGCCAGATCGTGCAGGCGTTTCTGGTTGGCTTCCTGTTCCTGTTCCAGCGCCGCCGTCAGCTTCATAAACCGCTGTTCAGTCAGGACGCCTTTGGCCTTATCGGTGTACAGGCTTAAAAACATCCCGTCAATTTCCTGATTCCGGGCTTCCAGCCGTTTCCGTTCCTTCTCGGTCTGGGAAGCGTCCACCAGATACCGGCGCTCCATCCGGCTGCTGAGCCTCTGGTAGAACGCATCAGCGTCCTTCATAGCCTGCGCCGCTAATTCCTGTATATCCTTCAGCACCAGATTGTACAAATCTCTGGCCTCGATCTTGTGGCTGGAACACACCTTGCAGCCCATACGGTTGTAGGTCTGGCAGATATAATACGCCTTGTCAATCGGCTCCCGCATCTCGCCGGTGAAGCGGTTCTTTCCGGTTCGGCCTACTTTCTCATACCGCACCTGCATAGACTTCCCGCAGGTGGCGCAGTAGACCAGGCCGTGGAACAGATTATAGAAAGGGCAGGAGTTTCCCTGAATGGTCGGCCTGCGGTCAATGATTTCCTGCACCTGCTCCCATTCCTCCGGTGTCACAATCGCCTCATGGCAGCCCTCGATCACTTCCCACTGGTCACGGGGGATAATGTCATAGGTGTTGGAGCGGATGCCCTTCTGGTGCGTCCGAAAGACCAAGTGAGCGCCCTTGTAGAAGGGATTTCGCAGGATATGGCTGATTCTCGCTCCGCCCCAGGAATAATAGTTGGCGTCAAACTCGGTGTTCGCTTTCACATGGGTGATGGGGATTTTTTCTTCCATCAGCCGTTTGGAAATCCTCATGCAGCCCAGTCCGTCAAGGGCATAGTCATAGATTTTGCGGATGATAGGCGCAGTCTCCGGGTCAATAATGAGATGCCCCTTGTCCTCCGGGTCACGCATCAGGCCAAACGGCGGCGTCCCTCCGCAGAACTTTCCCTGCCGGGAGCGGGTGGTGATGCCTGCCAGCACCTTTTTGGAAATATCCCGGCTGTACATATCGTTCAGGATATTCTTAAAGGGCGTGATGTCCATCTCCTGACGGGTCAGGCTGTCCACACCGTCCGTGACGGCGATATAGCGCACATTGTGTTTGGGGAAAAAGATTTCGATATAGCTTCCGGCTTCGATATAATTCCTGCCGAGCCTCGATAGGTCTTTCGTGATGACGCAGCCGATTTTCCCCGCCTCAATGTCAGCGATCATGCGCTGGAACGAGGGACGGTTGAAATTGCGGCCCGTATAGCCGTCATCCACATAATACTCATATTGGAACATCCCATGCTTTTCTGCGAAGTCCCGGAGCATGAGTTTCTGGTTGCTGATGCTCATGCTCTCATTGTCGCCGCCGTCATCCAGAGAGATACGGCAGTAGAGAGCGGTGATTTTCTTATAGACTTGTTTTTTCCTGCTCATAGCGTTCTCCTTCTATGAACAGGGACACGATACCATTATAGTACCATGTCCCTGTCCCTGAATCAACCGTTTTTACGCAGCTTTTTCTGCCATTTCCCGCTGATGACGCCATTCTTCGAAGTGTTCGCAGGTCTGGCGCTCAATGAGCTGCTCAAAGGCTTCCCGCATGGACTTCTCCCCGGAGAACTCCCGCACCACCACAAAACGGACTTTATTCTTCTGATTTTTGCTTTTTTCCATAGGCTACCTCCATAGAGAGACAGGCCGGACGGCAGCACCGGCAACGAAGTCCGGCAACGAACCTCTGAAAACCTGTAAACTACCGTCTGGCCTGTAAATCTTACTTTGTGAATTTTCTTGAAAAATCTCGTTGCTTTCGTTGCCGGAGATAATGATAAATATTAAAATATCCCTTATTTACTGGCTTTTCCCGTATCCAGATAGGGAAATCCCCGGCAACGAACCCGGCAACCAGCTGGCAACCATCCCGGCAACAGGCTGCCGTTTTCAGGCGATCCACTCCTTCGGAAGCTCCAACTGGCGGCATTCTTCCTCGCTCAGTTCCACAAATCCATCTTCGTTGCCGGGCAGTTCGTTGCCGGAAACGTCTCGTTCCCACCCCTTCTGCCTGCCGTATCCGGCGAACATCCTCGGATTGGAGAACGGCTTCCAGCCCGTCACCACCGTATTCATGATCTCGTTGATATTGTGAAGCTGCCACCGCTTCGGCTCGTCATAGGTGTGGCCCAATGCCTCCTTAAAAAGCTGTTTGGAACAGACCATGCTGCCGGTATAATGTTCCAGAAAGCCCTGTATTTGACCGGCCTCCGTGTCCTCCGGCATGAAATCCTTCTGCACCTCCACAAGCTGCCGCTGGATGGACTTACTGAATTTCATGGAATAGTGGCCGCTGCGGTAAACCGTCATGGCCTCCGCCCAGACCTGCAGCAGATAGGCTCTGGAAGCGTCCTCGTCCTCCAAAATGTGAACCTCCGCATTCTCCGGGTAAATCATAATCGGCAGGAAACGCCGGTTCCCGGCCCGGTCAAGGGGCAGAAAGTCCAGCGTGTTGGAAGAACCGCCGAACACGCACTGCCGCAGCCGGTCTTTGGGCTGGGCCTCATAGGGTGTGCGGTAGGTTTCCTTCTGGCGGCTGATAAATGAACGGATTTCCTCAATGCTTTTGGCGCTGCTGGTGGCCAGCATCTCCGACATCTCGATGATCCAGTGGCCTTGCAGCTTCAAAAACACCCGGTCATCATCCAGCTTTTTCAGATCGTCACTGAACCACTCGTCCCGGATCGCCAGCAGGCGGAAGAAGCTGGACTTGCCCGCTCCCTGTCCGCCCACCAGACACAGCATTTCCTCGTATTTGGAGCCGGGGAAAAACACCCGCCGGATTGCGCCCAGCAGGAAGTGTTTCAGCATTTCCTCCACATAGTCGTTGACCTCCGCACCTAAGAAGTGATGGAGACAGGAGCGGATGCGGGGCGTCCCGTCCCAGACAAGGCCGTTCAGCACGTCCTGTATGGGATGGTAGCAATTCTCATTCGCCACGATGGACAGGGCCGCCGTCATTTTCTTTTCGCTGGTCAGGCCGTAGTTCTGCTCAAAATAGAGAAGCAGATACTTCACGTCCGTATCCGTCAGGGCGCTGGTGTTCCTGCGCCAGCCCAAATCCCGCACGATGTCTACCCGGTCAGTCAGGAGGTTCAGACGGATGGCGTCCCGCAGCAGCGGGTCATGGCAGAACACCGTCCGGCAGTTGCCGATGGTGTTGGCGGGCTGCCCCTTCTCCGTGACGGAGAGGCTTTCTCGCACCTCGTCAACGCTCTGCTCCGGCGCTAAGGCTTCGGCTGCGCTCATGGCGGCCTGCCGGGTGGCTGGCGGTAAACTCTGATATTCGCTGCTCAATCTTCCTCACCTCTTTTCCGTATTCAGCGACCACGCAGGCCCGTTCCTCCATACTGCCGGACAGCAGAATATCCAGCAGATACTCCGTGTACGGTTTCTTTTGCAGAGCCACCACAAACAGCGGATTCCATGCTTCCTCCGGCGTCTGTGGGGCGTATTCCTTCTCCCAGCGTTCCAGCAGATGCAGGTAATCACACAGCACCCGGAAACATTTCTGCTCCGCCTGCCGGTAGCGCAGTTCCTCGCTGATTTTCCGTTTGACCGGCCTCCTGCGGGGCGGGTCGTGACCTTTGGCGTCATAGCGGACAGAGAAATCCTCCGCCAACTTCAAGGCCGCATCTTTCTTGTTCAGCCCGAACAGACGGGCGGTAAAATCAATCACATCCCCGTCCGCCTGACAGCCGAAGCAGTGGAACCGGCGGTCAACCTTCATGCTGGGATGTTTGTCATCATGGAAGGGACAGCAGGCCATCCCGTTCCTGCCGACCTGCACTCCGTAAGATTCCGCAGCCTGCCTTGTGGGGACAGCCTGCTTTACCGCTTCAAACACATTCGATTTTCTCACCTCCAGACAGAGAAAAAGGCACCCGGTTTCCGCAGAAAATCAGATGCCTTACAACTCCATATCCTGTTTCTTTGTAGGGGCAATCCGCCCCTCCCGTTCCCAACGATCCCGGTTATCCCGGTCAGCGCTTTGCTTTGCCTTTGCCAGCATATCCATAATGGATTCTTTGGCTTTCTTCTTGACCTGCTCCTTCCCGAACTGCTTGACCTCCGGCTGCATCAGCGTCCGCTGGATTTTTGCCAGAGCGTGCTGCATGGCGTTTTTGATTTTGGTAATGACCCCATCCAGACGCTCAGCGGCATACTCACGTTCCTTTTTCGGGGCTTTCCGTTCCGGCGAAAGCACCCATTTTTTCGATTCTTCCACCAGACGAATATCTTCCTTGTGTGTCTCCTGCCGGACGGTATCGGTCACGACCTCCACCGCCTTGTCATAGGCCGCATCGGAAACATCATCTAACAACGTCTCCACGTCCTCGATTTTGAGCGTCAGTTCTTCCAGCTTCTGCTCCTGCGCCGCAAGCTGCTCCTTCTGCTTCATCAGGATATAATCCTGTTTTTCCAGATAATCCCGCCCGCCGTAGGACGGCTCCTGATCCAGATGCAGCCCATGCCGTCTGGCGATGTCAAACAGGATCGTCCGGCAGACCGCATCAAAGGTCTGCTTGCGGTTGTTATTCCGGCCTTTGGGCTTCTCCGGGTTGGGGAGGGGGATGCCCAGTTCTTCCAGTGCCTTTTCCTGCTGGGGGCACAGTTCTCCGTAGCGGTTCTCACAGTCAAAGACGTGCCGCTCATGGATGTGGGGCGTCCCCTCGTCCAGATGAAGCGCCCAGTCTAAGATGTGGATATGGGAACCAAAGCGGCGCTCAAATTCCTCATAAAATTCATTGACAATGGAAAAGAGCGTATCCGGCGGGACGGATTCTCCCATCGTGCCGATCTGGTAGATGCTTTCCTCCGGGCAGGTCTTGTTGTTTTTCAGCAAGTCCTCCACGGTGCGGTTGCGCTCGGTGTGCCGGGTTTTCTCATTCCGGGCGTTCTGGGCCTCCACATGGCCGCCGTAATGCTCGTAGTAGTACATCCGCTCAATTTCCTCAAAGCTGAAATCCGGTTGCTCCGGGTTCTCCCGGAACTCGTGTGTCGTAAAGCCCCGGTAGCAGTCCCAGTAGACATTTTGCCTTGCCCGTTCTGCGTCAATGTGTTCGCTGTTCTCCACATCGAATCGGCGGTCATTGTGGCGGGGATTGTAGGTGCCATGCCTGCCGGAGCGCCCATTGTGTCGTGTCAGTTTCAAACAGATTTCCTCCTTCCTGCGAAGATGTTTCAGGGCTGGGGAAGGGGCGGCGAAGCCGCAAATCCTGCGAATTTTGCGTCAGGTAATACCCAGTACGAGTTGACGCAGGCATCAACTCTCCCTGGG